>ERZ837380.5036-NODE-5036-length-10506-cov-2.130035_pt1 | contig 10506 bp, 9 predicted proteins | sample MGYA00519685_ERZ837380 | MGnify/ENA primary metagenome ERZ837380 (study PRJEB31850, sample SAMEA3708817) | human gut metagenome | biome: human gut; feature: human-associated habitat; material: faeces | place: China | collected 2014 ...
GGCGACGGGCCTTGGTGGCAAGAGCTGGGCGCCCAGGTGAAAGATGCCTATATGTACGGCTTTTACCTGTTCTTCGATTTTGCGGGCTATTCCCTCATGGCCATGGGGGCCAGCTACTGTTTCGGCATCAAGACGCCGCGCAACTTCCGTGCTCCTTTTCTCGCTCTCGATGTGCGCGATTTCTGGGATCGCTGGCACATGACGCTGTCCACATGGCTGCGCGATTTCGTGTTCATGCGCGCGGTGAAGTCGGCGACGCGCCGCAAGCTGTTCAAAGACCGACTTCAGACGGCTTGCGCGGGCTACATGGCGAATTTCATGCTCATGGGCGCTTGGCACGGGCTGACTGTGGACTATCTGGTCTATGGCGCCTATTACGGCATTCTCATGAGCGCCACCGACGTGTACCAAAAGAAATCTTCCTTTCACAAGAAGCACAAGAGGAAGAAATGGTACAAGGTTCTCCAATGGTTTGTTACCATTAATCTGGTCATGCTCGGCATGGCTATTTTCTCTGGGCAAATGCACACTGTCATAGGAGGTTTGACCAATGGCTGAGAATTCCGTCGAGGAGCGCATGCTCGAGCTCATCGAGGAGATTTGTGACGACGAGATTATTCGCGAAGAACGCGATGTCGATCTGTTCGAGGAGGGGCTGCTAGACTCTATGGCCGCCATTGAACTGCTGGTAGCCATCGAGACGGAGTTTGGCGTGACCATTGCGCCTACAGCGGTGGAGCGCGAGGAAATGAATTCGGTTAACAAAATCATCTATCAGGTGCAGATTCGCTACGATGCCCAATAGCGATCACTCGAGGCGTGTCTCGATCCTTCCGCAGGCATGATGCTAATTTCGGCGCAGCTGCGTCGTTAAGGAAAAGTTAAGGTATCATTGCCTGAGCTAAATTGACGAGATGGCAGTTCGAAGGGGCTCGCGTTGGTCTTCTCCAGTACTATTTTTCTGTTCGCGTTCTTGCCGCTGTTTCTGGCGGTGTACTTCGCCATGCCGTGGCGGCCGGCGAAGAACGTGGTCCTGCTCCTGTTCTCGCTTCTGTTCTACGCCTGGGGCGAGCCGGTGTACGTGTGGCTCATGGTGGCCTCCATCTGCTTCAACTGGCTGTTCGCCTTCATCATAGGCAAGTGCGGCGAGGGCAAGACGGCGCCGAAGCGCTTCTGGCTTGTGGCGGCGCTCGCGGTCAATCTGCTCGTACTCGGGTTCTACAAGTACCAGGGCTTTCTGGCCGAGAACGTGAACCGGGCGCTGGGCGAGGAGTTTATCGCCGAGCTGAACCTGGCGCTGCCCATTGGCATCTCGTTCTTCACCCTGCAGGCCATCACCTACGTGGTGGACGTCTACCGCGGCGAGGTGAAGGTGCAGAAGAACCCGCTGTACCTCGGCATGTACATCGCCATGTTCCCGCAGCTGGTGGCCGGCCCCATCGTGCGCTATGCCGACATCGAGCACGAGATCGACAACCGCCGCGCGACGCTGGAGGGCTTCGCCCAAGGCCTGCGGCTGTTCTGCGTGGGCTTGGGCAAAAAGGTGCTGCTCGCCAACACCGCCGGCGTGCTGGCCGACTCGCTGTTGCCCCGCGAGGCGGCCGAGATCGGCTTTATCGGCTGCTTCTCGGGCGTGGCTGCCTACACCTTCCAGATCTACTTTGACTTCTCCTGCTACTCGGACATGGCCATCGGCCTCGGCAAGATGATGGGCTTCGAGTACCCGCGCAACTTCAACTATCCCTATACGTCGAAGTCGGCCACGGAGTTCTGGCGCCGCTGGCACATGTCGCTCGGCGGCTTCTTCCGCGACTACGTGTACATCCCGCTCGGCGGCAACCGCGTGAGCACGCCGCGCTTCGTGCTGAACACCATGATTGTGTGGGGCCTGACGGGTATCTGGCACGGTGCCGCGTGGAACTTCCTTCTGTGGGGCCTGTACTGGGGCGTGCTCATCCTGCTGGAGAAGTTCTTCGTCATGAAGGTGCTCGACCGGCTGCCGCGGTTCGTGAGCCATATCTGGTGCATCGTGCTGTTCTTCTTCGGGTGGCTCCTGTTCGCCGTGACGGGGCTTTCGAACGTGGGGGAGTGGTTCTGTGCCATGTTCGGCGCCTACGGGTGGCTTGGCACCTCCACGCTGTGGGAGCTGCAGTCCTGGAGCTACGTGAGCCTTGTGCCCATCTTCATCGTGGGGTCGCTGCCTTGGGCGCCGTGGCTGCGCAAGAAGATCCAGGCTTGGGTCGAGGGCGACCCGCATCGCGCCATCGTCGCCGCCCCGCAGAAGGGCAACACCGCCGTGCCGCCCTGCCAGGTGGTCTGCGAGGGCCCCGTGCCCGTCGGTCGCGCTCGCGCCGTGACCGCCGTGAACGTGCTCGCCGACGTGGCTCTTCTGGCCGTCTTCGTCCTGAGCTGCATGTCAGTGGTCTCCAGCTCGTACAACCCGTTCATTTACTTCCAGTTTTAGGGGGCATTGTGAGACCAAGGAATATCCTGTTCGCTAGTGTGCTCTGCATGTTGTTATGCGGGCCCGCTCTGATCGGATTGGCCTCATGGAGCGGGGTCGCACTTCCCTCGTGGCTCACGGCCGATGACGCCGCTTATCTGTCGGGCGGCATCGTAGAAGCCGACCCGGCCGCTTATGCCTCTCTCGAGGGGTTCAGTTCAGGTGAGTTTCAGATAGCTGCAGAGGATGCTGTGGGCAATTGCATTCCCATGAAGGCCATGGCCCTTCTCGCAAATGCAGCACTCCAGCGCTCAGCCATCGAGGCTTCGAATGCGCTCTTTGGCTGGGAGTGCTACCCTGCTTTCTATGGCTCGTCTATTGCGGAGATGCCGAGTCGGCACCGTCTGCTCGAAATAGCCGAAAAGGCGACCGGCGATACCCTTGCAACGGCCAGTCATATCCGGGATGGACTCGACGCCTTGAGTTTGAGACATCCCGAGCAACGGTTCTTCGTGTATATGGGGCCCGACTCTATGAATATCGAGGGATCCCCGACGGCGAAACTTATCTCCAATCCGCTTACCTACGGAGAGCTGTCCTCGATCTTCGAGGATGAAGACGGCCATTTCCAATGGATAGACGGCAACGTCACGTTCGACGAGTTTGCGGATGGGTGGAATTCCACTGATCACCATTGGAATATCCAAGGAGCTTTTCGGGCTTATGAGCGTATGGCGAGCGCTCTCGGTTTTCGGGACGAACTTCTTGTGCCCGCGCGTCTTGTGACCTATGATGCGCCGTCCTTCCGGGGCACATTCGCGCGACGTGGGCTAGAAACGCGATACGTGGATCAAATGACTGACTACGAATTCGCTGATTTTCCTCAGCTGTCGATCACCATTGATGGGGCTGAGGCTTCTATGGACTCGCTTGTGCATTGGAAGAACTACCAAGCGGCCAATGTAGGTGCGAATGCTTTCACCAGTCGCTATGCCGAGTATTTCCATACCGATTACGGGCTTATTACCTTGGAGAACGAGGAATCGGATTCGCGGCAGGATCTGCTCATTGTCGCAGACTCGTATTCCAATTGCATGGAGCGGTTCCTGGCAGTTCACTATCGAACAACCTACGTGCTTGACCCCCGTCACGACGACGAGACGATTGACGCGTTTCTTGCTCAGCACCAGGATGTGTCCGACGTCCTTTTCATAATGCGGAGTCCGAACATGTTGGCGCAAACGACGGAACATGCTCTCGAGCCGGAAGATATGCGCGAGTAGGGGGAGCCCAATGGACGTTACGTTGAAGACCACTGAAGAGGTTGAGCGGTTTTTCCGAGAAACCGGCAATGTTCTTTTGGGTTCTGCGCCAAAGATGAGGAATGCGCAAATTGTATTCACCGAGAAGACTCGCGAGGGAGCGTGCATCTTGTGCTGCGGCGAAGATGTAACCTTGACAGGGGGCAAGCTGGTTTTCGCCGGCCCTGGTTCCGTCGTTTACCTGGCAAGCGGAAACACCTCACTGCGGTTGGATGCAACGGTGCATGCTGGGTGTACGTTCGCCTTAGGCTCATCGACGTACACCAACGGCCCCCTCCACTTAATCGTATCCGAGCGACGCAGTGTGCTTATTGGCGACAGAGGCCTTTTTTCCTTTGACGTGTGGATAAGGACCGCCGACCCTCATTTGGTGTATCGAGTGGAAGATAGCAGCCGCATCAATCCTAGCCGCGATGTGGTGATAGGTGATCATGTGTGGCTCGGCCAGTCTGCCATGCTGCTGAAGGGCACGGTCATAGGGTCTGGAAGTATTATCGGTGGCGCTGCCGTAGTGGCCGGCAAGACGATTCCCTCGAATACGAGTTGGGCGGGTAGCCCCGCGCGACAAATTGCCCGTGGGGGTTTCTTCGACGGTGCTTGCGTCCATGGCTGGACTGCCGAGCAGACGGCCGCTTCCCAAACGTTCGCCTCTGACAAGTGGATTTACGACAACGCGCCGCAGTGCGACCAGTCGGGTCTCGTGCAGCTAGCGAATCGACTGGCTGGAGTCACCAGCGCGGAGGAGCGTATCGCTTTCGTGCAAAGCACTTACCTGGAAAAGGGGAAGAACCGCTTCGCCATTGCGGAGGCGCCGCCGTCATCGTCATCTGAGAACCGCGGCTTACCGCTAAGGCCCCTTGAGTTTTTGAGGTTGCGGTTCCGTCGTCGTTGAGCCGCCGTTCTAGCTTCTTCTTTGGGGTACAATGGCATCTTGCTGATCTGTTGTTCGTCGATGCCGCTGTGCGATAACGAAGTGGAGCTATGTCGGATAGAGTTGTGGAGCGCGTTCAGCGCACATTGAAGGTTTGGGGACGCTGTCCCGTCGAGAGTCGACCGGTTGCGCCTTGCGTTGCGGCAGCGTTTGCCCTCACTCTTTTTGTGGTTGGCGTCCTTGTCCTGAATGACGACTACCGAGGCCCCGATGACGATCTGGGAATTTCGATAGTTCTCTCGGGGCTCTATCCCGACGGCGGCCAGTGCTTGTTCACCAATGCGGTGCTCAACGGCATCATCTACCAGCTCAATATCGCCCTACCGGAGTTGAACTGGTTCCTTGTGATCGAACGTCTTGCTGTGACGGTGGCGTTTTTCTCGTTCTGCTATATCCTGTTGCGCCATGCTCCGCTCGGACTTTCGCTTGCCTGTATCGGCTTCGTTGCGTACTTCATCATGCCAAAGTGCACCTTGGGGAGCAATTTCACCGTGGTCGCGGCGCTGTGCATTGTGGCTGGGGAGCTCTGCTGTTGCTCCGGCATTATGCGGAAGGCCCCTTCTTCCTGTGTAGCTGGCACGTTACTGGTGACGCTGGGATTCATGTGGCGGGCTCTCGTCCTGCTTCTCTCCGCTCCCTTTCTTGTTCTCGCTTTCGCGGGGCTGCTCGTTCGTCTTGGGCGCGGACAGCGCCAGCGGGTTAAGGCTCTCGTCGTTCGGGCTCTCGTCTGCGCGATAGCCGTCGGCCTTTGCGTCGGCGGCGCCCTGGCCTTCGATAAGGCGGTGTGGGCTGAGCCGAAGTGGGCCGATTGGCTCGAGTACAATGACGCTCGCTACGCTTTGGTTGATTACCCCATGAGCGATTACGACGAAGTGCGAGACGAGCTGGCGTCAATCGGCGTTTCGGAGAGCGACTACTGGCTCATGCGCAACTGGATTACGGCCGATCCCGACTACATCACCTCCGATTTGCTTATGGAGGTGTCCGATATTGCCCGAGAGCCGGTGGCGGATCGCAGTTTGCCAGCCGCTTTCCTTGCCGAGGGGCGCCACTTGGTCAAGTCCCCTCTGCTGACTGTCTCTTTAGCGTGTGTTGCCGCCTGTGCGCTGCTCCTCGGACGTAAACGGGTGCTTGCGACGGTTGTCCTGTCTCTTGGCGGGGCCTTTGCGGCTTGCGTGCTCTTTCGGTACACGGGTCGTTTGCCAGCTCGTGTCGAGTATTCCACGTGGCTTCTTTCTCTGCTGCCATGTCTCGTCGCGTTTCTCACCATTAGACCCCCCGCGCCTGTCGCAGCTAAGCCTGTAGGGCTACGGCACGTAACGGCATCGGCGCTCATCGGCGTAGTATTCGCCCTATTATGCGCAGTGGGGCTTGTGCTGAAATGGGCTCCCACTTTCAACGCCGAGCGTATCGACCAATTCGAGAAAAGCAGCGCCTTTGTTGAGAGCAACGATCTGGTGCAGAGATTCACCGAGCCGGGCGTCGTCTATGTCTGGGATACGACGACCTTCACGCAGCTCGAGAAACAGCTTAAATACCGTCACCTGCCCCCGGCGTCGTTCATGGGGTCTACGACCTTTATGGGCGGCTGGACGCAGGGGTCGCCTTTGGTGCGCGCTCATAATGCGGAGATAGGTATTCCCAATCCCATAAGGGGCCTCATCGACCGCCCTGACACCTACTTCGTGACGCGTCGCAAAGAGGCTATAGAGCAGTTGACGCGCTACCTGCGCGGGCACTACAGCAAAGATGCAAAGGCGGAGGTTGTGGACGAGGTTCCTTTGAGTGAGAAGGGTGCTGACCCTCTTCTTGTGGTACGATTCTACGCAGATTAGTTCTTTATCTGCAGGAATGAGGTTTAAATGAAGGGCATTATCCTAGCGGGCGGTTCGGGAACGCGCCTGTATCCGCTGACGAAGGTCACATCGAAGCAGCTGCTTCCCGTGTATGACAAACCGATGGTCTATTACCCGCTTTCCATACTCATGCTGGCGGGCATTCGCGATATCTTGCTTATCTCCACACCGGCGGATTTGCCCAATTTCCAGGAATTGCTCAAGGACGGGTCTTCGTTCGGCGTCAACATGTCCTATGCGGTGCAGCCCTCGCCGGATGGGCTGGCCCAGGCGCTTATCATTGGCGAGGAGTTTCTCGACGGAGAAGGCTGCGCTCTCATCTTGGGCGATAACATCTTCTACGGCGGGGTCTTTCGGCGTTGTTGAAGCAGGCGGCTTCGCGCGAATGCGGCGCAACCGTGTTCGGCTATTACGTTGACGATCCGGAGCGCTTCGGTGTAGTCGAGTTCGATGTCGAGGGACGCGCCCTCTCCATCGAGGAAAAACCCGAGCATCCCAAGTCGAATTATGCGGTCACGGGCCTCTATTTCTACGACAACCGCGCGGTGGAGTTCGCCAAGAACGTGATTCCCTCCGATAGGGGAGAGCTGGAGATCACCGATGTGAACCGCATGTACTTGGAGGAGGGGAGCTTGGAGGTGAAGGTGCTTCATCGCGGCTCAGCATGGCTCGATACGGGTACTATTCCCAGCTTGTACAAGGCCTCCGAGTTCGTGAAGGCCGTGGAGGACAACCAGGGCCTTCAGATAGCCGCCTTGGAGGAGATCGCCTACAACAACGGCTGGATCACTAAAGAAGTGCTTCTCGATGCAGCCGAGCGCCATGCCAAGACAGCTTACGGACAGCATCTGATGCGGGTAGCCGAGAACCGTATTCTCTTTGGAAACGCGGCCTCCTAGGAGGCGAAGCGATTGCTGTCAACAAGAAGGGCTCGCCAGTGATATGCTGGCGAGCCCTTCTTGTTGGCGCGAGCGAGAAAACTTAGGCCTTCTTGCTCTTGGGGAAAACTTTGACTCCCTGATTGTCCCTCCAGCCGTAGATGAAGGCGGTAGCGACGAGCATGGCCGCCGCGATGAGGCAGCAGACGGCTCCGGCGGCAATTCCTGCTCCTTGCATGACGAACATGGGGAGGAACGTCACCAGGGCGATATCGATGAATGACACGAAGATCCAGGCGAAGCCGGAGTCTTCCAACGCCGTGGTGCGGAACTCGGGATCGACGACGCGCAGCAGCAGCACGGCGATGCTCATGACGCCCGTGGACCAGCCCCAGATGAAGATGCCGCGCTCGACCCAATGATCGGAGAAGAGGTGGCGCGAGATGTAGAAGAAGTAAATGGCCACCAGCACGAAGCCGAGGATGCACAGCACGAGGATGATCGCCCAGTACTGCATGACCACGTTGATGTTGATGGTCGCCACGCCGAAGGCAACAAGGTAGTCGGTGGCGCAGCTGCCGATGCGGGACACGACGCGCTGGTCAACATAGCTGTCGAGTTTGATGAGCTTGAGGAAGGCGAACAGCACGACGCCGACGAGGAGGGCGATGCCGTAAACGGGAACCGATACCTGTGGGAATAAAATCTTGAGTCCTGCGTTGATGAGGTAGGCACCGCCCACAGCGACCATGACGAGCGCCACGTGCCACGCGAGGGGGTCGATGGACATCGGATTCACGGTGTTCTCTCCCATCGGAGTGCGGTCCTTCTCGGGAACCAAGCCGACGCGAACCTCCTCGGGCATGTCCTTCACCTTGCGAATCTCGGTAGTCCAGCCTTTATTGGCGCAATAATTGATAGCGATGATACCGCTGATGATACCGCCGAGGAGGCCGAAGGTGGCGAAGGTCTGACCCACCGTGGTAGCCTCGGCCCAGCCGCCTTCCTCGAACACCGAGCCAATGGCGGCCGCTGTGCCGTGCCCGCCGACGAAGCCTCCGGGCATGAGGATGGGAAACCATTCGGTGACACCTTGGAATACCGTTGTGACGAGGATTCCGCCGAGGACAAGCGCGATGCCATACTGAAGAACCTCGGCGGCGCCGTTCAGCATGAAGGTGTCGCCCACTTGGCGGAACATCTCCTTGAAGCTGCCCTGGCTGCGCCGACCCAGGTAGAGGGTGGCGAACAGCACGGCAATGAGGATGCCGGCATAGCTGGAGGCCTGGGAGCTCAGGGGCACCCAGTTCAAGCAGAAGGGTCCGAGGATGATGCCGATGAAGCCAGCGATCAGAGCCGATGGGATAAAGAGGTTCTGCAGCAGCGGAACGCGGGTTCGGATAATCTTTCCGAGAACCAGCAGCGCCGACATGATGCACACGTCGAACGTCAAATCGAGGGCCGAGAATTCCATAGACCACCTTTCTCCGAGTTTGGCAAACGCGGATGGCAGTCTCCGCGCAGGTCAGTGAGGTGATTCTAGCATCTCATCGACCTGCGCCATGCTGAAAGGTCATAATTAGCTTTCCGGCGGTTGCTCATTCCACGGTTCGCGCAGCAGCGTCAGTCGACCGTCGGGCGCCACGGCGTACACTGCCGGCGGGTATTCGATGAAAAACTGCGGGGTGAACGACATGGAGTAGGCGCCGGCATAGCGGATGACCACCGCGTCTCCAGTTCGGAGAGCCGGTTCGTCGTGGGCCGTGAACAGACGGTCGCTATCCATGCAGGTGTATCCGCAGATGATCTGGCGGGGTAATGTCTCTTGGGCGCTGGTCACCATTTCGTGGACATAGGACGTCTTCTTCATCTCGTGATCGATATTGATGCGTGATAACTCGGTGACCACGTAATGCTCGTCTACGATATCCTTCACATCGATAACGCGACCAACGTAGTAGCCCGGCGTGCACACCACGGCTCCACCCGGCTCGACGAGGAGCTCGGTGTGGGTTGGGTCGCAGACGTCGCCGATGGCCTCTCGAATGGTGCGCACGTACTCATCATAGGCGCCGACATTGGCCGGGCCGCCACCGTAGAAGCCTCCACCGATGTCGAACCAGTCCAAATCGAGCTTGAACGAGCGGATGATCTCTGCGGCGAAGTCGGCCAGCGTCCGGTACACCTTTTGAGAGCGGCTCAACGTAGTCACGTGCATGTGGAGTCCGCGCAGCTCGATGCCCGGAATGCTTCGTAGCTCCTCGATGGCCCGTGTGAGCTCCCCGCCTTCAAAGGAGAAGCCGAAGCGGCCGTGGCGGTCGTCGGAGAGCGTCTCCCCGGGGCAGTGCTTTTCAAGCAGGATGTTGGCGCGCAGTCCGACGCGAGCGCTCTTTCCCGATTCAGCGTACTCGCGCACCCACTCGATCTCTCGCTTCGAGTCGAGGTTCACATAGGAGCCCGAATCCAGGGCGTAAAACAGCCAATTGCGGCCCTTGATCGGTCCATTGAAAACGATTTTATCGGGAGCGAAGCCGCACTGGAGGGCCCGTGCGTACTCTTCATTGGAAACGACCTCGGCATAACAACCTTCATCGCGGGCCACTTCCAGGATCCATGGAAAGGGGTTGGTTTTCACGGAGTAGGCGACGTTCGCGTAGGGCGACCAGTGATCCGCCAAGGCCCGGCGAAAGTCACTGAAGTTCTGGCGCAGCTCGGCCTCGTCAAACACGAAGCACGGAGTCTGGAGGGAAGAAACATCGAAAGGAAGAGGCATGTCTACCGCCCCTCATAGCGCTCGGTAAAGAAGTCGGCGAAGCGATCGGCCTCCATCTCGGTCTTATAATCTTCGAGCATCTTCACGGGCGAGTAAACCGGCTCATAGCCCAAGTTGGTCCGCGCCTTGTCCACGTTCATGCAGTAGTTCACGCAGTCGTGTTTTTCGGGGCGGTAGCTGATGTCCGACACGGCGCCGGGCTCGCAGAACACGTCCACGATGTTGTGAACCTGATCTTCGAGAGAAGTCAGCGCGCCTGTGCCGACGTTATAGGTGCCGCTGGCCTCCTTAGGCGCGAACAGG
>ERZ837380.5042-NODE-5042-length-10495-cov-5.836015_pt1 | contig 10495 bp, 9 predicted proteins | sample MGYA00519685_ERZ837380 | MGnify/ENA primary metagenome ERZ837380 (study PRJEB31850, sample SAMEA3708817) | human gut metagenome | biome: human gut; feature: human-associated habitat; material: faeces | place: China | collected 2014 ...
CCTCAGTCTCGGCTAACGCCGAGCCAGCTCCCCTTTCAGGGGAGCCAAGGAACGCCTTTATTTTCTACAGCTCACACTTTCATAAGGCCCCTCTTCCACAAATTATGGTATAGCTGCCACTGGCAGCTATAGGAGATTCCATTCGCTGCGCGACGCATCGCCGGTGGGGAAGGTGAAAGATATATTTGACACTTTTTCTAAATTTTCAAAAAGACTTGACTTTTTTCATGGAATCGTTTATGATGAATCCGATATATTAGAATGAATTCTAAAAACTACAGAAAGAAGGCGGTCCCCATTCGTACCCGTTATGACCGGCAGGCTACGGAGCAGCGTATCCTGTCCACCTGTGTGAAGCTCTTCCTGGAGCAGGGCTTCAGCAACACCCCGCCCAAGCAGATCTTTGAGGAGGCAGACGTCAGCGCCGGCACCTTTTACCACCTGTACAAGGCCAAAAGCGACGTTCTGAAAGAGTTCATCGGCTTCATGTTCTCCAACCAGTTCGGCATCGCCGGAAAGATCATCGGCAAGGATGCAAGCCCTGTGATGCTCTATGCCGTGGAGACCAGCATCCAGCTGACCCTGGTAGAGCTGAACGAGAATCTGCGGGAGGTCTATGTAGAGGTCTACACCCAGCCGGATCTGCTGGATCTGATCCATCAGCACACCACCGCAGAGCTCCAGAAGATCTTCTCCTCCTATCTGCCCAAGGCCACCGTCAGCGACTTCTATGAGATAGAAATCGGCACCGCCGGGATCATGCGCTCTTACATGGCCCACCCCTGTGACGTCTATTTCACTCTGGAGCGCAAGCTGGAACGGTTCCTGCGGACCAATCTGCGCATCTTCGAGGTGCCCAAGGAGGAAATCGAGGCCGTCATCGCCTCCGTGCTGTCCCTGGACATCCGCACCATTGCAGACGACGTCATGCAGCAGCTGTTCCGGGCGCTGGAAATGCAGTATTCCTTTACCCTGAACAAGAAGTCCGTTTTCAAGACGGAGGAATAAAAAAACGGGGCTGTTCAAGATAGAGCCCAAATAGAGCATATGGCATTGCAAGCAGGTGACCGGTGTCCCTGCTTGCAATGCCATTCTTTGTCCCGTAAATTTCGCCTCATGCAGAACCTTGCAACGCTCCTTATTTCATTCCGATCGCCTCGGAAAGCATGTTGCCTTATCAAAAAAGTCCGGCACAAGGCCGGACTTTTCCGATATTTAGTGGGCACGTTTTGTATGCCGACATTTTACCATGCCAAGTTGCTGTACAGCACAATGCTTACGATGCAGAACGCAGCAGAAAGCGCAGCCACGCTCCCTTTTATAGGACGCATTGTTTTATCCGACAGCGTATCCCACCACTTTGCGAGAAAGACCGCACCGATCAGGGCATTTGGCACAATGTATCGGAAATCCATGGTGCATCCAAACGGATATTTCAAGTTGAACACAATATAGGAGCCCATCAGTATCAGCCAGAAGCAAATCAGAGCCGACCATTGCGGCGTGCGATGCCGAATCAGTACAACCACCATTGCCACAAGGCTGATCAGGATCAGCAGAAGATTGATCAGGGTCAACAATTCCGGGATCAGTCTTCCCATGCTGAAGGAAAATTCTCCGAACAGCGATCCCTTGAGCAAATAAGTCCAGACATTGTAATCCCCAAAGGGTCTGTTGTAAACCGCAAGGTTTTTGACCAGTCCGAAGCGCTCCCAGAGGCTGCGGTCTCCACAATATAGCTTCGTATCTTTCGAAAACTGATACACATAGTTAAACGGCTGATGAAATAAAAGCCAGTTTCGGACAGAATACCACAATCCAAGCGGAAAGGCAATGCCGCCAAAGGCAGCGAATTTTCCAATCACAGGCCTCCAGCTTTTCTCTCGAATACGGCGATACAGGACCAGCAGCATCAAAGCACCGGTTACCGGTGCAAACGCGCCGACGGAAACTTTGGTCATCATACCCAATCCAAAGCAAAGTGCCAGTTTCACCGTAGTGCCCCACTCCTGCCGTTCATACCAGCGGAGTGTATAGTATAGGATTGCCGTCATGAACATAACTGCCAGGGAATCATTATTCACGCGGCCTGCCAGGAGGTAATGATTGGGCAGGAATGCCGCCAGGCCGACAGCAAGCAGTGTAGCGCAGTCGCTCAATCGAAGCTGTCGGCACAGCTTGCGTGCATAAAACAGCGTTACAATAGATGCTGCGCAGGATACTGTCTTCGCTGCCTCCACCAATTGTACGGGGTCGGCATCACCGCTCAGCAGCCGATAGCCACTCGCCACAATGGCAGAAAGCATATAAAACAGCGGCGGATGATAAAACTGGTATCCATTGTCGGGAGGCAATTCCCCCTGTAAAAGGTGCAGAATGTAGCCTGCATGGCCGTTGCTTTTCGCTGAGATATCCCCTAAATCATGGCCCCGTACATCAGCCGGCGTATAAAGCATATAGCCTATACGCATCAGGATTCCCAGCGCAAGAATCATTTGCAAAACAGTTCCGCCACTGTCCGTCTCCCGGTGTGTCAGCATGGTCCAAATTGCCGCGCCGACAGCCGCCAATTCACAGATCTGCATAAGCAGCTGGATCGTCTGTATTTTGGCGGCCTGGCCATTCACCGACACGGCGTAAAAAACGATCAGCATCAGCAGGCAGGCGCCAAGGGGCATCATTTTATCCGCGTTTATTTGCTTCTTCATTCTTAACCTCTTCGTGATACTCCGATCCTGTATTCACGTTCCATACGCTCTGTTTATCATAGGAACCGGAGACAATGGACTGCACAGCCGCAAATGCCGTCTCCATTGAGTGGTCCATATTGTTATAGCGGTGTTGTCCGTTACGCCCCACGCAAAACAGATTTTGAATTCCATCCAGGAACTTTCGCAGCTCGCCAAGCTGACTATACGTATCAAAGTATGCCGGATAGGCTTTCTTTACTCGTTCCCTGTGCCAGTCAAGGACCTTGCTGTTTTCATCCAGCACGCCAATTTGCTTCAATTCTTTGACACTCAGCTCCTTGCATTCCTGCTCGGAAAGATTCCAAAAAGCATCCCCCTCCTCGCAGAAGAATTCCACGCCAAGCCAAACCGTATTCTCCGGCTTTTCCACCAGATATGGAGACCAGTTGTTAAATACCTGAATCCGCCCCATCTTCACTCCGGTATCCTGTACATAGATCCAGCAATCCGGAATGATATTGTTCAGCGTCAGCAGCTTTGTCTCATTTTCCAACGCCAACCGATCCACCAAAATGCCCATGGTAACGAAATCACGGTAGGGCAAGCCCTTTGCAATCGCCTGAATTTCCTCCGGAACACCATTCATCCCGGCCACCAGATCCTTCAGCGGCATAGAGGAAATCAAAATATCGCTGTCGTAGAACTTTCCGTCTGCCTCAACGCCCAGTACTTTTCCATTCTCAACATGGATCTTATTTGCGCTGGCGTTTCGCACGATCTTCCCGCCCATACGCTCCACCTCCGATGCGGTGGTCTCCCAAAGCTGGCCGGGGCCGAATTTGGGATAGCGGAAGGATTCAATAAGCGATGTTTCCACTCGGCTGTCATCCTTACTGCCGAATGTTTTTCGAAACACATCCGTAATCAAGGCACGGATGGACAAGCCCTTGACCCGCTGTGCGCCCCAGTCCGGTGCGATCGCGCTGGGATGGCGGCCCCACAGCTTCTCCGTATACCCCTCAAAAAACATGGAATACAGGACTTTTCCAAAGCGGTTGATGTAAAAGTCCTCCAGGGAGTTTTCCTTCCGCTTGCACATTGTCCCCCACAAATAACTGCAGCCTGCCCGGACCGTGGTAGCAAGCCCCATATTTATAAATGTCTGCGGTTTCATGGACAGTGGATAATCAAAGAAATGGCGCTTATAGTAGATTCGGGACACGCGATTACGCATCAGCATCACCCGATCTTCTTTATTGGGGTCTGGCCCATTCTCTGCAACGGCGCAGGGGCGATTTAAAACGATATCATCGTAAGACGGAACGCCCTGATCCGGCATCATATTTTCCCACCATTGGCAAACCTGGGGATCTTTTGAAAAAAACCGATGTCCACCGATATCCATGCGATTTCCGCCGTGGCGAACCGTGCGGGAGATACCTCCCACCTCCCCACTCTCCTCCAGGATCGTTACATCATAGTCCCCGCCGCTTTTCAGCAGTTCATATGCCGCGGTCAATCCCGCAGGACCTGCACCGATAATCACTATTTTTTTCATTTTTTCTCTCCTCCCGATAATTTCTTCTTTTGCCCCTGATTTGTAAAATTGGGGCAATCAAATTGTTGCAGTTACTTTCCAAACAGCTTCCCAAAGGCGGCGCTGGTTTTTTCCATTTGGGCGGCGGTCTTCTCCAGGGCGGCGATCAGGTCGTTCAGCTTCTCGATATCCAGGTTCTGCAAATTCCCGGCGGCGTCGGTCAGGGCTTCGATGCCATCGTTGACGGCGTCGATGTCGGCCTCGGCCAGCTTCTGGGCCGCGCCCCGCAGGGCCTCCACGGTCTTGCCCACCCCTTCCATATCCAGCTTTTCCAGCTCTGCGGCGATGCTGCTCAGGGACTGCACGGCGGCATTGATTTTATCCATATCCAGGCCGTCCACCACGCGCATGGCCTTGTTCACCTGCACAGCGGCAAAAATACCGCCCACCACCAGCAGCAGCACCAGCACCGCCACCAGAGCCGTCTGGATCTTCACAAACAGCAGCAGGTCGCCTTTCTTCTCTGCCGTCTCTGTTTTTTTCGCCAATTTCTCCATTGCAGGGCCTCCTATGTCGTAAAAGATACCTCTATCATACCCCCGCACAGGCCCTTTGTCAAACCCAACGGATAAATATTGACATTTCTTTTATGCTGCAATGAATAGCGCCGCATCCCGGTGGTGGATGCGGCGCTTATATGTTTTACGTAATACAGAAGGAAAATATCCGCTGACTGTCGCAGACGAATTGAGCGGTGCAGCCCTATAAATTACTTGATGAACTTCACTTCGGGATAGATGGCCTGCTTGGCCTTCTCCTTGCGCTCGTTGTAGATGACCTTCTGCTCCTCGAACAGGTTGTTGCCCTTGGCATCGATGGAGACGATCAGGGGGCCGAACTCCTTGACCTTGTTGCACCACAGGGTCTCGGGCATGCCCAGCTCATCCCAGTGATGCTCCTGGATCTTCAGCACCTCGGTAGCGGCCACAACGGCGCAGCCTGCGGGGAACACGCAGTGGATTGCGCCAAACTCCTTGCAGCCCCGCTCGGTGTTGGGGCCCATGCCGCCCTTGCCCACGATGACGCGGACGCCGGTGTGCTTGATGAACTCGTACTCAAACTTCTCCATACGCATGGAGGTGGTGGGGCCGACGGAGACCATCTCGTAGTCATCCTCGGTGCCCTCGATCTTGCGGACGATGGGGCCTGCGTGGAAAATAGCCTTGTTGCGGATGTCGTAGGGCAGCTCGCGGCCATACTCGATCAGGCGGCGGTGGGCCACATCACGGCAGGTCATCAGATCGCCGTCCAGCCAGACGATGTCGCCAATCTTAATGTCAGCCAGATCCTCGGCGGTGACGGGGGTCACCAGGACCTTCTTATCTCCTCTGATTTCAACCATAGCTAATAACCTCCCTTAACCGTTGAACTTCCAGGTGGAATGGGTGTCGCAAGTGACGTTCAGATCCTTGTCCACAACGATGTGGCCCCGGCGGTGAGACCAGCAGCCCACGTTGACGGCAACGCCGATGGTGGAAGGATGGCGGGCAGTGTTCTCAATGTTCACGCCCAGCACGGAGAACTTGCCGCCCATGCCCTGGGGGCCAAGGCCGATGGCGTTGATGCCGTCTTCCAGCAGCTTCTCCATCTTAGCAGCGTTGGGGTTGTCGTTGTGGGAGCCAATGGGCCGCATCAGAGCCTTCTTGGACTGCAGGGCAGCGGTCTCAATGGAGGTGCCCACGCCCACGCCTACCAGCAGCGGGGGGCAGGCGTTCAGGCCGTAGGTGGTCATCTGGTCCAGAACGAAGTCGGTAACGCCCTCGTAGCCCGCGCCGGGCATCAGGACCATGGCCTTGCCGGGCAGGGTGCAGCCGCCGCCGGCCATATAGGCATAGATCTCGCACTGGTCGGAGTTGGGGACGATGTCCCACCACACGGTGGGGGTGCCCTTGCCGACGTTGCGCTTGGTGTTGTACTCGTCGAAGGTCTCAACGGAGTTGTGACGCAGAGGTGCGGTGAAGGTAGCCTGAACGGTGGCCTCCTTCAGCAGGGCCTCCAGCTCGTTGATGAGGGGGAAGGCAGTACCGCACTTGACCCAGTACTGCAGAACGCCGGTGTCCTGGCAGCTGGGACGGTCCAGCTCCACGGCCAGCTTCTGGTTCTTGGTCATGGTCTCATACAGGACCTTGGGCAGAGGAGCGGTCTCCTGACGGCCCAGCTCCTCCAGCTTGGCGACAACGTCGTCAGGCAGCTTCTTGCTGATGTGGCACACAAAGCTTGCCACAATGTCGGTGAGCAGCTTTACGCTTTCTTCATTTGCCATTGGAAATTCCTCCATTTATTGTGTTTCCGATATTTCCGCAGGCGGCAGCTTCCGCCTGCGGAACTGATTTTTTAGCCGTAGAAGGGGAACAGGATGGGCAGCAGCACGATGCAGACCACAAAGGACACCGCGATCAGGGGCAGGCCGGCCTTCACATAGTCCTTGAACTTGTAGCCGCCCAGGCCCACGACCATGGTGTTGGCGGGCATGCCGATGGGGGTGGCATAGGCGCAGGAGCAGGCGATGACGGTGGCGATGATCATGGAGCGGGGGTCAGCACCCAGGCTCTCGGCAAGAGAGGTGGCGATAGGCACCATCAGGGCGGTGGTAGCGGTGTTGGACATGAAGTTGGTCAGTGCGCAGCCAACCACGAAGATGACCACCAGCAGGACCATGGGGTTGGGGTTGGAGCCCAGAGCGCCCACGATGGCATCGGCAATGAGGCTGCCTGCGCCGGTGGTTTCCAGCGCCTTGGCCAGGGCCAGGGAGCCGCCGAACAGCAGGACGACCTTCAGATCGATGGACTTCAGAGCTTCCTTCTCGGAGATAACGCCGGCGAGCACCAGAACAATGGCGCCGATGCAGGCGGAGACCTGGATCTTGATGCCGATCTTTTTCTCGAAGATCATGGCCAGGATGACAACGACCAGGACGACCAGGGATACGATCTGCTTCCAGGCGGGCACACCGGAGTAGTCCTTGGGGGCCTCGGGGGCTTCGCCGCCGTGGGTGCCGTCGGGCAGCAGCTTGTAGCCGATGACGGCATAGAAGACGATACCCAGCACCAGCATGGGAACGCCCACAGGTGCATACATGAAGAAGCTGGTGGCAATGCCCATTTCCTGCAGGGCATTCACGCCCATCAGGTTGCCGGGTGCGCCGATGATGGACAGGTTGCCGCCCAGAGCGGCAGCGAAGACCAGGGGCATCAGCAGGCGGGAGCGGGAGTAGCCGGACTCATCGGCAATGCCGCAGACCACGGGGATCAGCACGGCGGCGGTGCCGGTGTTGGACAGGAAGCCGGACATAATGCCAACGATGGTCATAACGGCCACGATCAGCATTCTCTCGGACTTGGCGAACTTGGTGACCAGGCCGCCGATCTTGTTGGCCATGCCGGTCTCAAACAGGGCCTGGCCCACAACAAACATGCCCACGCACAGGATGACGTTGCTGTTGACATAGCCTGCGAAGGTATCGGAGTTGCTCAGAACACCGGTCAGGTTCAGGCCGATGGCCACGATGGTAGCGGTCAGGCCAAGGGGAATCTTTTCAAGAATGAAGCTCACAATGGCGAAGGCCAGGAAGAGCAGTGTAATGGTACTGGGAGACATCTTTGTTTCCTCCTATTGAATTCCTTTTCTTTCGGTTACGCGCATTGCAGGAGAACCGGCCGGTAGTCATCTGCTTTGTGACCTAAGTGTAACATTTTTGGAAACGAAAGTAAAATCAGCGTTTAAAATGGGGGTATCAGCAGAATTTATAATGTCAAAAGAATTTACTTATAGGGGGATGTGTGGTAGTATATAGCAAAGAAGAGAAAGGAGCCCACCCATGAAACTGACACAACTGGAGTATTTCTGCACCGCCGTGGAATGCCAGAGCATTACGGCGGCGGCGAAAAAGCTGTATGTGACCCAGCCGGCCATTTCCGGGGCCATCCGGGAGCTGGAGAAGGAGTTTTCCGTCAGTCTCTTTTCCCACGCCCGGAATAAGATGACCCTGACGGACGAGGGGCGCATCTTCTATGAGCGCGCCGAGCAGCTTCTGCGGGAGGTGGAGTCCGCAAAACAGCAGCTCAGCGACCTGGGCAGCGCCCAGCAGAACGTGAAGGTGGGCATCCCGCCCCTGTGGGGAACCACCTTTTTCCCGGACCTGCTCCATGATTTCAACGCCCGCCACCCCAATATCCGGCTGACCTTCTACGAGTACGGCTCCGCCCGGGCGGCGGCGCTGGTAAAGGAAAAGGAGCTGGACATTGCCCTGGCCAACCTGAACCAGGACGACCCGGAGAGCTTTCAGTCCGCCTGCATCGGGCGGGACCACTTCGTCATCGTGGTAGACCCGGCCCATCCTCTGGCCAAGCGGGACAGCGTTGCATTGGAGGACCTGGCCGCCACGCCGCTTGTGATGTACAATACGGATTCCGTGCAGAACAATGCCATTCTCTCCCGGTTTGAAAGCCTCGGCATCACGCCCTACATCCAGATCTACACCAGCCAGATCTACACCATGAAGGGCATGATCCATAATTCCACCTGCGCCAGCTTCTTCTATGCCTCCCTGCTGGAGGACCACCCGGATCTTGTGGGCATTCCCATCGAGCCGCGCATCGAGCAGAAGGTTGGTCTGCTCTGGCGCAAATCCAAGTACACCCCCAGCGGCGTGGAAAGCTTCATCTCCTTCGTCCGGGACTACCCCTTGTTCCCGGAAGAGCCCTGAAACGCCTATGGAAAACAAAAATATTCTCATGGCCCGGCAGATCGCCGCAGCCGTGGCCCAGACCGGGGGCAGGGCCTACTATGTGGGGGGCTTCGTCCGGGACCGGCTGCTGGGGATCGACACCAAGGATGTGGACATAGAGATCCACGGCGTCCCCGCCCCCGCCCTGGAGACCATTCTGGACCGCCTGGGCACCCGTACCCAGATGGGGGCAAGCTTTGGCATTTACGGCCTGCGCCACTACGACATCGACATCGCCCTGCCCCGGAAGGAGCACCTCAGCGGCCGGGGGCACCGGGACTTTGCCGTCTTTACAGACCCTTTTCTCGGCCCGGAAAAGGCGGCCATGCGCCGGGACTTCACCGTCAACGCCCTGATGGAGGACGTGCTGACCGGGGAAATTCTGGACTTTTTCCAGGGCCGGGAGGACCTGGAAAAAGGGATTCTCCGCCATGTCAGCAGCCAATCCTTTCCGGAAGACCCCCTGCGGGTGCTGCGGGGCGCTCAGTTTGCGGCCCGGTTCGGCTTTTCCGTGGCCCCGGAGACCGCCTCATTGTGCAAAACCATGGATTTGGCCGCCCTCTCCGGGGAGCGGGTCATGGCCGAGCTGGAAAAGGCCCTTTTGAAAGCGCCCCGGCCCTCCGTATTCTTCGAAACCCTGCGGCAAATGGAGCAGCTGGGTGCCTGGTTTCCCGAGGTGCAGGCCCTGATTGGCGTCCCCCAGGAGCCAAAATTTCACCCCGAGGGGGACGTCTGGAACCACACCGTGCTGGTGCTGGACCGGGCCGCAGCCCTGCGCGCCCAGGCAGAGCACCCCAGGAAGGTGATGTTTGCCGCACTGTGCCACGACTTCGGCAAGCCCGATACCACCCGGCGGGACGGCACCGGCCGTATCCGCTCTTTCGGCCACGAGGCGGCGGGTCTGGCCCCGGCGGAAGCCTTCCTGGCCCGCATCTGCCGGGAGAAGCAGCTCAGGTGCTATGTGCTGAATATGGTCAAGCTGCACATGCGGCCCAATATGCTCGCCGCCCAGCATTCCGGGCAAAAAAGCTGCAATAGGCTCTTTGACGAAAGCCTCTGCCCGGAGGACCTGCTGCTGCTGGCCAAGGCCGACGCCACGGGAAAGACCGGCTTCCCGGACTATGCCCCCACGGAAAGCTATCTGCGCGCAGCCCTCGCCGCCTACCGAGCCCTTCTGGCCCAGCCCTATGTTCAGGGCGCGGACCTGGTTGCTGCCGGTTTCGCCCCGGGCAAGGATTTCGCCCCCGCCCTGGCCCTGGCCCACCGTCTCCGCCTGGCCGGGGTTCCCAAGCAGGAAGCCCTGGCCCAGACAGCGGCGTTTTTGCGGAAGGAACGAAAATAAAAGCCTCCCCTGAAAGGGGAGGTGGCCGCAGGCCGGAGGGGTCCCGTGGTATAACCCCTCAGTCTCGCTATCGCGAGCCAGCTCCCCTTGCAGGGGAGCCTTGGCGGACCCCTCAGTCAGCTGCGCTGACAGCTCCCCTT
>ERZ837380.5051-NODE-5051-length-10472-cov-2.693674_pt1 | contig 10472 bp, 7 predicted proteins | sample MGYA00519685_ERZ837380 | MGnify/ENA primary metagenome ERZ837380 (study PRJEB31850, sample SAMEA3708817) | human gut metagenome | biome: human gut; feature: human-associated habitat; material: faeces | place: China | collected 2014 ...
GTCTACTGCGGTATCATCCCCACGTTTATCCCGGCCTATCCCCTGCACTACCACGAGGAAATGGAGCTGATTTACTGCGAAACCGGCAGCGGCAGTATCACCATTGACCGGGCGACGGTTACCCTGCACACCGGCGATGTGGCAGTGATTTTACCCGGGCAGATCCACGCCATCGCGGCGGCGGAGGCCGGGACGTTCCGCTATTACAACATCCTGTTCCGCTTCTCGCTGCTGGAGCCGCCGGACAGCGAGACCTACCGCCGCTTTTTGGCCCCGCTGGCGGACGGCCGCATGGAAGTGCCTGCCCATATACAAAAAGACAGCCCTCTTGGCAGGGAGCTGCCTGTAAACGTAAAAATGCTGATTGAAAACCGCAAAGAAAACACGGCACTGCGCATAAAAGCCTGCCTGTACGGCGTGATGGATGCGCTGTGCAAAGCTGCCACGCCTGCCCGGTACCCGGCCGGGGCGGAGCACCGGGACACCCGCCTTCTGCGCCAGACCGTGCAGTACGTGGACCGTCACTATGCGGAGAAAATCACGGTGGCGGCCATCAGCGCCCAGTGCGGCTACAGCAGCAGCCACTTTATGAAGCGGTTCCACGACCTGACCGGCACCAGCTTTGCGCAGTACCTCATCCACTTTCGGCTGGAAAAGGCCGCTACCCTGCTGCGGGGCAGCCGGTACACCGTGCTGGAGATCGCCGCACGGTGCGGGTTCAGCAATGCATCCTACTTTACGCGGGCGTTCACCCGGCAGTATGGGGTGTCCCCCACCGCTTATCGGCAGGGCGGCGATAAAACAGACGATTAGCCAATCTTTTCTACCTTGATAACCGTAACGGCGATGGGCGTATCGTCCAGCGCGTGGACGGCGGTGCGCCAGTAGTAGAGCGGCTCGCCGGTGGAAAACTCAAACACCATCTCATCCGGGGCAATGCCGGTAAAGTTGACCTCCATCTTGTAGGTCTCCTGGTTGATAAGCCCGTGGCGGGCATAGATATAACTGTGGTCAAACCCACTGCCCGTCAGGGTGACGCGGTAGCTGCCGGGGAAGAGCATCCAGGCTTCGGTCAGCAGTTCGCCGCCCTCGTTCAGGGTCACGGTGTCGGCGTCCGCCGTGCCGTTGATGACGCTGGATTTTTGCAGCGCCATCGTGTGGGCGGGGATGTCAACAGCAGGCTCCTCGGTCAGGCCATGGATCGGCTCCACGCTGCCCAGCAGGATGCCGTCCAGCCGGTAATAGTGCAGCGCGTAGTCGCTGCGGGCCAGCTCATCCTCATCGATAAAGGCGTAGAGCGTGTCCGGCGCGAGGGTGTTCATCTCCCCTGCCAGTGTCACCGCCGCCAGGTTGCCGTCCATGTGGCCCATGTAGAAGCTGTTGGAGGTCCAGCCGTGGTCGGCGGCAAAGGCAACGAGGTCCCAGAAGTCGTCGTGTTCAAAGTCGAAGCTGGCAAAGGCCAGGCGGTTGAACTGCCCGCTGGCAGCCAGCTGCTCCCAGGCCGGGTCGGTCAGTTGGGTGGTGTCCTCGTAATAAGCGGCATCGTGGTAGGTGGTATAACGCTTGGTAAGCTCAGTACGCAGGCAAAAGCCCTGGGCGGCGGCGCAGACAGCCAGCAGCACAGCGGCCGCGGCACCGTTCCAGAACCGCAGCACCAGCCCGCAGGCCGCCACGGCCAGTAGCATGCCGGCCAGCCAGGCCAGACGGGCGCAGCTGGAGAACATGGCCCAGAAATCCATCAGCACCTGCGGGATGGGCACGGTAAACAGCGTGCGGCCCCCGAAGGTGACGGTGTTGCCCATCGAGGCGACGGCGTCCAGCACCAGCAGCACAACAGCGGCAACCACAATATGGGTATGGCGGCGGAAGAACTCTGCCGCTTTTTTGCGTTGTACCAACAAACCGGCCAGTGCCAGCACGACGGCCGCGGTGGTGCCCAGGCCCGTGTACACTTCCTGTTCCCAGCTGGCACCCAGACCCGGCACAAACAGGTTGGCTAGGTCGGCACCGCTCAAATAGCCGTTGGAGTAGCCCGCAAAGTTGGCGGCAAAGGCTCCCAGCACAAACAGTTCGGCCAGCGCCACGGCGCAAAAGCTGACGATGGGCAGCACAACGGCGGCGGGGCCGCGCTTTTCCAGCCCGCGCTGCACACAGGTGGCCACCAGCACCATACCCACCATGGGCAGATAATACAGATGGATGCCCGCACACAGCAGCCCCAACACACCCCACCACAGGCAGAGTTTTCCGGTGGACGGCCTATTTTCGGATTGCTCGGCACACAGCCACACCCACAGGGCCAGCAGCACCAGCCAGTTGGCGGCCAGCGCCGTGTGGGCAAACATGCGGATGTTCAGCGCCGGGAACAGCACCAGCACCCCGGCGCCCAGTACGCTGGCCCGGTTTTTTGCGGTATCCTGCGGGCGCACGCCGCCGATGCGGGCAATGAGCGCCTGGGCCAGACCGCCCTGCATGGTATAGCAGAACAGCCCCCACAGCCCTAAGTACTGGAAACGCGCGGGCAGCACCCCGCCCAGCAGCTTGCAGACCACGGCCAGCAGCGGGATGGAATCGGTATACAAAATGCTGGTGCGGTAGGGGTAAATGGCACTGTAGTTTGCGCCCAGATACGGCAGGTGCCAACCGCTGCGGCGGTAAAACCCCCAGCCCAGATAATGCTGGGACGGGTCCGGGCTGGGATTGTTCAAGATCCAGTCCACACAGACAGGATCCAGCACCCGCACGCCGTATAGTACGAGAAAAACCAGCGCCCCAAGCAGGGCGCCGGTCAGACTCCAGCGATGTTTTTGCAAAAATGCCTTTGTCTTTGTCATACGGTCCCCCGCTTAGCGCACAAAGGTGGTGGAAAGGGTGGTGGACCAGCTTTCGCCCTTCTTCAGGCTGGCGGCGCAGGGGCGCTGCTCCCACTCCAGGGGGCCGTTCTCCTCGCCGGGCAGGCTGTGCCAGGGCTCGATGCAGATAAAGTGCAGCGGCTTTTTGGCGGCGGACCAGATCAGCACGTAGGGGTAGCCCTCCACGTTGCAAATCACGCTGCGGCCGGTGTCCTTCTCCACAACGGAGACATGGGCGGTCTTCAGGTTGACCATGCAATGGCTGTCACTGTCGAACAGGTCGTCGGTCAGGGGGATGGTCTCGGTGTTGCGGGCCAGATAGTAACTCTGGCCATTCAGCAGGCCATTGGGAATGGCGCTGACGCACAGCGGGGACTCCAGCCCGTCAAAGCGGATCTCGTAATCCTCGGTGGTATGGCGGTCGTCAAAGGGCAGCGCAAAGGCGGGGTGATAGCCGATGCCAAAGCGCAGCTGCTCCTCCACGGGGTTCTCCACAGTCAGGGTGTGGTGGATGGTCTCGCCGTCCAGCACAAAAGTGGAGCGCAGCACAAAGGCGTAGGGCCATTTGGGCAGCGTTTCGGGGTTGGCGTGCAGCTCAAACTCCAGTGTGTCGGCGGTGTGACGGGTCATGGCGTGCTCCACATCGCGGGCAAAGCCGTGCTGGCCGCCGGCGTATTCCACGCCCTTGGCAATCATCTTGCCGCCGGTCAGCTTGCCGGTGTAAGGGAACAGAATGGGCGCGTGGCGGCCCCAGACGGAGGGATCGCCGGACCAGAGCAGCTCGGCTCCGGTGGGCTTGTGGATGACGCTGACAGCCTCGGCACCGTGGGTGTCGACGGTCAGACGCAGGGTATCATTTTCGATCGAGTACCGCATAGGATAAGTACCTCCTGCCGAAATTTTTACGGTTTTACTATAAAACCGCACAGCCCCGCGGGGCGGGAATTGTGCGGTATGGCCTTAGAAAATCAGTTGCAGCACCATGCCTGCCGCGGCGCCAACGGCCCACAGCAGCCCGGTCATAAACAGGTTTTGCTTCCAGCTGGGGTTCACACGCCACAACACGGCCAGGCCCACGCCTGCGCCGGCGGTCAGCCCGGCAAACAGGCTGCCAAAGGTGATGGCCCCCTCCATATACAACTGGGCCAGCAGCACACTGGCGGCGCAGTTGGGCACAAGGCCGACCAGCGCGGTCAGCATCGGCTGGAAGATGCCCATGCCGCCTAAGATACCGGTGATGGCGTCCTCGCCCACGGACTCAAAAATAAGCCCGATCAGGAAGCTGAAGAGCAGAATGAACACGAAAATTTCCAGCGTGTGGCGCAGAGCGGCCAGGAAGATGCTGCTGGTCTCCTCGTGCTCCTCGTGGCAGTCCACCTCATCGGCGTGGCCCTCGTACCCGCCGTACAGCGAGTGGGGCAGCACCTTGCGCAGCGGGAAGTCCAGCAGCACGCCGCCTACGATGGCAAAAATGATCTTGCAGACGATCAGCAAGACCAGGGTGGTCCACTGGCTCGGCTCAGCGGCCAGCAGCGGAATGGCCTCGTCGCTGGTGGCGATAAATACGGCCAGCAATGTGCCGGGGGTGATGACCCGGCTGGCGTAAAAGTTGGATGCGACCGCGCTGAAACCACACTGGGGCACACAGCCCAGCAGTGCGCCGGGCAAAAAGCCCCAGCGACCGCCGCCGGCGAGGGCGTTTTCAATGTTCTCGCCGTGGTGGCGCTCCAGCCATTCGATCAGCAGATACGCCAGATACAAAAAGGGCAGCATTTTTACGCCGTCGATCAGCGCATCCAACAGTGCATCAAGAAAAATTTCCATTCAGACCTCACTATATACTTTTTATGGGATTTGCGGTGCCGTAGTATTGTTTGTGCAAACTACAGCTTTATACAAAGCTGCGCAGCAGCCTTACGGCCGGGCGCACCACTTTATCGGGGATACGGGCGCGGAACCGCGCTACCGTGCGGGCAGAAAATGGCATCTCATCGCTGAAAGTTTCCATGCCCAAAAAATACTGCAGGTAGGGGCTTTCCCGCACCAGCTGCACCACCTCGCGGTCCGAGACCTCGTAATGCAGCTGGATAACACGGCAGCCCAGCGCGATGCGGGCCGAGATGGCCGCTTTGCCGCTGGGGGCAAACAGTTCACTATAGCCCTGCTCAAAACGGTCCCAATCGATGGCTTCGGCCAGGCGGACCCAGCGGTTTTTATCGCGCAGTTCTCCATGGTACGGCGGCAGATAGTCATAAATCGACATCTGCTTTTCTTTGGCACGGTACACAGGCGTAACCCCTCTCTACAACAATACGGAAATTTAATACCGCTGGAACAGCGGGAAGATCATAGCCAGCACGCACCACGCGGCCTGGTACAATACCAGTGCGGGCAGCGGCAGGGTGGCCAGGCCGCCGGTCAGGGTCAGCAGTACGCCCAAAACGCAGCTGATAAGCACCGAGGCAGTGACGACGACGGCGGACTTGCGCTCGCCCTCGGCAGCACCGGCGGCAGCTTCCAGGCCGCCCACAAAGCTGGCGAAGCTGCCCAGATGCAGCATGTTGCCGTCGCTTTCCGGCAGCCAGGCGGTGGCCGGGTTCATCAGCTCATGCTCGGCGGTGTTCAGCACCTTCACGGCCCCGGCAGGCAGGCTGTAGGCAGCCTCCAGCAGGGCGGTATCGCAGTTGAAATCGTCGCAGTCGACGATCAGCGACAGGCCGGAATGGCGCAGGCTGTCCAGCACGGCGGCAGTGTCCGGGTCACGCTGGTAGGCCACCTGGAACATGGCAAACAGTTTGCCGGAGACGGCCAGGTAGATCATGCGGCGCTGGTTGACGGTATGGTGCTGCTCGTACTCCAGGCTGGGCAGCTTGACGCCGTAATCCTGCATCAGGCTGCGGTTGCCTACCAGCACGCGGCGCTTGTTGACCCAGCCGATGTAGCCCTTGCCGTAGACGGCCTCGCGGTCATCCACCTTGGCAATCATGCTGCGGTCGCCCAGCATATTCAAGAAGACATCCCGCAGCGTGGGGCAGGCCTCAGCCATGATGGAGGCGGCATAGACGATGGCCAGGTCGATGGGGGCGTTTTTGATGGGCTTGATGCCCGCCAGTGTGACGCACCCCTGGGGGAAGAGATCCCGCGCGGTGACCTGGATGACGTTGATGCGGCCCAGCTGGCGGATGTCACGCCAGCCCGGCACAACCGCGCCCACCTGGGCGGCGCTGCGCTGCATCAGGCGTGCGGGCAGGGCGGCCAACAGCGTGCCCGCCAGCGGCGCGGCCAAGCACAAAATGCTGGCCAAAATGGTGACAGCGCTGGTCAGGTTGTGGGTGCGGATGACAGTGATCAGGAAGCCCAGCAGCGCGCAGCCGCCTGCGGCCCAGGCAAACTGCTGCTGGTTTTTATCGCTGGTACCGGCAGCGGCGCTGCTGGCCAGGAAACCACGGAAGATCTGCGTCGGGCGGCTGACCAGCACCGACGGGTGCGGCTGGGCCAACCCCTGAGAGGCCGCCCGCAGCGCGCCGGCGTCTTTCAGCCGGTAGGCTACGGCGTGGTCTACATTTTTGCTGACGAGCTGGAAGTTATCCCGCACGGTGGCAGCGTTCATCCGCTTGCCTACGGTGTTGACGCAGAGCACCAGCGCGGCAGGCCCGGCCAGCAGGGTGACCTCGTTCGTGTAGCCTTTTGTGACCAGCACGATGAGCGCCTGCAGCAGCGCACCCACTACGGCCAAAGCGGTCAGGCTGTCGGGGGTCGGCTTTTTGGCCAGACCCTGCAAACCGTTCAGCAGTGTTTTCCAGTTGATACCGGCGGCCGCGGCCAGCAGCACCAGGGCTACGGCCGGGTAGACGGTTTCCCCGGCCAGAACGCCGGGCATGGCGGGCAGGGCGGCGGCAATGAACGCCAGCACCAGCAGCACCAGAGCCGCCGCGCCGCTTACGATGCAGGCGGTAGTCAGATGCAGCAGGTTCTCGTCCAGCTCCTTGCGCACGGCGGGGGCGTCCTCGGCGCTCTCGAAATCGCGGCGTCGGGACACGGGGATCTCGGCAGTGTCAAAGGGCTGGGCAGCGGAATCCGCCGATTCATCGTCGGCCTTGCCGCCCAGATGGAACCCGCCCAGGCGGAACTTGTCCAGCAGGCCGGTGTGAGCGGTGCTCTCCCCTGCTTCCTCCTCCAGATTGGAGGTGAGCCGGGCGGCCATCTCGTCGTAGCGGGTGGTCTCGTCGGAGATCGCGCCGGTGTTGATGGCGTTGGCGATGTTATCCACAAAGGAGCCGGTGGCAGGCTCGGCGGGAGCCTGGCCCAGGTTTTGGGTAAAGCCGGTGTGGGCCGGTGCGGCAGGAACTGCGTAGCTGCCCAGATCCTGCGTGAAGCCGGTATGGGCAGGCTGGGCCTGCGGGGCCTGCCGGAACGGCTGCGTCTGGGCAGGCTGGGCGGCATCGGGCGTGAACGGCGTTAAGCGGATGCGCCCGGTCAGGGTATCCACCAGATCGTCCACGGCATCGCGGGTGTGGTGATAGCTGTCGGCCATCAGGGTCGGCTCGTCCACAGCAGAAGCCGGGGCAGCCGTATCGGGCTGCGGTACGGTATCGACCTGGGGCGCGGGCTGCGGCGCTGCGGGTTGGGCAGGCTGCGGCTGGGCCGTATGGGGGCGCACGGCGTTGTAAGCGCTCATGAACTGCTGGGTGCTGTCCGACGGCGTTGGCGCGACTGAACCGAGCTGCATCGTAAAGCCGGTGGTGGTCTGGCCGGGCTGGATGGCCTGGGCGCTCTCCAGGCCGGGCAGGTCCAGCGGCTCACCTACCGGTCCCTGCAGCGGCGTGGGCTGAGCCGGGGGCGGCGTGCTGCGCTTTTGACCGGGGGTGAATTCCACGGTGCTGCGCTTTTTACGGTAGATCGTGCTGGTAGCGCCTGGGTCGCGGGCAGGGGTGCGGCTGTTTTTTTGCTCGTTGACGACGCCTCGCAGCATTTGCAGTGTGTCGCCTGTCAGGGTAGCACCGACCAGCGTGCTGCCGGAAGATTCGCTTTGGGGCTGGGTGTATTTGCTGCGCCAGACGTTGGTGCTGGTCTCCGGCTCCGGCTGGATGGCCGGGCGCAGCGGAGCCATCGTCGGCTCGTCCTGCCGCTCCTCGGGGATCATCAGCTCGTCGGTGGCGTCGGTATCGGCGCTGCTGCCACCGCCAAACAGGCTGTTCAAGAAGCCGTGCTTGCGGGCAGGCTTCGGCGGCGGGGTCTGGTCGGCCTCGGCTTCATCCGGAAAATATTCATCCTCGGTCTGGTAGGAACTTTGCGCGGGTGCATCGGTGTGGCCGCTGCCCAGCGAGACGTTGATCGGCTCGAAATGGTCGGTGTCGTCGGCGGGTTTCAGGCCGAAAGGCCAGCGCTTTTTCTTGCCGGTGTCGTGGAAACGGCCCTTTTCATCTGGCACGACGGCGACGGAATCGGCGAAGAAGCGCTGGAAATCTGCCTTGCCTTCGTTCAGCGCGGTGGTGTTGGAAACATCCCCCTCCGGGGCCATCTTGCGCAGAAAGTCCTTGATGATGCCGGTGCGGGTGGTGTCCTGGGTGCTGCCCTCGGTGGGGGCGGATTGCTGCACCGGCCGGGCAGGCTGCACATTTTGCACAGGCTGCACGGGCTGGGCCGGACGCACTGGGGCCGAAGGGGCGGCAGCCGGCTGGGCATCCGCTGGGGGGCTGCCGCACGGGGCGTTTCCGTTGTGCGGCGGGGTGCCGGTGCGGGCATGGAGGCAGGTGCAGAAGTTGCCCCGGCACTGCGCATAATTTCATCAAAATCGTCAGGACCGCTGAAATCGGAAAAAGCGATCTGGCTGTCCTGGGTCGGCGTGTTCTGCAGCGGCGTGGTGGAAATACCCACGCTGCGCAAAATTTCATCGACCTGATGATCGGTGACGCTGGCGCGTACGCCGTCCGCCGCCTGGCGCTGGTTCAAATCCGCCAGGATGCGGTCTACCGAATCATTGGTACGTTTGCTTGGCATTTTTATGCTCCCTTTATAAGGTAGAGATACAAATTACTTCTTGGCGGTGCGGCGGCGCAGTACGTCGTAGCACAGGATGCCGGCAGCCACGCTGACGTTGTAGCTGTCCACGCCGGTGGACTGGCCGGGGGCCATCTCCAGCGTGACGGCGGCGTCGCAAAGCTTGCGGGTCAGGGCGGAGGGACCGCCGCCCTCGCTGCCCAGCACCAGGGCCACCGGGCCGGACAGGTCGGTCCTGGCCAGCGGTGCACCGCCCAGGTCAGCGCAGTAGACGAAGATGTTATGTTCCTTAATAGTGCGGATGGCCTGCGCCAGGTTGGACACGCGAGCCACCGGCAGGCGGGCCGCTGCCCCGGCGCTGGATTTCATCACAGTGCCGGTCACGCCGACGCCGCCGCGCTTGGGGATGACCACGCCGTGGGCGCCGCACAGGTAAGCCGAGCGGATGATGGCACCCAGGTTGTGGGGGTCCTCTACCCCATCGCACAGCACCAGGAACGGTGCTTCGCTTTTGGCCTCAGCAGCGGCAAACAGATCCTCCAGCGAGGCATACTGCACCTCGGCGGCGCGGGCGGCCACGCCCTGGTGGTCGTCGGTGCCGCAGATCTTTTGCAGCTTATGGCCGGGTACCCGTTTGACCACCGCGCCGGTCTGCTTGGCCAGGGCGGTGTAATAGCCGGCAACCGGCTGCGGCAGCGAGTCTGCCAGATAGACAGTATCCACCGCGCCGCCGCTTTTCAGCAGCTCGGTCACGGCATTTTTGCCCCATACCAGCGTGTCGGTGCGCGGTTCAGCCTGCTCGCGGGCGATCTTTTCCATAGGGTACCTCCTGCGGGGCATTGCCCCGGTAATTGTCGAAAAATGCACCAGCGGTGAAAAGGCTGGCTATACAGATAACAGTATAGCACACCCCGCGGCCTTTTGTCACCTTTATTTTGCGCTTTTTAGCGGGTCTGTACTGCTTTTTTACAACTGCTGCCGCCGCAATGCGCCAAAAGTACAAAGACCCCCTGGCGGGTGCGCGATAAAGCGTTGTTTATACAAACCGTAGTGGAAAACCCACTTTCCCCTTGTTGAAAACTCTGTTGAAAAGGTGGAAAACCAGCATAGCAGCCAAGTTTTCCACAAAAACGGGGGTGCGTTTTCCACAAGGGGTGGAAAAGTTATCCACATAACAGGTTGGATAAACCCTTTTGTCAAGATGGGAAAAAAGCTGATTTCTTGCCTCCAATTCCCCCGTTAAGCTGACAAAACTGCCAAATTTTTGCAAAGGCTGGCAATCTTTGGTACAGTGCGCCAAAAGTGCATGAAGGTTCTGAAATTTAGCTGTTGATTTTTTGTCAAAGTCGGGTTATAATAGGATTATCGGTGGGCTGAACGCCAGTGCCACCGCTTAACAATCATGTGGAGGTATGTGATATGCTGGTAAATGCTACCAATATGCTGCTGAAAGCACGCGATGGCCACTATGCCGTCGGTCAGTTCAACATTAACAACCTGGAATGGACCAAGAGCATTCTGCTCACTGCACAGGAGATGAACTCCCCCGTCATCCTCGGTGTTTCTGAGGGTGCCGGCAAATATATGACCGGTTTCAAGACCGTTGCCGCCATGGTCAAG
>ERZ837380.5076-NODE-5076-length-10430-cov-2.688771_pt1 | contig 10430 bp, 9 predicted proteins | sample MGYA00519685_ERZ837380 | MGnify/ENA primary metagenome ERZ837380 (study PRJEB31850, sample SAMEA3708817) | human gut metagenome | biome: human gut; feature: human-associated habitat; material: faeces | place: China | collected 2014 ...
ACGCACAGGTCGCCGGCAAACATGATTTAAACTCCATTTGCGCCTGCGGGCGCAAACTCTGTGAGGCGTTTTGACGTTCTGCGGGGCTTTTGGCGCACCTTCGGGTGCGCTTTCTTTATTCTCCGGCAATTTGCCGCAGGGAAGCGTGCCGCGGCGGCGCGATTTCTCTCTTTTTGCCGTTGCGCAGAGATGCTGCATCGTCGTATTCTAACAGCATACTAAACAAGTAGGAAAGTGATCTGCGATGACATCCTTGCAGAAATGGGGAAAGTCCGTCCGCACGACGATCCCGGTCATGGCCGGGTATCTTGTGCTCGGCGCGGGCTTCGGCATACTGCTGCGCACGCGCGGCTACGGTCTCGGCTGGGCGCTCGCCATGAGTGCGTTTATTTACGCCGGGTCGATGCAGTATGTGGCCATCGACCTTCTGACCGGCGGCGCGTCGCTCCTGACGACGGCCGTTACCACGCTGCTCGTGAACGCGCGCCATCTTTTTTACGGCATTTCCATGCTCGAGCGCTACCGCGCCGCGGGAAGGTATGCGCCGTATCTCATTTTCTCGCTGACGGACGAGACGTATTCGCTCGTCGCCGCGCGCGAGGATCTCACCGGCGCGGAGTGCTTCCGCATCTCGCTGCTCGACCAGCTTTACTGGGTGCTCGGCACGGCGCTCGGCTCGCTTGCGGGCGCGTATCTGGACTTTAATACGACCGGCATCGACTTTTCGCTCACGGCGCTCTTTCTCACGGTATTCACCGAGCAGTGGCTGGAGACAAAGGATCATGCCCCGGCGCTCATTGGTCTCGGCGTTTCGATCGTCTGCCGTCTTCTGTTCGGCGCGGACAGCTTCCTGCTGCCGACGATGGGCGGCATGCTCTGCTGCCTTCTCGTGCTCGACGCGCGCCGGACGAAGTAGGGAGGCGAGAGCGTATGAATACGCACGCCGTTTTGCTCATCGCGGTCTCCGCGCTCGTCACGGCGCTCATCCGCTTCGCGCCGTTTCTTGTATTCCGCGGCGGCCGGGAGACGCCCGCCGTGATACTGCGGCTCGGGAAGCTTTTGCCGTGCGCGGTCATGAGCATGCTCGTGGTGTACTGCCTGCGGAACATGAACTTTGCCGACGCGAGCCACGCCCTGCCGGAGATCATCGCCGCGGCGGTCGTTGTGCTGCTGCACGTCTGGCGGCGGAATACGCTTTTGAGCATCGTCGCCGGAACCGTCGTTTACATGCTGCTCGTGCAGCTTGTGTTTGTGTAATGGGATAAAGCATAAGGAAAGCCGGAAAGTCTGCGGACTTCCCGGCTTTTCGCAATAAAGTCGCTAAAATACAAATAAAGTCGCCAACGCGCATTTACAGAATGCACGGCAGGAGCAGATAATAAGTTCAACGGTTTAGTCAGTTTGACCAACGGCGGAGGCGAAATGCGGCAAACGCCGTATTGCAATCCCGCCAAAAACCGGTACAATATGGATAGGCGGCCGACAGCCTTGATGCAAAAGTGTGCGGGCAGCAAAAGTCCTTTTTCCCGCCGGAAGCCATCCGTATGTACGCCAAAACGCGCCCTAAAAAGTGAGGAGGATCAGCATGGAACACAAACTTGCAAAACTGCTTGCTCTGCTTCTGGCTGCCGCGCTTCTGACGGCATGCATGGTCGGCTGCGGAGCCACGCCCGAACAGCCCGCGAATACGGACAGTCAGACGAAAAACGCACCGGCGGACACTGCCCCGACGGACAGTGAGATCACCCTGACCTTCTGGCACACCTACGGCGACACGGAAGAAGCCCAGTTTCTGAACGTGGTGCTGCCGCTCTGGGAAGCCGCGCATCCGAACATCAAGATCGAAGCGGTCCGTCAGGACGGCGGCCAGTTCCACGAGATGATCGTCACCTCGTTCGGTACCGGCATGAGCCCCGATGTGGCGCGCGTTGACATCGCCAACATCGCATCCTACGCGAAGCAGGGCGGTCTCGTTGCGCTGAGCGATTACGCAGACTTTGCGGAGATCTCCGGCAATTATCTGGAGGCGCCGCTTTCCACCAACCTCTATCAGGGCAAGTACTACGGCCTGCCGCTGGACACCAACTGCAAGGCCGCGGTCGTCAACACGAACGTGCTCAAGGAGATCGGACTGGACGCGGTTCCCGAAACGATGGAAGCCTTCATTGAAGCGGCCAAGGATCGCGGTACCTACAGTCTGAACGTTTCCGGCGTCGGCGACTGGGATATGTACCCCTACTTCTGGCTGTTCGGCGGCACGCTGACCGACGACGGCTTCACAAAGGCGACCGGCTATCTCGACAGCGAGAAGAGCATTGCCGCCATGGAAAAGCTCATCGAGCTGCACGAGCAGAAGATTTTCACCATCCGCGACGTGGACGGCTCCGTGGACGCCTGGGACGGCATCAACAGCGAGTACGCCATGTTCTTTGAAGGCCCGTGGTACTTCGGTTCCTACGACGACTGCGAGGCGAAGGGCATCGTCGCCGCGACCATCCCGACCTACGAAGGCCGCAGCGCCTCCGTCGTCGGCGGTGAGGACATCGCCGTTTTCTCGACCAGCGAGCAGAAGGACGCGGCTTACGAATTCGCCAAATTTATGACGAGCGAGGAAGTGCAGCTTGCCATGCTCCAGTCCGGCCAGCTTCCCATTCTGAAGTCTCTGGTAGAGAATGAGGCTGTCACGAGCAACCCCGTGTGGTCGGTTTACATGAAGCAGATGGAATCCGCCAAGGCGAGAATTCCTTCCCCCAACAACTCCGCGATCCAGGAGATCTGGAGTGAAATGGTCACCAGTATCTTTGTGGAGGGCGCGGACGCGGCCCAGGCGATGCACGACGCCGCTGCCCGGATCGACGAGCAGCTCGCCTGAAAGCAAGAGCAGAATATCGGGAGCGCAGGACCGGACGGTTCTGCGCTCTCTTGGAAAAGGAGGCAGCGCCGATGAAGCTGCTGCAGCGTGAAAGCTCCCCGCTAAGCGGAAAATCATCGTTCAAAAAAGGCCTTCGTGCTTATGCGGCGGCAGCACCGTTCGTCCTTCCCGGACTTTTGCTGGTGTTGGCGTTTGTGGTCTACCCGATGTTTTTTACGATTCGGATCGCGCTGTCCGAATATAAGATCGTGCAGGGCGAGATCATCTTCATCGGCTGGGAGAATTTCAAAAGCGTTTTGTCCAGCGGCTCCCGTTTCTGGTACGCCTACCGGAACAACTTTCTATATGCTCTGGTGACGGTGCCGTTTATTCTGCTGCTCGGTATGGTGTTCGCGTACCTTATCAACAATCTCAAGCGCGGGCAGGGGATCTTCCGCGTCGGGTTTTATCTGCCGGTCATCACCTCGTGGGTCATCGTCAGTCTGGTGTTCCAGTACATGTTCAACAACTCTGACCGCGGGCTTATCAATTACCTGCTGGTCGATGTACTGCATGGCATGGACGATTATGTGCCGTGGCTGCTGCGCGAATGGTCGGGCAACGCGGCGATCTGGCTGATGGGCATATGGAAAAACGTCGGCTGGTCGATGCTGGTCTATCTCGCGGCGCTGCAGGGGATCCCCAAGGAGCGTTACGAGGCCGCGGAGCTGGACGGCGCTGGGCTATGGCGGAAGTTCTGGCATATCACGGTGCCGAGCGTTCGCCCGACAACCTTTTATGTGATGGTCAATATGATCATCGGTTCCTTCAACGTGTTCATTCAGGTCATGATGCTGACCGGCGGCAACCCCAATGGAAAAACCTCGGTGCTGCAATACCTGCTGTACGACAAAGCCTTCAATCAGTTTGAATTTGGCGAGGCCTCCGCGATCGGTATGATCTCCGCCGTGACGATCGTCGCGCTGACGATCGTTCTCAATCGTGTTTTCAAGCTGGACAACGTGGAACAGGAGGGATGAAAATGAAGCTCCGCGGCAAGAAAGCAACGGAGATCCTCGGTCAGGTGGTTTTATGGATCATTCTGATCGCGTCGCTGCTGATCTTCTCCGTTCCGTTCCTTTTTATGATTACGAACTCCTTTGAGGAGTTCAGTTATGTGCTGCCCTATCCGCCGAAGCTCTTTCCGACGCGGCTGGATTTTTCGGCGTATCAGCACATTCTCGGCATGGATATTTTCCCGACGGCGCTGAAAAACAGCGTGATCAACACCGTCATCACCGTTGTGATATCGGTATTCGTTTCCACGCTTTCCGCCTACGGATTTGCCCGCATCCGTTTCCCCGGACGCGACAAGCTCTTCGCGGTATATATGTTTACGCTGATGGTGCCGGGGTTTCTGAATATCATTCCGCAGTTTCTGGTGCTCCGCCGGCTCGCGCTGCCGGGGCTGCCGAACGGCCTGATCGGAACGCGGGCGGGACTCATTCTGGTCTACGTTGCGACCAACGTCTGCGGACATACCTTCTTTCTGCGCAACTTTTTTCGCAGCTTGCCGAATTCGCTCGCGGAATCGGTGCTGCTCGACGGCGGCGGTCACAAAGACATTTTCTTCCGCGTGATGCTGCCGCTCTCCGCTCCGGCCGTCGGCACCATGACGATTTTTGCGTTCCAGGGCTTCTGGGAGGAGTACTTTACGGCGAAGGTCCTTGTCGGCGCAAACGAAAAGATGATCACCTTCCCGCTGCTGCTGCAGCGGCTGAACGGGCAATACGCGACGCGGTGGGAGTGGGTTTTTGCAGCGTCGATCCTGGCGCTGATCCCCGTGATCGTTCTGTTTGTGATTTTTCAGCGGAAAACGGTCGTCGGCGGGCTGACGCAGGGGGCGGTGAAAGGATAAACGAATGCAAAAGATCACCTGTCACTTTGACAAAGCGCAGTATCTCCCCGGCGAGCCGATTCGTCTGGCTTTACCGGATAATTCGGCATTTGTGTCGGTGTCTTTCTTCCGCATGGAGCGTGAGATTTCTCTCCATACCGTTCGGCAGGACGGCGCACTGATCCTGACGGATGTGCCGCCCGGCGGCTACGGCGTGCGCGTCAGCGCCCCGGTCGGCGTCTGGGAAGGCGCGTTCGATGTCGTTTCCGACCGCCGCACGGAGATCCGCTACGGATTTCTGTCGGACTTCTCCCCGCTCGACACGGACACGGCGGACGTGGAGTGGATGCGCGATCTGCATCTCAATGCGGTGCAGTTTTACGACTGGATGTACCGGCACGACCGGCTTCTTCCGCCGGGTGAACGGTACGACGATCCGATGGGGCGCCCAACGGATCTGCGCGTCATCGCAAGGAAGATAAAAGCCTGCAAGTCCTGCGGCATCCGGCCTCTGGCCTACGGCGCGGTCTATGCCGCGACAAAGGACACCTTTGAGGCGCATCCGGAATGGGGCATGTACACCATGGACGCCCAGCCGATGACGTTTGCCGGGTGGCTCTACTATATGAACATCGCCCCCTCCTGCGGCTGGGCGGAGCATATCGTTGAGGAATTCCGCAGCGCCGTTCAGTTCGGCTTTTCCGGCATTCATATGGATACCTACGGTTTTCCCAAGCGCGTCTGGGACGCGCAGCGGCGACCCGTGGAGCTGGCAAACGAATTCCCGCGCCTGATCCATGCTGCGGCACAGACCGTCCGTGAGGAAGCGCCCGACGGCGGCGTGATCTTCAACGCCGTCAACAACTGGCCGACGGAAACGGTTGCCGGGACGGAGCAGGACGCGGTGTATATCGAGGTCTGGCCGCCGCACGACACGTATTTCGATCTCTATCGCCTGATCCGCGAGGCGCGGCTTCTCTCGCGCCGGAACGTCATTCTCGCCGCGTATCTGAAGGCGTTTCAGACCGCAGACACGCCCGCCGCGGAGCGCTCGTTCCGCCTTGCGTGGGCGGTGATCTCCGCCTCCGGCGGCACGCAGCTCGTTTTGGGGGAGGACCGGAGCCTCCTGCGCGACAGCTACTACGTCAACTATGCCCGCCTGCGGGAGAGCTTTCTTCCCACGGTGCAGCGCTGCTGCGATTTTCTTGTACGATACAAGGATCTGTTATATAATGATCCCGGTATGGATATCAGCAAAACAGCCTCCGGCGGCATTAACGAGGATGTCCGGTTTTTCTCCGACAGCTGCTCCTTCTCCACGGACGGACAGGCGGACACGGTATGGACGATCCTCCGCGAATCGCGCGAGCGGCTGACGCTTCATCTCGTCAATCTGACCGGCAACAACGCCATGTGGAACGAAGGCAAACGCGAGCCGGTGCCGGCGACGGGCATTTCCGCTGCCATCCGTCTTGACCGGCCGGTGCGCGGCATATACTGCGCCTCGCCGGATGACGAAACGCTGGCGGCGCAGAGCCTGCACTATACGGCAGAACAGACGCAGGCCGGCTGCATCTATACCGTAAAGCTGCCCGACGTGCGTTATTGGACGGCGGTTTGGGTGCAACTGGAGGATCGATGATGCTTCTGACTTACAACGCAGATCTGCTTCCGCGCGTGCGGATGCTGGGACGGATCAACTATACCGAGCCGTGGATCCACTTTTCACGGACGATCAACGAGTATGTCCTGTATGTCATCCGCGACGGGAACATGTATCTGCGGGAAGACGGAGCTCTTTACCATCTCAAGGCGGGCGATTTTTTTCTGCTGGAACCGGGACTGCACCACGAGGGCTACCAGCGCGCAAGCTGCAACTATTACTATGCGCATTTCACCCACCCGGAAATGGCGCGAGCGGAAGACGAGAGCACAGCCATGGCGCAGCTCGCGGAAAAGCGCCGGCTGAGTCTTGTGAGCTACAATCTGGACGACGCGGATCCCACCGACCCCATTACATATCTCCCCAAACAGTTTCACCTGCCGCGAAGCGAGTCCCACGCAGCGCTCCGCGCTGCGCTGGACTGCTACAACGCCCGCGAGGAGCACTATAAGCGCCGCGCTGCGGCGCTGCTGCATTCGTTCTTTCTGGATGTGGCGCACGAGCATCTGCTCGCCTGCGGCTCCGCGCAGGGAAAAAAGGTGAAAAAGTCGGAGATCGTAGCCGAGCGTCTGCTCCATTATCTCAACGAGAACTACGCGCGTCCGCTCTCGAGCCGCGAGATCGAGGACGTTTTTGAGATGAATTTCGACTATATGAACCGCGTCTTTTCCCGGCTGACCGACGCGCCGATCTTCACGTATCTTAACATGCTGCGCATTTATAACGCAAAGCAGCTGATCGCAACGACGGATCTGCCGTTTCAGGAGATCGCATATCTCGTCGGGATCGACGATCGGTACTATTTCTCCAAGCTGTTTCGCAGAATTACGGGCATGAGCCCATCGGAGTATTACAAGGAAGTGAGGAAGCGCACCGATGCAGGAGGGCTATAGATCCGCTGGCTTTGTGCGCCTGTGCTTTGAAAAGCTGCTGCCGCTCGTTGTACTGAATCTTCTGTTTTTGCTGACGTGCCTTCCGGTTTTGACGGCAAGCGCCGGTTGGACGGCGCTGTGCAGCGCCTGTCAGGGGCTGCTGCTGGACGAAAAGCAGCCGTACCGCCGCTTTTGGAAAGCTTTCCGCGTCAACTTCCTCCCGTCGCTCCCGCTCGGCGTGATCTTCTTTGCCGGTCCGGCAGCGGTTCTTTACGGCTGCTGGTTTTACTTCCGTCTCTCGGAGGGAACGGGGTTCGCAGCGTCGATATCCTGCTTTTGTCTGATTTGCAGCTATCTGCTGTGGTGCGCCGGCTCTTTTGCCTTTTCGATGCTGGCGCGGGTGGAACTGAAGTTTTCGGCACTGCTGAAAAATGCGTTTGCCCTGACCTTTCGCTTTCCCCGGCTGGCGCTTGGCTGGCTGCTGCTTTCGTTCGCGCTGACGGCGGCGGTCATTCTGCTGCTGCCGTACAGCTTTCCCTGGCTGGCGCTGCTGGGCGCGGCGCTGCCCTGTTTTGCGGCATCGCGCGGCGTGCTCCCGGTCATTGACGATCTTGTTGTGAAGGAGTGAACGGCTCCATGAAAAATAACTGGTGGAAAGAACGTGTATTCTATCAGATCTATCCCCGCAGTTTTCAGGATTCCAACGGCGACGGCATCGGGGATATCCCCGGTCTGATCTCCCGGCTGGATTATCTGCAATGGCTGGGCATCGGCGCGGTGTGGCTCTGCCCGGTTTACGATTCGCCCAACGACGACATGGGCTACGACATCCGCGACTATCGGAAGATCATGTCCGAATTCGGCACGATGGAGGACTTTGACCGGCTGCTCAAAGAAATGCACCGGCGGGACATCAAGCTGGTGATGGATCTGGTCATCAACCATTCCTCGGACGAAAACGCATGGTTCGTCGAATCGAGAAAATCGAAGGACAACCCTTACCGCGACTATTACATCTGGCGCAACGGGCGCGGCGGAAAAGAGCCGAACAACTGGAGTTCCTTCTTCACGCCGTCGGCATGGAGCTACGACGCGGTAACGGATCAATGGTATCTGCACCTTTTCGGAGAGAAGCAGCCCGATCTCAACTGGGAGAATCCAAAGCTCCGCGAAGAGGTCTATTCCATGATCAACTGGTGGTTTGACAAGGGCGTAGACGGTTTCCGTATGGACGTTATCAGCCTGATCGCCAAAGCGCCCGGCCTGCCCGACGCGCGCGGAGAGGGCTACGTTTTTCCCGGTGAGTACACGGCCTTTCAGCCCGAACTGCACACGTATCTGCGCGAAATGCGCGCTCGCTGCTTTGCCGGACGAAACTGCATGTGCGTAGGCGAGACGACCTGCGTTACGCTTGAGAACGCCAACAGCGTCGTCGGGGACGGAAACGAGCTCGATCTTCTCTTTCAGTTTGACATTATGGATATCGACGGTGAGAACGGCAAATGGAACGTGATCCCGTTTTCCCTGAAAAAATTCAAGGCGCTGACCGCTGCATGGCAGAAGACGCTCGACTGGAACACCCTATTCTGGGGCAATCACGACCAGCCGCGCATCGTGTCGCGCTGGGGCTGCACCGCGTCGGAACCTCTCCGGCAGCGGAGCGCCAAGATGCTCGCCGCCGCCATGTATCTGCAGCGCGGAACGCCCTTCATCTATCAGGGCGAGGAGATCGGCATGACAAATTATCCCTTTGCCGACGCATCGCAGCTGCGCGATATCGAGAGTCTGAACCTTTTGAAAGAGGCAAAAACGGACGAACAGGCGGCATGGGCCTGGAACGGCATCTGGCACAAGGGCCGCGACAACGCCAGAACGCCGATGCAATGGGACGGCACAGCGAATGCGGGCTTTACAACCGGAATCCCCTGGATCGCTGTAAATCCCAACGCCGCAGAGATCAATGTGCGGAGCGCGCAGGCGGACGAGAACTCCATTCTGCATTTTTACCGCCGTCTCATCGCCCTGCGCGCGGGGAGCGATGTGCTCAAATGGGGCGGCTTCCAGATGCTTGTCCCGGACGCTCCGCAGCTTTTTGCCTACCGCCGGAGCCTTGCGGTGGGATCGATCGACGTGTGGTGCAATTTCAGCGCTGCGCCCTGCCGACTCCCTTGCCCCCTGAAAGGCACGATCCTGCTCGCCGACGGGCTGACCGGTACCGAATTTGCGCCCTTTGGCTTCGCGGTCGTTTCCGAAGGCACACAGAAAATGAATAAACAGCAAATCCGGAAGTCCATGGGCTTCCGGATTTTTGTATACCCGCCCCCCGGTTTTACTGGGGGGTTACTTTTTATCCGACAGGGCCGGGCATCAGATGCTCTTCCGCCGCTATGCCCTCTTCCGGCAAAATACGGACTTCCAGCCCGGTAATGTAGTTTTCCGGATGGCCTTCACAGCATTGATCGACGATATTCGGCGTGATCACGCAGTCATCCACGCGCAGCTCCCGGCGGCTCGCTTCCTCGAAAAGACGATCAATGGAGTCCTGAATCGAGAGATACGGTCCGTAATGATAGCCGCAGAGATACTCGCCCGCAGGAATATAGGAGAGAGCCTGCTCCGCCATCAGCTCGGGGAAACGGTATTCCTGCACGGGGGTGTCTTCGTAAAGCAGAGCGCCGAACCATTTGCGCTCACCGCGGTAAAAGCCGACGGTAGGATAAAAATAAAAAAGCTCATGCGTGAAGAGATTGATCTCATCGCCAATGTGCAGAAAGGCGCGGCGCGGAAACGTCCGGACGGAAAACTTCCCTCTCTGGCTGGAGGATTGCTCCCGGTCGATGAATTCCACTTTTTGCTGGATGATCTGAATGGTAGCGTTCAGCTCGTCGCATTGGCGGCGAAGTTTTTCCGCCTGCTCAGAGAGCATTTCAAGATTGTCCCGCAGCGCGTTGTTATGGAGAAAATCCCGTATCTGGGCGAGCGGGTATCCCAGACGGCGCAGATATCGTATGGTGGCGAGCGGATAGACCTGGTCAAAGTGATAAAACCGGCGGCTGTTTTCGCTGTTGCGTACCTGCGGGACGAGAAGCCCTTTTGCGTCATAGTGGCGGAGGAGCTGCACATCCATGTCGAAAATTTTTGCAAGCT
>ERZ837380.5094-NODE-5094-length-10394-cov-2.088306_pt1 | contig 10394 bp, 10 predicted proteins | sample MGYA00519685_ERZ837380 | MGnify/ENA primary metagenome ERZ837380 (study PRJEB31850, sample SAMEA3708817) | human gut metagenome | biome: human gut; feature: human-associated habitat; material: faeces | place: China | collected 2014 ...
GGAAACTTCTACCCGCTGCTCAGGCAGAAAATTATCAAAAGCTGGGATCGAATTTTTACGATTCAGCCGGATGATCCGTCCCTCATGGTCGGAACCTGCTGGAAGTTAAAGAAAGAGTGGATCAAGGAGGTACGTTTTTATGACGGAGAATAATATATCATCAGCCTCAGACACTATCACGATGTATTGCACGCAGCCTGACCTTGTCTGGGATATTGTAGATAAAGATGGCGTAAACTATGTAAAACAGGCTTATATCACAAAGAAATATCAAGACACTGCCTGGATTTTTGACACTGCTTACATGTTTTTTCGCCAGGAAGCTGTAAAGATCATTCCAAAGCCACAAGAGGCTGAATCACCAATCTGGATGTACCGTGATAAAAAATGGGCAGTTCCGAATGCTGGCTGCCGGCGTATGCGTTTGGAAATTTCCAAAGACGAGTTGATTCTTTTTGACCGGAGAACATGGAATAAAATTCTGAACATGGAATATGTTGGAACGGATGAAGAAATCGACGCCTTTGAGCAGGAATATAAGCGTCAGGGAGTCCGTGATCCATTAGACATTATGAAGTCTGCATTTTATCCGCTTCTGGCTCAGAAAATCAAGAAAAGCTGGCAGCATCTTTTTACGGATCCACTTCCGGAAGAGACTTACTGGCAAGGCGCTGTCTGGTATCTGAAAAAAGAATGGGTAGTCGGGAAAGAATAATGTTATACTATAAGCAAGAGCTTTACTTGCAAACTGTGCAGCAGCGATGGATCTGCTGCATGTTATTTTTTATATGGAGGTGACCTGCCATGGCAAAAGAACAACTTGCTGTGATTGAAATGATCACAAATATGATTCTCGGCAAGACCAACGGGGTTAGCAAAGTTGATTTCACACCACAGAAAATCCCGTTTCCGGAAAACCTTCCGTATGAACAGGCTTTCCTGCGCGCTACACCGGAGAGCCAGGGTGTCTCTTCCGAGAAACTGATACATTTACTAAGTAACTTATCTGCATCTCCATACACGGATATGCATCACTTTCTTGTACTGCGACATGGAAATGTAATCTGTGACTGCAGCTTTGCGCCTTACCGGAGCGGCATATGGCACATTTCCCATTCCATGTGTAAGAGTATTACCAGTATGGCAATCGGATTGCTAATCGATGAGGGGAAACTTTCTTTAGATGAAAACATATACAATATCTTTCCCGGAAAAGTCAATCCACTGATCAAAATCTTCCGACCGGAAATCACAGTACGGCATCTTCTGACAATGACAAGCGGTGTAACATTTAACGAGTCTGGAATTGTCTCTGGTAATGACTGGCTGGAAAGCTATCTGAATGCACCTGTAACGGGAAAACCTGGCACGGAATTTCAGTATAACAGTCTGAATACTTATGTCCTTTCTGCAATTGTCAGCGCAAAAACTGAGATGACGCTGGAGGAATACTTGCGGCCACGTCTATTTGAGCCTCTTGGCATCACCCGGTATCTCTGGGAGACCTGCCCAAAAGGCATCACAAAAGGCGGCTGGGGACTTTTTATTTGTCCGGAAGACATGGCAAAATTAGGGCAGCTCTATCTAAACCACGGAGTATGGAACGGCAGACAGATTATTCCCGAAGAATGGATTACAGCATCTACCACCAAACAGATTGACAGTATCGAAGGAACTTACGGATACGGATACCAAATCTGGATGGAGAATCGTCTGAACAGTTTCGAATTCAATGGTATGCTCGGACAGAATGTAATCGTGTATCCTGACCTTGACATGGTCATTGTCACCTGCGCTGGAAACAATGAACTCTTCCAGAATAACGTCATGCTAGATCTGATACGTGATGCATTTCCACAGGAATATCAGGCATCTGAATATGCTCTCCCTGAAAATCCTGCCGAGTATCACAAACTGACACACCTGGTTCACTCACTTTCCCATGGGCCTTCCTGCATGCCGCAGATCCGACGCGGCGGCTGGGCAAAGAAAAGCGGATATTCCAGAAGCCATGCAATATATCCCAAATATGTCCGGTTGCTAAAGGATTTAGACGGAAAATGCTACAATATAAATCCCGCAAGTGTTGGCCTGTTTCCACTGATTATTCAGGTATTCCATAATAATCTGACAAACGGAATCAGACAGATTTCTTTTCAATATGACAAAATCAACTGTCCAGACAAATTTTATATTCACTTTCTGGAAGGAGAAGAACATTGTACGCTGACTGTAAGTTTTGATCGTTATATCGATAACCTAATTACACTTCATGGAGAAACTTACCTTGTAGCTGTAAAATGTGAGTATACTACTGATGCAGATCACGCCCCGGTACTTATCCTCAATATGGTCTATCTGGAAGAAGCCATGAGCCGAAAGCTTTATTTACATTTCAAAAGCAACGAATTAATGGCACATTGGTCCGAGTCTCCCGGGAAAGAGCTTATTTTAGAAGGTCTGTCTTCCATCACAGGGGAGATGACAAAGCTTCCACTTTACGGACGCTTTCTCGAAGGAAGCGGAATGCAATTCCTGGAACATTTAATGGTCGATACCATAGAACCAACTGTACATGGAACATTAGCTGAATCCGATACTGAAGACGTGGATATTTGATATCTGACATACCATTCCTTGAAATTGTAGCTGTTCTGATTATTATCTCATACAAAAACGCCTCGCAAAATGTGAATATTTTACGGGGCGTATATTATGCATTCCTGTTTTATTAAATTATGAGGTTATTATCTTCTTCTCTGTCTTCTGATTACTCTGAGAGAACCTACGATACAAACAGATGCTGCTAATAGGATGAACCATGCAATCAAGTTACTGTTGTCTCCTGTTTTTGCTGATTTAGAAGCTGGCTTCTTTCCTACGTCAGTCTTACCTGTATCTTTTGTATCTTTCTGTGCTACTGTCAGAGTTGTCTCTGCGGAACCATCTGTGAAGTTCACCTTAACAGTATGCTTTCCTGCTGAAAGGCTGCTCATATACTCCTTTGAAAATGTGATGATTGTGGAACCACTCTTACCAAATTAATTATCCTAATCCCATCTAACATTATATCTATTTTCCTGTCCTATTTTTGTCTCCAGCGCGAGTTGTCATTTATACGGCGCGAACTGCAATTTGATTTTATTGAAAGAAAAGTGTTTCTATATTAAAATGTATTTATAGAAAAATGAACTGGAGTGAGAATATGCTGAAAATAGGCATCTGTGACGACAGCAAGATATTCCTGATCTGTGCTGAAAAATTAATTCGGAAATGGTCCGATGAACGCCGGATCCCGGTAAAGATATACACTTTTAATAACGGTGATAAGCTAGTCGCTGCCAATACAGAAGAACGGCTGGATATTATTTTTTTGGACATTATCATGCCTCTTTTAAATGGTATGGATGCTGCCAGGGAACTTCGTCAGCGCGATAAGTCCGTTAAAATCATCTTTCTGACTTCATCACCGGAATTTGCCTTAGAGTCTTATGAGGTCAAAGCTCAAGGATATGTGCTGAAACCAATTGCCTATGATAAGCTCAAGGAACTTTTGGACGAATGTGCCCAATCATTTGCAGAAGAACCAAAGAACATGGTGATCAAAACTGTCACCGGTTATCAGAAACTGTATTTTCATGAAATTGAATACGCAGAAGCTCAGAATAAGAGAGTTTTCTTTCATCTGCGCTCCGGCAATATCATAGAGTCCACAGAACCATTTCATTCCTTTGAGGATCGTTTCTCTTCGCAGGTTGGTTTTTTCAAATGTCATCGAAGCTACCTTGTGTATCTGCAAAATGTAGATCATTTTACCACAGCTGAGATTACTACGAAATCCGGGCGGAACATTCCGGTTTCCAGAGGCTACGCAAAAGCTTTCAAAGAGGCTTATTTTGCCCAGATGTTCCAGGACTCCTGATATATAGATATGTTTTCCACGATTTATACACCGAATCTGGATTTTATCCACATATTTTCGAACAAAAGAGGAAACTACGATGCTTGTAAATATTTTAAGCCTGATTCATAACACAACTACATTATTGTTCGGTGTCTACGCATCTGCCGCATTTCTCGGCATCCGCATGAACCGGAAGAATATCCTTGCCTTGTTAACTTTTTCGTGTATTACAGGTGTTTTTTATATACTTTCTTTTGTATTGTATGGGACCAGTTTCACGGAACAGGTCTATCCTTTCATTATCCACGTTCCGCTTGTGTTGTTTCTCACCTTTTATTACAAATATAAAATGGCCAACTCTGTTTTAGCTGTTCTGACTGCATATCTCTGCTGCCAGATCAGTAACTGGATTGGAATTGCGGCACTGACATTGACTAATCAGGAATGGGTCTACTACAGTGTCCGTATCTGTGTGACTATTATCGTATTTATCCTGCTTGTCCATTACGTTTCCGACATTACTGCACAGCTTCTGCAGAAGCCGGCTCGTTCACTGGCTATCCTTGGATTTATGCCTTTTGTCTATTATCTCTTTGATTATATGACAAGTAAATATACTTTACTTCTTTATTCCGGCTCAAAGGTGGTTGGCGAATTTCTCGGATTCGTGCTCTGCATCACTTATCTGATGTTTTTGTTTCTGTATTTCAAATACGAAGCCAATAAAGAAGCAGAACAGCGCAACCAGATTATGGAAATGAAGCGGATCCAGTCTGAAAAAGAACTGGACGCGATCCGCCGCTCCGAACACGCAGTCTCTATTCTGCGCCATGATATGAGACATTTTTTATTAAGCATTTCTTCTTACATTGAAAATAACGACAATGAAAAAGCATTGGAATATATCCATGAAGTCATTCATACTTCTGATAAAACCATAACACAACGATATTGTAAAAATGAAATTGTAAACTTAATTCTATCTTCTCATGAGAGTGAACTGGAGCATAACTATATTCATTTTGAATACTCTATACAACTTCCGGAGACTCTTACAATCTCTGACGTGGATATGACTGCAATTCTTTCCAATGCTTTGGAAAATGCGATTCATGCAGTCCTGAAACTTCCGGAATCCAGACGTGAGATCAAACTGGATATCCGTCTGAATGAGGAAAAATTACTGCTTTCCCTGAAAAATACTTATGCAGATAAGCCGGAATTTATGAATGGACTTCCATATACTTCCGAAGCCGGACACGGGTTTGGAACAAAAAGTATCTGGTATGTTGCTGAAAAACTGAATGGAAGCTGCCAGTTTTCGGTGACAGATACTTACTTTATTCTGCGCGTTATTCTATAACACATGATTTGCGTTTTTTATCGGATTTTGCTATGATAAAAACAACAAAAACATATCCATCAGGAGGTGGTCATATGCGAGTCGCTTTTGTTGATGATGATCCAAATGAATTAAAAATACTTCATACATATTTTAATGACCTGACTGATCCTTCTACAATTTCCATTAGTGATTTCTCAAGTGGTGAAGAATTTTTGTCCCGCTTTACTGCCGGACTTTATGACCTTGTAGTCCTTGATATTTTCATGGGAGATCTGACCGGTGTCGATGTTGCCCGAAGGATCCGCGAGACGGATCACAACGTCCGCCTTGTCTTCTGCACGACCAGCAATGATTTTGCAAGCGAAAGCTATGAAGTGGATGCCTGCTATTACCTGCTCAAACCATATACTGAGACGAATGTAAAGTCCATGCTGGACCGTCTGAATCTGGCAGAGCTGGAACGCACCCGCTCTCTTTCCTTACCAGACGGTCAGTCTGTCCTGCTTCGTGACATTATTTATGCCGACTATACCTCCCACAGAATGGTTTTCCACTGTAAGAAAAGTGGCGATATTATCTCCCGGCTTTCTTTTGCAGAAGTCGAGCCAAAATTATGTGCTTACCCTTATTTTTACAGTTCTTCCCGTGGTATCATTGTGAATTTTTACGAAGTTTTCATGCAGAAAGATGACACTTTTATTATGAGCAATGGCTCTTACCTTCCTATCAGCAGGCGCAAAGCCAAAGACGTAATCAGCGCCTATTCATCATTTTGCTTCCAACAGCTTCGCAAAGGAGGGGTCGTATAATGCCACCTGTATATCGTATCGTCGAAGTATGCATATATGCACTTCTTAACTTCCTTCCATTTATGCTCCTTGCCCTTTACCCATTCTGGGAAAATTTGCGCTTCTCTGATGTCACAACCGCCATCCTGATTGTTCTGCTTACAATTGTTCAGATATGGCTTGGTATGTGGGCTGCATTTTTCTCCCACGGAAATACCGTACTGATCAGCGTTGCCAGCACAGCACTTTATGCCATCTTTTACTTCTTTGCAGTAAATGTGCCGGTTGGAAAGACACTTTTTACTTTACTAATGATTTCAAATGTTGCTAATCTGGCCGTCATCTCCTCGAAATGTATCGAAGGATACCTTTTCCCGGAACTAGCCCGCCAGTCCTATCGCTGGTCACTTTCATTCGTGTTCTTTCTGGTAGAAATTATTTTGTGTGTTCCGCTATTTTTTTATATTAAAAAAATATATAAACCTGCGGTAGAATATAAATCTTCCGGAATGGAATGGCATTATCTTTGGATCATCCCTTGTACATTTTATCTGATGTGGAATTATACGATCTACGGAAATGCCAACCGCTCCAGTCTGGAATCAGCAATGCGTCCAGGCAATGTTGTATTTTTATTCTTCATCAACGCCGGTGCATTTCTGATTTACTCAATTGTATCTAAGCTTGTACTGGAACAGCAAAAAATTATAGAATTACAGACTAGAAACCACCAGTTGTCCACCCAGTCGCTCCAATATGGAAAACTGCAGGATAAGATTACGGAAGCCCGCCGCGCGAAGCATGATGTCCGCCATCACATTACACTTATGAAGAAATATCTTGAAGATAAAGACTACGATGCGCTGAATGAATATTTGAATAACTACCAGAAAAGTATTCCTGACGAACATATTTTTTTCTGTGAAAATTCTGCCGTCAATGCAATTCTTTCATATTTTTCCGAGCAGGCACGTACATTCGGAATCACTTACACTGTTTCCGCTTCGATTCCGAAACATATTTCTATTTCAGAGACAGATTTATCCATTCTATTTGGAAATCTTCTGGAAAATGCTATAGATGCCTGCAATGCACAATCTGGTGAAGACAAAAAAATAATCGTCCGCGCTAAAACAGACGATCATTCTTTATGTGTCACAATCGATAATACATTTTCAGGTTCCCTGGATATCGATCAAGAAGGACATTTCGTTTCCTCCAAACATGAGGGCCTTGGTCTTGGAACTAAATCCATCAAAAGTATTGCCGAAAAATATGGCGGAGTTTGCCAGTTTGAAGCCAACAATGGGATGTTCTATGCCTCTGTAATGTGTTTTAAGGACCATGCTTAGCATGGTCCTTTCACCAATCTGCCAAACGCATTTGCACTCATCACAACAATTGGAAGTGTTTTGCAGTCATTACGTGGAAGTTTTCGAATTTCTTTGGCTGCCTCCAGTCCATCCATGACTGGCATCATAATATCCATAAGAATAAGATCATATTCTCCTTCCTTGCTCTGACGTATTTTTTCAGAGCCTGCTGCCCGTCATATGCTTCGTAAAAACATTTCCTACATTTATATTTACATTTATATTTACAGTCTTACACCATCTTTTATGACTGCCTGCAAATCCAGATTCTCCTTCAGAAGTACAATATCTGCCTTCTTACCTGCCTTAATCGAACCATACTGATCATCAATTCCAAGACTCTTCGCCGGATGAATTGTTGCGCAGGCAATAGCTGTCTCAAGCGGAATCTGCATTTCTTTTACAACTGTTCTCATACAATCCGCAAGGTTCGTTGCTGAACCTGCTATTGCACCATCAGATACTAATGTCGCACGTTTTCCTACGACCTTGACATCCAATCCGCCAAGTGTATACTGTCCGTCCGGCATCCCGGTCGCACGCATACTGTCGCTGATCAGAATCATACGGTCAGCCCCCATCATCTCAAAAGTTGCTCTGACCATAGCCGGATGAATATGAATTCCATCACAGATAATTTCAGCCATAACATGTTTGCTGTCATAAACTGCTCCTACAACTCCCGGTGCCCGATGCGTAAATGCCGGCATAGCATTGTAAAGATGCACTGCATGATTTGCTCCCGCGTCAAATGCTTTTTTTGCTGTCTCATAGTCAGAATTGGTATGAGCAAGGGAAATATCTACTTTTCCTTTCATAGTTTCAATAAACTCCAGATAATCTTCATTATCTTCCGGAGCAATCCCAATGAATTTCACCAGTCCGTCGGAAGCTTCCAGAAACTGCTCCGCAATTTCTACATTACACGGAATAATATTTCTCTCATCTTGTGCCCCTTTTTTTACTTTGCTGATAAACGGACCTTCCATGTTGATTCCCACAAGATCTTGTCCCTTTTTTCTTATATTTTGCCGCAACACTTAAGATCTGTTTCAGTTCTTCCACCGGAAGTGTCATGGTCGCCGGAGCAATAGCGGTCACACCAATGGAGGCCTCATACTGCGCGATCCTCTCAATCGCCTCTTCATTTCCATCACAAAAGTCATCTCCTTTGCAGCCATGAAAATGAAGGTCGATCAAGCCCGGAATTGCATATGCACCTTCACCGTCCAAGACCTCTTTCTCACCAAACTGTGGCTTTTCCTCTTCTGCATATACTCTCCGAATCTTGTCTCCGTCAAGTATAATTCCACCTTTTACAAATGTCTTCTCTTCCGTGTAAACTTTCACATTATCTATAATCATATTTTCTTTCCTTTCTAATACAGTCTCTTTTCCCTGTTTTCTCTTTCTTCCAGTGCTCGAAGTGTACTGTCATGCATCTCTTCTCTTAAGTACTTATTCTGTTCCATGTAATATGCATAGATGATATCCAGCATAACAAGAATCGGGAACTGAGGTGAAATTACATTTCCATGATTCAGATGTTTCAGAGATGGTAATAATACGACCTCCGTACAGTAATTTTCAAAACTTTCTCGATTATTTGTCGTAAACAACACCGTCCTGGCGCCCCTCTTATAGGACTCCTCCAGAAGATAAGTCACTTCCTCCGTCTCTCCACTGATACTAAATCCAAATACAAGGCATCTTTTGTCCTGAAATACCGATGACATACGCATCATATCTGAATCTGTCATAGAGTCCACATTTACACCGATTCGCATAAAGCGGATTTCCATCTCTTTTGCTGAAAATCCTGAACTTCCGCGCCCACACACAATTACCTTTTCAGCCTTATTCAGATAACCTATAATCCGGACTACCTGACTTTCATCCACCAGACTATATGTTTTATTCAGAAGTTCCTGATATGCATTCAGGACCATACGCGTATTTCCGGTAATCTTTTCCTGTTTCTCTACAAATGTCTCCTCATATTGATAAATGAAGTCTTTGTATCCGTGATATCCACACTTTTGTGCAAATCGTGTCAGTGTTGCTTTTGAAGTATACAAAAGTTCTGCGATATGATTTACAGAAAAGTCCATCTTTTTCTGATTGTGAATAAAAAAGTCTGCAATGGTCTTTTCTGTTGTCGTAAATTTGTCATAGTTTGATTCAATAATCGGAATTACTGATTTTACATAATATTCCATCGACACTCATCTCTCCTACATCAGATGTCTCACGTTACAGAAATGATAAAATGCTCCCAACATTCCCGCATCATTTTGATGTTTCGCAAATGCAAGCTTTGTGTGTTTGGCAATACTGGACACAAGATACTTGTCCATAGTTGCCTTAATCCGGTCTTTTAAGAATTCTTCCTGTGCCATAATGCCACCACCTAGTACAACAATTTCTGGATTAATGACATAACAAATGTTAGCAATTCCTTTTCCAAGTACATCGCACATCTCATCAATTGCACGATTACACAATTCATCACCTTTTTTTGCTTCTTCAAAAATGTGATAGCCATCCCAGATATCTTTTTGCTCGCCTTTCCATTCTGCTACCTTCTTTGTCAGTATACTTGCTGCTCCAAGTGTCTGAAAATCGCTGCCATCCATATGCATATATCCAACTTCACATGCACTATTGCTAAAACCATGAAATACTTTCCCGTCAATCACAATACAACCGCCAATTCCAGTACCAATCGTCAATACCAGTGCTATTTTTGCTCCTTTTGCTGCACCAGAACGGTTCTCGGCAAGGCCAGCACAATTTACATCATTTTCTACCTCACACGGAACCTGAAACATCTCTTCCAGTGTCTTCTTAAACTGTGTTCCTGCATAATTAGGAATCAACGGCGCTGAATAGAAGATGGATCCCTCTTTGGTATCTACCATTCCTGCTGTCGAGATACAGATTCCGCTAATCTCGTCCTGCGCCTCCTGCTGGGATTTTGTGGA
>ERZ837380.5096-NODE-5096-length-10392-cov-3.153236_pt1 | contig 10392 bp, 7 predicted proteins | sample MGYA00519685_ERZ837380 | MGnify/ENA primary metagenome ERZ837380 (study PRJEB31850, sample SAMEA3708817) | human gut metagenome | biome: human gut; feature: human-associated habitat; material: faeces | place: China | collected 2014 ...
TCAGCATAACGGCATTCTGCGGACGTACATATCCTTCCATTTGCTGCTGTTGCTCATTCCCACGGCCATTCCAAAGGATATATCCCGCCACACCTAACCCCAAAGGTAACACTACGGCAACTGCATACTTTATCACATTCCACCATAATCTCCGCTCCTTATTCCTTACCGTACCTATCTCCCTTTGTACTTTATCAAACACTTCTTCTATATCCAACTCCGGTTCTTTCACAGCCATATACATTTGGTCGACAACTTCCCGCACCTGCAATTCATCTTTGTTCCCCTCTTCATAAAGAGCTGCCCATACTTTACGGAATAATTCCTCTTTGGTACTTGTATCCATGCTCCTGCATTTTGAAATTCTTTTATAAAGAACATGAACATCCCGAAAGGGTGAAAAAATTATAGTATTTTTTTTAAGGAAAGTAAAAATAAAATAGTAAGATACATATTATCAGGAGATTTCTGAACCGTATTTTTTAATTTCTTATAAGCAATCTTCACTTGTGACTTTACTGTATTCACCGACACCCCCAATTCCTTGGCCGTATCTGTATAGCTCATTCCCTCAATTACAGACATCACAAATATCTTTCTACATCCTTCCGGCAATGCATCAATTACTTTCTTTATAGTCAATAATTTAGCATCTACATCAATCTCATCGTACGTCAACCCCGCTAACCATTCCTGCTCACGCACAATCTCTTTTTCCTGCCTGATCCGGATATTTTGATGCCGGATATAATTCAACACATAATGCCGCACACAAGAATATAAATAACCCTCTATGGCAATATCAGGCTTCATCTCCTTCCGATGGTTCCACAAATACACAAAACTTTCCTGAACAGCATCTTCTGCCACAGCTGTATCCCGATAAAGTCCTAATGCCACAAGCTGCATACTTCGCGCATATTTCCGGAACAAACGTTCAAAAGCCTTCACATCGCCGGCAATAAACTTATTTATGGTTATCTGATCTAACATGATTTCAATTACAAAATTGAAAAAAATAAATACAAACACAATTCTACCCTACCATTATTTTTCAATCACACTTTTTATATACTTTTGTAAGGAAAAACAACAAATACAATTATGGCACAACTTCCTTCTATACCAAAGGGAACAAGAGATTATTCACCTGAAATCATGGTGAAGCGCAATTATATATTCGATACGATCAAGAGTGTTTTTAAACGATACGGTTATATGCCGCTGGAAACGCCAGCCATGGAAAACCTGTCCACTTTAATGGGCAAGTACGGAGAGGAAGGGGATAAGCTATTATTCAAAATCTTAAATTCAGGAGATTTTATCGGGAACATCTCCGATCAGGAATTATTAGAAAAGAATAGTATAAAGCTCACCAACAAGATCTCAGAAAAAGGATTACGTTATGACCTGACTGTCCCTTTCGCACGATTTGTCGTACAACATCAAAGCGAATTAACCTTTCCTTTCAAACGTTATCAAATCCAGCCGGTTTGGCGGGCCGATCGGCCTCAAAAAGGACGTTACCGGGAATTTTATCAATGTGACGTAGATGTTGTCGGAAGTGATTCGCTTTTGCATGAAGTAGAGTTGATTCAAATGGTCGACGAAGTATACCGGCGTCTGAAAATCAAGGTGCGTTTATTAATCAATAACCGGAAAATACTGGCAGGAATTGCAGAAATCATAGGTTATCCGGACCAGCTGACAGATATTACAGTAGCCATCGATAAAATGGACAAAATCGGTCTGGACAAGGTTAATGCTGAATTACGGGAAAAAGGAATCACCGAAGAAGCAATCGTCAAATTGCAACCTATTTTGAACCTGGAAGGAAGTAATAGTGAGAAGTTGGAAAAACTCAAAACTATTTTACAGGATAGCCCTATCGGTTTAAAAGGTGTCGAAGAACTATCCATTGTATTCGATTATCTGAAGGATGTGGACATCCGGACCGAAATCAAACTGGACCTTACCCTGGCCCGTGGTTTGAGTTATTATACCGGTGCTATTTTTGAAGTAAAAGCCTTAGATGTCCAGATCGGTAGTATCACCGGAGGTGGACGTTATGATGACCTGACCGGTATTTTCGGATTAAAAAATATGTCGGGAGTAGGTATATCCTTCGGTGCCGACCGTATTTTCGATGTGCTCAACCAGTTGGAACTGTATCCGAAGGAGGCCGTTAATGGAACTCAGCTTCTGTTTATTAACTTCGGTGAGAAAGAAGCTGCTTTTTCTATGGGTATTCTGTCTAAGGCCCGCGCAGCCGGTATTCGTGCCGAGATATTTCCCGACGCTGCGAAAATGAAGAAACAGATGAGTTATGCAAATGTTAAGAACATTCCTTTCGTTGCTATCGTAGGTGAGAATGAAATGAATGAAGGAAAAGTTATGCTGAAAAACATGGAAAGCGGTGAACAGCAATTGGTTACTGCTGAAGAACTGATTGGCGCTTTAACAAAATAAGGAAAATGCCCTTACCTTTTTAAAACCGGGGACTGTTGGTGTAAAAAAGGTAAGGAGATAAAAGGAACGGGACCTTGGTTTAAAACCAAAGGCCCCGTTCTTTTTTATAAGTCTTTTCAACGCCAATACTGATTGGATTGATGATTGCTGTTTTCATCGGATTCCACCGCCATAAAGATCACAGAGTTTTAACTGTTTTCAGATTATCTTCGTAATAAATCAGTGCTCTCCCTGTCTTTTTCAGTGGAATGTGTTTTATAAATGACGTTCCGGATACATATCTTCCCACCACTGAGGACTATCCTGCAACCAGCGGGCAAACCATGCCATAATACTGTTATGCCATTGCACGCGTTTCGGATAGTCGGCAATAAAGTGGTTTTCTCCATCTACAGTGATGAACTCTACTGTTTTACCCAATATTTTCAGAGCATTGAATAGCTGGATGCTTTCACCGATAGGTACGTTGGTATCTACGGTGCCGTGCAGCAGTAAGAGTGGAGTGTTGATCTTATCGGCGTTGAAGAGCGAACCTTGTTTGGTGAACAGTTCCGGATTGTTCCAGGGGTAACTGTCTGCAGCGGCTATGGCATTATAACCGTATCCCCAATAGCCTTCACCCCAATAACTGGTCACATTGCTGATACCGGCATGTGAAACTGCGGCGGCGAAAATATCCGTCTGAGTCTGGAGGTATTGTGTCATGAATCCACCGTAAGATGCACCGAGACAACCGATTTTTTTATCATTCACGAACGGGTGTTCTTTACAGAACTGTTTGGTACCTTCAATGATGTCGTCCGCAGTACGTTTGCCCCAGGCATTGACATGGCGTGCTGAAAACTCCTGTCCGAATCCGATTGTTCCGCTCGGCTGGATAACATATACCACGTAGTCGCGTGAAGCAAACAACTGTGCGCAGTACGGATTACTGATACCCCGTTCTGTGGGAGTCGTTCCTCCGTAATAGTACACAATCAGAGGATATTTCTTGTTCGGGTCGAATGAAGGCGGCAGACACATCATCCCTTTGATCTCTGTTCCGTCTGAAGCTGTGAAGTTCCAGGGTTTCATTTCGCCCAGTTCAATTTTCTCCAGAGTCGGTTTCATCGGGTCGGCTATCAGTCGAGAGGTTTTCTTTTTCAGGTCGTATACATAAGCAACTCCTGCATTGTAGCATCCCTGTCCGATATAAGCAGCCAACGACGGATTGTTTTCCGACATGGCAAATGCACTGGTGACATCAGTCTCCAGGTTCAGCTTTTCAAACTTACGATCTTTGGGTGAATAGCGATAGATATTCCGGCAATCTTCATCATTGGTGCTGAAGTAGATGCAACCGTCACCCTTGTTCCATTGCAGGAAGTTGACAGACGGATTGAATTCTTTGGTGATCGGATCGATTTTACGGGTAGCCAGATCCATGATAAATGCCTGAGAGTCGAAGTCATTGGCGATAGGGTGGTTGCCGCAATTCTTACCGATACCGTCAAAAGCTTCCGGGCTTGCCGTCAATAGCAATTGCTTACCGTCCGGTGAGTAGCTGGCTCCTCCGAGGAATCGGTCTTCGAAGAACAGTGTGTCGACGGCCAATGTTTCAAGATTTACCTGGAACAAAGAGCTCAAAGAGAAAGGACGTTGCGTGATATTCTCCTTTGAACTGCTGTAAAGCAGATATTTACCATCCGGTGAAATGTCCTGCATATAAGTGCTGTGATTACCGTAAGTGAGCCGTTCTGATGTTCCGCTGGCGATGTCATATCTGGCCAGGAAGCTGCGTCCGCGTGTATTGGGGATACGGTCTGCCGGGCTGACAATACGTTTCAACGGACCTTCATCTTTTACACCTTCTTCACGGGGATAGTATATCAGGAAGTCCTCGTTGGGCGACCAACTGAATCCCTGCTCGGGGATACCTCGCAAAAGAACTTCTTCTTTCAGTGTGACAGGATCGAGAGTGATAACGTCATTTCCTTCCGGAGCCACTACTGTATAATACAGTTTATTACTTTTCGGCATCCATCGCATACCATCTCTCAGATTAGTGAGCAGCACTTTTCCTGTTTTCAGTTCGGTCAGTTCACAATAAGTGCGCGAACGTTTCAGCGAATGGTTATCCCAATAACGGGTTAGCAGATATTTTCCGTCCGGTGATACGGAAACAGCTATGGCACGGTTACCGTATACTGTGTTATCGAGTGAGAAACGATGTTTCTGTTCAGGATCGGTGCTGCATGCCACTTCTTTGAATTTGTCATCTTTTACCAGTTCGCATTTCAGTGAAGGTACGGTTTTGTCGTCCGGAGTCGAAAGCAGTTTGATAGCTATTTCATAATCCATTTCGGGTTCGAGGCGTAAAGCGACCTCTTTGGTTGCTGCTTTAGAGATGCTGTCTTCCGAAGCATCCTTTACCATCTTCGATTCACCATTAATGAAAAGCTCCCATCTGACCGGAGAGGTCACTTTCAGTTTACCTTTCATAAAGCGTTCGGCACGCAGTTGGGTTTTGATCAGGTAAAGCAGATTGTCTTTATCAGCTTTCGCGAAGGTGACCAGACCGGCTGTATCGGCAGCTGTCATTTGAGTCGGTGCATTGGCAAGGTCGAGTACTACCGGTGTTTGTAGCAATGCTTTGGCTGTGTGTTTTTCTCCTTTCGGGTTGATGCTATCGTTCATGATCGGAGTACGCACCGTAATGGCGTTCCTCACCTGATAGCGGGTCAGCTTCTCCTGTGCATGTGTGGCAAGTCCTGTTGTTATCAACAGCGCCATCATCAGTAACTTTTTGTCCATTGTAGTTTTGAGTTTATAATTGGTTATTTCATTTTGTACACCAGTGTACCTCCCTTCACGATATCTTCATGTGAAATGTAGTTTTTAGTATAGGGTTCACCATTCAGTGTGATACTGTCGATATATTTATGTTCTTTCGATAAATTTTCGGCAATGACCGTAAACGTTTTACCATCCGGCAGATGGAGAACAATTTTAGGCATCTGCGGAGCACCGAACACATAATGTCCGCTCACCGGATCGACCGGATAGAATCCCATGGCATTGAACATATACCAAGCCGACATCTGTCCGCAGTCGTCATTGCCGCAGAGCCCGTCAGGTTTGTTTTTGTATTGGGTATCGAAGATTTCACGGATCAGCTCCTGAGTGCGTTCCGGCTTTCCGGCCAGTGCGTACAAGAAAGTGACGTGATGACTTGGTTCGTTACCGTGAGCATATTGACCGATCAGTCCGGTTACGTCGGCCAGTCCGCTTCCTTTCAGTTCGATAGTAAACAATGAATCCAGTTTGTTGAGGAAAACTTCTTTACCGCCAAACAGTTCGATCAATCCCGGTACATCGTGCTGGACATGCCAGGTATATTGCCATGCATTTCCTTCTGTATAATCGCCCCCACGGCTTTCTGCATGTGCCAGATCACTGGGATTGAAAGGAGTCTTCCAACGTCCGTCGGCATAACGCGGGCGCATAAACTGTGTTTCTTTATCGAATAGGTTCTTGTAGAATTCCGAACGTTTCCCGAAGTATTCCGCATCTTCTTTTTTACCCATTAACCCGGCCATGGTAGCTGCGGCATAATCATCGTAAACCGATTCGAGGGTGCGTGAAACCGATTCGGCATCTACTTTGTCTGTCGGGTAGTAGCCGTATTTCATATAAGTTTCCCAGTCCGATTTCGGATGTGAAACGGTCAGTGTCTGTTTGATGGCATCGAATGCTTTCTCGGCATCAAAGCCGCGGAAACCTTTCTTGTAGGCTTCGGCAATAACCGAAACCGAGTGGTTACCGATCATCGTATTCGTTTCTTTACCCCATAAGGTCCAGACGGGTAAATAGCCTTGTGCCTGATTTTGTTCGATCATCGAATTGATAAAGCCGTCTACTCGTTCGGGTACGGCCAGAGTATAGAAAGGATGGGCGGCTCGGTAGGTATCCCAAATTGAAAAAGTAGAGTAATAAACGCCTGATGAGGATTTTACAATCGAATCTTTGGCATTGCGGTATCTTCCGTCCACGTCAGCAATATTATTAGGTTGTATCAGTGCATGGTAGAAACTGGTATAGAAATTCTCCAATTCATCCGGAGTACCTGTTACCTCGATGCGGCTCAGGTAACTGTTCCAGCTGTCTTTTGCTTTTTGTCTTGTCCCGTCGAAGTCCCAGTCAGCCAATTCTTTCTCCATATTCTTATGGGCACCGACTGTGGAGATAGCGACTTTCATCAGCAACTGTTCGTCCGGTTTCATGTCGAAGCTCATGATCAGGCGTTTTCCTTTTTCCGTCTCTTCCATTGGCAGATAGATGGAGTCGGTCACCGGTTTATTGAATTTCATGACAAAATACAAATCTTGGTTTACCCATACACTGCTACGTACGTGTCCGGTCAGTGTTTGTGCATCTTCCCAGTTGATTTCACAGGCTTTGACATGCGATTTGTATTGTTGGGGATTCCATACCAAGCCGTGTTGTAAGTCAAGTAGCAATGAAGCCGAGTCGGCATTCTGATAAGTGTAACGATGCAGGGCTACATGATCCGTAGCGGTCAGTTCTGCTTTTACCTTATATTTATCGAGTTCTACGGTATAGTAGCCCGGAGTAGCGCTTTCTGTTTTTTTAGAAAATCCGCTTTTATAGTCGTCCCGAACTCTCTGCCCGGTGACAGGCATTACCAGTAGATCACCCAGATCCATGCAACCGGTGCCGTTGAGGTGAGTCTGTGAGAATCCCCAGATCAGCGAATCCTGATAATTGTATCCGGAGCAATATTGCCATCCGATGGCGTTGGTTTCCGGACTTGCCTGGATCAGCCCGAAAGGCAGGCAAGCACCCGGGAAGGTGTGACCGTTGTCGGCTGCTCCGATAAAGGTGTTTACGTACTGAGTGTAGTCTTGGGGTGCTGTCGGAGTTTCGGGAGTGCAGGAGGTGCAAAGACCGATCCCCAGACATGCAGTCATAAAGGTTGATTTGAACTTCATAGCAATGACCTTGATAAATTATTTTTGTGACAAAGATAAGCAAACTGAGGGCAGAATAAAATGAACTCGTTCATTTTTTATGCCAAAGTGCGGCTTATCTTCACTTTTCGGGCAAAAATAAGGAAAAAACTGACAGTATCGTACAGAATAAAGGAAGAAGGCTGTAAGCAAGGAATTTAGAAGACGGACGGATCAGAGGAGATGGGAACCCGTTATCTCTTGCAGAAGAACACTCTCGTCATACTTCCGTCAAACAATTGTAATACGTAAGCTGTTTCTTTGCAAACAGATAATGGAATACAATGATAGGTCTTTTTAATGATTGTTTCCCTCCGATCATGGATGGGGTATCACTTACTACACAGAACTATGCCTACTGGCTGCATAGGAAGGCGGGGAATGTTTGTGTGGTGACTCCTAAGTCACCTGATGCGAGAGATGCGGAAGAATATCCGGTTTACCGCTATTCATCTGTTCCCATTCCTATGAGAAAGCCTTATAGACTGGGTTTTCCGCGCATCGATTGGCCTTTTCACGAGCGTATCAGCCGGCTTTCATTCGAGCTGGTACATGCCCATTGCCCCTTTTCTTCGGGAGCACTGGCCATGCAGATTGCCAGAGAACAGCATGTTCCGATTGTAGCTACGTTTCACTCCAAGTACCGGGCGGATTTTGAGAGGGCCATTCCTTCCCGTCTGTTGGTGAACTATCTGATAAAAAAGGTGATTCGTTTTTACGAAGCTGCGGATGAAGTGTGGATTCCCCAGGCAGCTGTCGAAGAGACGTTGCGGGAGTATGGGTATAAGGGCAGGATAGAAGTGGTGGATAACGGAAATGATTTTGCAGGTACGCCTTTTCTCCAATCTGTCCGGCAGGAGGCTCGGAGGACTTTAGGTATCCGTTCCGGGGAGTTTATGTTTCTTTTTGTCGGTCAACATATTTGGGAGAAAAATCTCGGTTTTTTGCTCGATTCGCTTGTCCGTTTGTCTGATGTACCTTTTCGGATGTACTTTGTCGGTTCAGGCTATGCAAGCCATGAATTGAAACAAAAGGTGGTGGAACTGGGATTGGCTTCCAAAGTGTCTTTTGTAGGTAGTATTGTGGAACGCGAGATCTTGAAACGTTATTATGTTGCTGCCGATCTGTTTCTGTTTCCTTCTTTGTACGATAACGCTCCGTTGGTGATACGTGAAGCGGCTGCATTGGGCACTCCTTCGGTATTGATCAGGGATTCTACCGCTTCGGAAATAATCTCCGATTCGGTAAATGGTTTTCTGAGTCCCAATAGCACAGAGGCTTATTCCAATCGCATACGTGAAATATTATGCAGTACTGCTATAATACAACAGGTGGGAGAGGAGGCATCACGAACCATTGCCCGGTCATGGGAAGACGTGGCCGGTGAAGTGTACGATCGTTATAACCGGTTGATAAAGCGAAACGGAAATAAATAAGATTATCATTGAAACTCTCTTCCTCCATTATGTCAGATTCTATTAAAACCTTTAAAACCGGCTATATCCTGCTTCCCGTCCTGATAGGGCTGTCGGTGGTGGGGTGGTTATTCTACCGGGAGTTCAATCCGGAACTTTTCAGTGGCATTCGTTTCTCTTGGCGTCTGGTAGGCGGATTGCTACTTGCCGTACTTTTTATGTTTGGACGAGACGGTGGGCTGATGTGGCGTTTCCGCTTTATTACTGACCGGGAATTAACTTGGCGCCAGGCATTCCGGGTAAATATGCTTTGTGAATTTACATCGGCAGTGACTCCTTCTGCAGTGGGAGGGAGTAGCCTGATCGTGTTATTTTTGAATAAAGAAGGCATTAATGCCGGACGCAGTACAGCTTTGACTATCTCCTGCCTGTTTCTGGACGAGCTATTTCTTGTATTGGCCTGTCCGTTTGCTTTATTTCTATTTTCATTCGATGATCTGTTTGGTAATGTGGCGATTCTATCTTCGGGAATAGAGGTACTGTTTTTTCTGGTCTATGGGGTCGTTACGATTTGGACTTTCCTGTTATATCTTGCATTGTTCCGCCGTCCGGAATGGGTAAAACGTTTGTTGCTCACTATTTTCCGCTTGCCACTGCTTCGCCGTTGGCACAAGGCCATCGAAACACTTACGGACAATCTGGTATTAAGTTCCAGAGAGATGAGTCAGAAGTCTTTTACCTTTTGGTTGAAAGCTTTTGGGATTACTTGCTTGGCTTGGACTTCACGTTATCTGGTAGTCAATGCTTTGCTGATAGCCTTTACCACTTCGGGCAGCGAACTGTTGGCTTTTGTGCGTCAGCTGATTCTATGGGTAGTGATGACTATCAGCCCTACTCCCGGTGGAAGCGGAGTAAGCGAATATATGTTTCGTGAATATTATGCCGATTTTTTTGATGTGGCAGGTATGGCTTTGGTCGTTGCTTTCGTTTGGCGGATTATTACTTATTATATGTATTTGCTGATAGGTGCTATCATTATTCCCGGTTGGGTGAAGAAGTTGAGAGATTAAACAACGTTGTCACAAGCCTGTAAAAAGAACGTAAATTCTTGCCGCTATCTTTGTCATACCCAAATTAAAAGAGTATCCCCCTATGAGTAGAGAAGAATTACAGCAAAAAAGTCGTTTCGCCATGATAGGAACATTGATGACCATTGTCAGTCTGGTGTTTTTGTTTTATGTAGGCAGTTCGTTGGTCAATACTACTAAGAAATATAAAGAGCTGGCCATTGAGATAGCTTGTATAAACAAGTAGCCTGATTATCTTGTATCCGGAGAAATGATTTGACCAATTTCCGGGAAATGTGTGATGCTTTAAAGTATCCGTAGGAGAAATATTGTCTTTATAAAACATACTTCTCCTACGAAAAATGGTTCTTCAAATCTGGTGGTAAGTTTTCTTTTACTCATGGAATCTAATTCAGTTTTCGGAAGTGTAAG
>ERZ837380.5097-NODE-5097-length-10388-cov-52.550566_pt1 | contig 10388 bp, 7 predicted proteins | sample MGYA00519685_ERZ837380 | MGnify/ENA primary metagenome ERZ837380 (study PRJEB31850, sample SAMEA3708817) | human gut metagenome | biome: human gut; feature: human-associated habitat; material: faeces | place: China | collected 2014 ...
GGTGGCGTTCCACAGCTTATTGGCAAAGTTGCGGGCAGCCTCCACCTTCTTTTCGCTGTAACGCATATCGTTGCCGGGGGTGGAGCCGTCCAGCAGCATGAAGCGCAGTGCATCCGCGCCGTACTGGGCAATGACCTCCAGCGGGTCGATGCCGTTGCCCAGGCTCTTGGACATCTTGCGGCCCTGGCTATCGCGGACGATGCCGTGGATACAGACAGTGTCGAAGGGAGCCTTGCCGGTGTAGGCCAGGCCGGAGAAGATCATGCGGCTGACCCAGAAGCCGATGATATCATAGCCGGTGACCAGCGTGTTGGTGGGGTAGAAGTACTTCAGGTCCGCGCTGTCCTCGTTGGGCCAGCCCAGAGTGCTGAAGGGCCACAGAGCGGAGGAGAACCAGGTATCCAGGGTATCGGGGTCCTGGGTGAAGTGGCTGCCGCCGCACTTGGGGCAGGTGCAGGGCATCTCCTTGGCAACAACGGTCTCGCCGCAGTCATCGCAGTAGAAGGCCGGGATCTGGTGGCCCCACCACAGCTGACGGCTGATGCACCAGTCGCGGGTGCCCTTCATCCAGTTCATATAGTTCTTGGTGAAGCGCTCGGGCACGAACTTGATCTCGCCCTTTTCCACGCTCTCGATGGCGGGCTTTGCCAGCGGCTCCATCTTGACGAACCACTGCTTGGAGACCATGGGCTCGATGGTGGAGTGGCAGCGGTAGCAGGTGCCCACCTCGTGCTTCAGGGGCTCGATCTCCTTCAGGAAACCGCCCTCCTTCAGGTCTGCCAGAATGGCCTTGCGGGCCTCGAGGGTGGTCATGCCGGCGTACTTGCCGCAGTCCAGCACCTCGGGCTCATTCACGGTGTTCTTGCCTGCAGCAAACAGTGCATCGGCAGCGGCCTTATCGGCAGCACCGGTCATGTGGCCGTCGTAGGTAAACACCCGGACGATGGGCAGATTATGGCGCAGACCCACTTCAAAGTCGTTGGGGTCGTGGGCGGGGGTGATTTTGACGACACCGGTGCCCTTGGTCATATCAGCGTGCTCGTCGCAGACGATGGGGATCTCCTTGTTCAGCAGGGGCAGGACAACATGGCAGCCGTGGAGGTGGGCATAGCGGGGGTCCTCGCCGTTGATGGCAACAGCGGTATCACCCAGCATGGTCTCGGGGCGGGTGGTTGCCAGCTCCAGCATCTCACCGGTCTCCTTGACCGGGTAGAGCAGGTGCCAGAAATTGCCGTCCTTTTCCTCGTACTCCACCTCGGCATCCGAGATGGAGGTGTTGCAATGGGGGCACCAGTTGACCATCCGGTTGCCGCGGTAGATCAGGCCCTTGTCGTACAGGCGCACGAACACTTCCTTGACGGCATCCGAGCAGCCCTCGTCCATGGTAAAGCGCTCCCGCTGCCAGTCACAGCTGGTGCCCAGCTTTTTCAGCTGGCTGACGATGCGGTTGCCGTACTTGGTCTTCCAGTCCCAGGCGCGCTCCAGGAAACCGTCGCGGCCCACCATCTCCTTGGTCAGGCCCTCGGCACGCATGGCCTCCACGACCTTGGCCTCGGTGGCGATGGATGCGTGGTCGGTGCCGGGCACCCACAGGGCGGCATAGCCCTGCATCCGCTTGGTGCGGATGAGCACATCCTGCATGGTGTTATCCAGCGCATGGCCCATGTGGAGCTGGCCGGTCACGTTCGGAGGGGGCATGACGATGGTGTAAGGCTTCTTGTCGGGGTCCGCTTCCGTGTGGAAGTAGCCGCCGTCCTGCCAGAACTGGTAGACGCGGTCTTCCACCTGGCTGGGATCGTACTGTTTTGCGAGTTCTTTCATTGTATCCTCCCAAAAATGTGATGAGTGGGACGAAAAAAGCCGCCCCACGGAACGTTCCATGGGACGGCTGTAAACTACATACCGCGGTACCACCCAAATTGCACCGGCTGCAAACACAGCCCGTGCCCCTTGATGCCCCGGTAACGTGGGGCAGCTCCGAGGGCGGCTACTGGCTTCACCGCCCCTGCTCAAAAGCGACAGTGCGCAGCGCTTACCTGCCGGGCTCTCACCTGCCCCCGGCTCTCTGCAAGGCGGTTTGCCGCGCACACTCTTTCTCGTTGCATTTATACAAAGAATATAACGTTTTTTTGGCGTTTTGTCAATATGCTCCGAGAACTTCCTGCTTCAATCTGCCGATCAGCCGCTCCATCAGGGCCACCCGGTTGAAAGGGGTCATCAGGTAGAGGCCGTCCGCATACGGCAGGGCGGCTTTTGCCATTTCCAGCGAGATGGCAAGCCCCAGCTCCTCGCCCCGGGCACGGTCGAGCCCGGCAAACTTTTCAATGATCCAGTCCTCCACATGGATGCCGTTGATCTCGTTCTCCATGAAGATGGCGTTGCGCTGGCTGACCACCGGCATGATACCGGCCAGGATCTTTGCATCGGCCCCCAGCGTTTCCCGGGTCTTTTTCAGGTTTTCCACCGCCTGTGCCGAGAGCACCGGCTGGGTCAGAAAGCCGCTCATGCCGTTTTCCAGCTTTTCCTTGGCCCGGCGCAGTTCCACATCATAGTTGCGGGCATTCAGATTCAGGGCACCGAACACGGTCATGGGGCCGGGCATCTCCCGGCCTTCCCCTGCCAGCGAGACGATGTATTGGGCCAGCTTGCGGGAGTTGAACTGGTAAACGTTCTTCACCTCGTCCCGCTCTGCCGTGGGGATGGGGTCACCGGTGATGGCCAGCACCTCCCGCACGCCCTCGGCGTACAGGCCCAACAGCAGGGCCTTGGTGGCGTTCAGGTTGCGGTCGCGGCAGGTCATGTGGGGCAGGGTGCACAGCCCCAGCTCCCGGTGGACCCGGCAGGCCACCAGAGAGGAATCCATCCGGGCCTGTGCAATTGGGCAGTCGGCAATGGTCAGCAGGTCAGCGCCCGCCGCCTGCAGCTTTTTTGCCCCTTCCAGATAGCCGGTCAGGTCCGCAGTGCGGGGAGAATCCAGCTCAATGGCAATGACCTTTTCCCCTGCGTTCAGCTTGCGCAGGAAAGCATCCTCATTTTCCACCGTCTGTTCCTTCACGGTGGAAAACTCTTCTGCCGGAGCCGTTTTTTCCACCACGGGCAGGCTGTCCAGCTCCGCCCGCAGGGCGGCAATGTGGGCAGGGGTGGTGCCGCAGCAGCCGCCCAGGATCCGAACCGTGCCCTCGGCGGCCAGACGGCCCAGCTCCCTTGCAAAGTACTCCGGCCTGCCCTGATACTTCACCTGCGTCCGGGTGACAACGGGATAACCCGCGTTGGGCATGACCGACAGGGGCAGCGTGCCCCCCAGCTGCTTTGCCAGTGTGCGCATGGCACCGGGTGCCGACACGCAGTTCAGGCCCACGGCATCCACGATGCCGCTTTCCTGCATCCGCCGGGCAAGGTCTTTGCAGTACATGCCCTCCCGGGTGTAGCCGTCGGGCAGGACCGCAAAGGACACCAGCACAAAGGCATCCGGCACTTCCGCCTTGATGGCCCCCACGGCATCCAGAAGGCCCGCATCGGAGCTCAGGGTCTCGAACAGGAAATTCCTGGCCCCCAGCGCCGCGAACTGCTTTGCCACAGCCGTATATACCTGCCCCGCCGGAACCGCCTCGGTATCCGGAGCCGGGCCGAGGTCTGCAAAAACGGCGGCACCCGTCTCCTCTGCGGCCTGCACAGCCAGCTGCCAGCCTGCCTGCGCCAGTTGTTCCCAGCCGGGTGTGTGTGCCGCCGCCAGCCGGGGCAGGCTGAAGGTATTCGTCTTGACGGCATCAGCCCCTGCCGCCAGATACTCCCGGTGGACAGCCAGCACCCCCGCCGGGTCGGTCAGGTTGGCCTGCTCGCACTCCACCCCGGGAGCCGCCTTATAATAAGTACCCATGGCACCATCAAAAAGCAGGGGGCGGGTCTGTAACAGTTCGCGAATGTTCATCATATATACTTCCTCGCATCTCACAAATGAGCTCTATATTCTTCAGTTTAATGAAGTTTCGTCTCTTGTCAAGCGTTTTCTTGTGGCATCGCTTGCAGGCAGGGCAGTTTTGTGCTATCCTATGCGTAACTTTTACATGTGAGGAGAGATGTATCATGCGCCATGCAGGCACACAAACGATCGAAACGGAGCGGCTGCTTCTGCGCCCGCTGACCCCGGAGGATGCCCCCATGATGTACGCCAACTGGGCCAACGACCCGGACGTGACCCGCTGGCTGCGGTGGGAGCCCCACAAAAACGTGGACGAGACCCGGGAACTGCTGGCCGCATGGGCGCTTCTCTACCCCAATGGAGATTACTACGAGTGGGGCATTGTGGAAAAGGCCACCGGACAGGTGTTTGGCTCCATCGGCGTGTTCACATCCAGTTCCGCCGAGCCGGAGCGTGACCCCTGGCCCGGCTTCGACCACACGAACGGCGTGTGGGAAGTGGGCTACTGCATCGGCAAGGCCTGGTGGAACAAAGGCTTTACCACCGAAGCGCTAAAAGCAGTTGTAGAATACTGGTTCAAAAATACAGATAGTAGTTGGCTGGCCTGCTGCCATGCGTTTGAAAATCCTGCCAGCGGCCGGGTCCAGCAGAAAGCCGGCTTTGTCTACAACCACGATTCTGTCTACCACAAATTTGACGGCACACCGGTTGCCTGCAGGTGCTACGCATTGACAAGAGAACATTACGAAGAACTGAGAGGTTTATTTTGAGCGAACTTTATGACATTTTAGTAGAAACGCCCCCCACAAAGGTTATCTTACTGGCCCTGGATCAGGGGCTTTGGGACTGTGAGCGCAGCCTGAACGAGCTGGCTGCACTCTGCGAGGCCAACCACATGGAGGCTGTGGCATCCGTGACCCAGAAGCGGCAGACCCCCGAGACCGGCATCGTGCTGGGCAGCGGCAAGCTGGAGGAGTCCGCCGCTGCCGCCGCGGAGCTGGGTGCCGAGTGTGCCGTGTTTGACGGCGAGCTGACCGGCAGCCAGATCCGCAACATCTCCACGGCGCTGGGCGGCATGGAGGTCATTGACCGCACCATGCTGATCCTGGAGATCTTCCGCAGCCGCGCCGTGACCAACGAGGGCAAGCTGCAGACCGAGCTGGCGCTTCTGCGCTACCGTCTGCCCCGTCTGCAGGGAATGGGCGAAAGCCTGAGCCGCCAGGGCGGCGGTGGCGGCGGCGGTGGTGGTGCCCGCCGTGGTGCCGGTGAGACCAAGCTGGAGCTGGACCGCCGCCACGTCCACGCCCGCATCGACGCACTGGCCGAAAAGCTGGCTGAGATGGAAAAGCGCCGGGGCGAGAGCCGCAAGGCCCGGGCCAAGACCGGGATGCCGGTGGTCAGCCTTGTGGGTTACACCAACGTGGGCAAATCCAGCCTGATGAATGCCCTGTGCGGCCCCAGCGTGGCCGAGGCCGACATGCTGTTTGCCACCCTGGACCCCACCAGCCGGAAGCTGGTTCTGCCCAGCGGCATGGCCGTTCTGCTGGTGGACACGGTCGGCTTTGTCTCCCGTCTGCCCCACAATCTGGTGGAGGCCTTCAAATCCACGCTGGAGGAAGCCGCATGGTCTGATGTCATCGTGCGGGTGGCGGACGCGGGCGACGATCAGCGGGAAGAGCAGCTGGCCGTTACTGATGAGGTGCTGGACGGGCTGGACTGTGCCGACATCCCCCGCCTGACCGTTTACAACAAGTGTGACAAGCCCAATGCCCTGAACTTTGACCCGGACATCCTGTTGACCAGTGCCAAGACCGGCTACGGTCTGGATGCCCTGCTGAAAAAGCTGGACGAGCTGCTCAGTGACCGGGTGCACACCATCCGGGTGCTGCTGCCCTATGATAAGCTGGGCCTGGCCGCCCCCATGCGGGAGCGGGGCAGCGTGCAGGTGGAGGAGTACCGGGAGGACGGGCTTTATCTGGAAGGCATCGTCAAAACCGAGGACCTGCACTGTTTTGAAGGATTCTTGGTTTAATAAAGGGAATCGGCCGTTGGGGAGCTTTCCCACGCAAGTGATACGGGGCATTCCATCCCCCGCCCAACTGCCTGACGGCAGTCGGGTCCCACCCTCCGGACACTTGCTTTGGGAAACTCCCCGCCGTCCTATCGTCTCGAACAAATAAAAAAATCCCCAACAAACACAAAAACCCGCCTGGCAGCGGGTTTTTGTGTATAGAGGGGTGGGAAAGTATATAAAGTTGGGAATCGCAATTCAAATGCAGGCACTTGAGAAACAACGTGTTTTGCGCAGTCTTTGGCGCTTACCGTGCCTCGCGATATGTATTATACGCTTTTTTCTTTTCTTGTCAAACAAAATTTTTGACATTTGCTTTAATTTAGCACTTTACATTTCGATCAAAACTTTATATAATTAACACAGAAAACACAAAAGCGAGTTTTTCCGCAGTTTATGCGATTGCAACAACAGTAAAACTTTACTTTCAAAAATTTTTGTACAATTCAACAAAAACATAAAAGGAGACCTTTCTCATGGACGATTTAGACCGCAAGATCCTCTCCCTTCTCGCAAAAAATGCCCGGATGCCCGTCAAGGAGATCGCCGAGCAGGTGGCACTGACCAGCCCGGCTGTTTCCAGCCGCATCCACAAGCTGGAGACCGACGGTATCATCAGCGGCTACACCGTGGTGCTGAACCGCCCGGCAGACCGTGTCTATGTGGACGCGCTCATCAGCCTGTCCGTCACACCCAGCCATCGGGACGAGCTGGTGGAGCTGATGCAGAACAGCAAGGAGGTGCTGCAGTGCTACCACGTCACCGGTGCCTACACCTTCCTCATCAAGGTCAGCTGCGGCAGCATGCCCCAGCTGGAGCACCTGATCCTGCAGTTCCAGAAGCTGGGCACCACCAGCACCCAGATCATCCTTTCTACTCCGGTCAACCATGGTGATCTGGAAGCACTGCAGCTGTAAGCCGTTCACAGAACTGTTACAACCGCTGTGCAATCTTCCGGCCTTCCGGGCCGTATTCCTGATACAAGGCCGCCGTTCAGCGGCTGCATAAACGCCCCCAAAGGCGGGCAGACTGATCACGATCACCCTGCCTTTGTCAGACGAAAGGAACTACGACCATGAAAAAACGCATTTTCGCCGCTCTGCTGGCTCTTGGCTGTGCCCTGCTGGTGTTCACCGGCTGCGGCAGCAAAAAAGATACCACCCCCAAAAACTACACCCAGATCATCCACGATGCCCGGGAAGCCGAGGACAATGATTATTATATGATCTTCTCCCCGGCAGAGGACGGCAAGTTCACCGCCCAGTACGGCTACAGCGCCAGCTATCCGGCGGAGGACCTGAACGATGAGATCCAGAACATGCTGCTTCCCCTGCTGGATCTGCCTGAGGGCAGCTATACCGATCTTGCTGCTTCCCTCTCTGCCATGATGGTGCAGAGCTATGGCGTTGCCATCGTCAAGCCTGCTGAGGGCAGGACGCAGGAGGTCGTGGACGCAATGGATGCCTATATCCAGAACCAGCAGCAGACGATGGAGCACTACCTCGAGGATCAGTACCAGATCGCCGCCGCCGCCAAGGTGGCCACTGTCCCCACCGGCGAAGTGGTCATGGTGTGCTGTGAGAACAGCGATGCCGTGATGAACGCCATCAAGACCGCTCTTGCCGCTTAAATTATCTTTCAAAACAACAATGCCCTGTACCGTTTTGCATGGTACAGGGCATTCTTATTTCTACCAGATGGATTATATCGTTCAAATATCACATATCTGAACGGGAATATGCGTTCTTCATATTGCTGCTCAGCTCAAACAGCACCTTATCCAGCGTGTCGGCGGCGCGGGCCTTGACCTCAGCGGCCAGGGCCTCGTTGGCCTCCTGGCGCAGGGCGGCGCGGCGGGCGGGGTCGGTCTCGGCCAGCTGCTTTGCGTCATACTGATTCAGCAGGGCACGGCAGGCAGAGAGCACCCCCAGCTCATAGCGCTCGACATGGAACACCGACTTTCCATAGGAAGCATCCGCCATCGCAGCGATCATCCGGCTGACCCAGTAGAAGCTGTCGGTGGACACCTCACCGGTGGTGCCGGCCAGATAGGCCGGGGTCGTCTCCACATTGGCGTAGAAGGGCACCATGGCGTTCAGGGCATTGGAGGCGTAGGCCACCCACTCCACTGCCTGCAGGTCGGCGGGCAGATCAGGCCGCAGCTGGATCAGCGCCACAAAGTCGTTGCGGTTGATGCCGATGGAGCGGTAAACGCCCCGGTTCTCTCTGGCACCGTAGCTTGCATACGGATCGTACGGTGTGCCCTGATAATGGCTGGACAGCACATACTTCACGTCCTCGGGGGTGATCTTCTTCTCAGGCACCATGCACCAGGGCAGGTCGTCGGAAGCCGGGGTATAGTCGGCATCGGGGCCATCCCAGACCCAGGTGGTGGGGTTCAGGGTGCGCAGCATGTACCAGGCGCGGGGCGTGTTGTAAACGTGGTCGGAATCGGTGTGGCTGCCAAAGGCGGCACAAGGATCGAACACGCCGTCCTGTGCCAGGTCGAGGTGATACTTTGCAATGAACTCCCTCAGGTCAGCCGAGCAGAGATGGTTTTCCTGCGCGCCAAAGGCATCGTCCAGATCAAAGGCATCAATGCCCAGCTGGTTCGGCATCACCACATAACTGTCATCGGGCACGCGGCGTGCCATCCAGTGATGGCCGCCGATGGTCTCCAGCCACCAGATCTCGTTCACGTCCTGGAATGCAATGCCGTTCATCTCGTAAGTACCGTAGGTCTCCAGCAGCTTGCCCAGCCGCTCCACGCCCTCGCGGGCGGTGTGGATGTAGGGCAGCACCAGATAGACGATATCCTCCTCGCCGATGCCGCCGGGCACCTCGGGCTGCTCCCCCCTGGCAGGCTGGTACACCACCAGCGGGTCAGCGCCCAGCACGCGGGGGTTGGAGGTGATGGTCTCGGTGGCGGTCATGCCGACATTGGCGGCATTGACACCGGCTGCGGCCCAGATTCCCTTGCCCTCCACGGCGTTGGGCATGGCGGTCATCCGCATGGGGTCACCGGGCAGCGGAATCTCCACATGGGACAGCACCGAACGGTAGACCGCCGGATGCTCCTCGGGCTGGACCACCACGAATTTCTTTGCCGTGAAATGGCCGGAACCGGAATCGTCGTTGCGGGCGATCATGGTGGAGCCGTCATAGGATGCGTTTTTACCAACCAGAAGCGTTGTACATGCCATAATATCTTCTCCTCCGAATCGAAGTATTTGTCTCTCGGTTTGCCTTGACTGATTGTAATCCTTTTTGTTTCAAAAGGCAAGAGGGCTTACCGGAGCCGTTCCCCATTTTCCTCCGGGGCCGGAGCAGCTGCCGGGGCGCAGTCCCGGCCAAAGTAGAGCGCCACCTCGCCGATCTTCTTTTTGCGCAGCAGGAAGAGAGTCGGGATCAGATAGATCAAGATCGAGAGCATCATGCTGGCATCATAGCCCGAAATGCTCTCGGCCACGTCCTCCGTGCCGTACAGGCCGCCCACCAGCATAGAAGCAATGTCCATGGCCCCGTGCAGGAACACCGTGACCCACAGGTTGCCGGTGCGGAAATAGATGGCTGCGAACAGCGTGCCCAGCGATGCCGCAAAGACACACTGCATCAGCACACCGAAGGGAGCGCTGGACAGCAGATTGGTCAGGTGGGCCGCGCCAAACAGCAGGCCCGACAGCAGGCAGGCTTTCCAGACCCCCGCCCTGCCGGTGCCGAAGCGCTCCAGCAGGCTCTGGGCAATGACCCCGCGGAAGATGAACTCCTCCGCCACGCCCACCAGCGCCATGCTCAAAAAGAAGCTGAAGATGCTGAACGCAGGCTGCAGCTGGCCATCCTCGGGCATCCCGAACATCAGCTTGGTATACAGGCTGTAACCAATGAGCACCAGCGGATACATTCCCACCAGCAACCCGTTGAAAAAGCCGCTGCCCCGGCGGCGGAGCAGATACATCTTACCGGTGCGGCCCAGAATGACCAACGCCACCACCATGCCCACCGCCTCCTGCACGGCGCTGAGGAAGTAGGAATCCACCCGTTCCAGGTCCACCCCAAAGAGCACCAGTGCAAAAACAACGAGATAGGATGACAGCAGCAGGCTGCCCAGAAACAGCACCTCGGATAAAACGCAGAACCCGATGGGATGCTTTGCGCGCAGACGTTTCAGCATAAAAATATCCTCCTGAATCTTAGTGGCTCTATTCTAACATACTTTGCCGGAAAGAGAAAGTTTTTGGCATTTTCTGCTCAGGCGAAAAATCTCAAAAAAAGTGTTGACAAGACCCGGGCCGTATAGTATAATATCCCTTGTCAGCGGCGAGCTTCAAAGCTGACGACAACAGAATGATGGGGATTTGCATAGTGGTAGTGCGGTAGACTCTGACTCTACTTGTGGGA
>ERZ837380.5107-NODE-5107-length-10381-cov-2.845148_pt1 | contig 10381 bp, 9 predicted proteins | sample MGYA00519685_ERZ837380 | MGnify/ENA primary metagenome ERZ837380 (study PRJEB31850, sample SAMEA3708817) | human gut metagenome | biome: human gut; feature: human-associated habitat; material: faeces | place: China | collected 2014 ...
GTTACAAATACTGAGCATCTCATTGACTGATAAGACTCATCTGAGAGACCTCTTTAATAAAACTAAATTTCAAAATGACAAAGAACGATTCGGACCAAATGGGCCAAGGTTGTTTAATTTTTAATTCGTCCCAATTTTAATGGGACACTAATGAGGTTTGGATATACCAAAGAAAAACAAATTAGTATGAAGATAAAGAAGATTGTAAATTTAATGATGGGCTTGTCATTTTCACTATGCATATTTGCCCAGGACGACTGGCAACTTGTTTGGAGTGATGAATTTAATGCAGATGGTCCTTTGAACTCTTCTGTATGGAACTTTGAGCAAGGATATGCGCGTAATGAAGAAGCTCAATGGTACCAATCCGACAATGCAGTTTGCAAGAATGGGCTGTTGATAATAGAAGCCCGGAAAGAGCAGAACCGTAAAAATCCTCTTTATGTATCCGGAAGTAATGATTGGCGGAAGAAGAGAGAATTTATTGACTATACCTCTTCTTCAGTAACTACTGCCGGAAAGAAAGAGTTTCTGTATGGGCGTTTTGAGATAAAGGCTCGTATTCCTGTGGCAAAAGGAGCATGGCCTGCTATCTGGACATTGGGAAGTAATATGGAATGGCCTTCATGTGGTGAGATAGATATCATGGAATATTATCAGATTAAAGGAACACCACATATCTTAGCCAATGCTGCTTGGGGAACAGACCGTCAATGGCATGCAAAATGGGACAGTCAGGCTACTCCTTATTCGCATTTCACTGACAAAGATCCCGATTGGGCATCTAAGTTCCATATCTGGCGCATGGACTGGGATGAAGAGGCTATCAAACTATATTTGGACGATGAACTGCTGAATGAAATTCCTCTGAGCAGCACAAGGAATGGAAGTATCGGTAAAGGTACCAATCCTTTTACAAAACCACAATACCTGTTACTAAATCTCGCCATTGGCGGAATTAACGGTGGCCCGATTGATGAGGCCGCCCTGCCGATGAAGTATGAAATAGATTATGTAAGAGTCTATCAGAAAGAAAAGGGAATCGCTTCCGGAAAGGTCTGGAGAGATACGGATGGCAATGTAATCAATGCGCACGGTGGCGGAATACTTTTCCATGAAGGAAAATATTATTGGTTTGGAGAACACCGTCCTGCATCCGGTTTTGTCACAGAGAAGGGAATTAACTGTTATTCATCAACAGACCTGTATAACTGGAAATCTGAAGGTATTGCCTTAGCTGTCTCTGAGGAAGAAGGGCATGACATTGAGAAAGGATGCATCATGGAACGCCCCAAGGTGATCTATAATGCGAAAACCGGGAAATTTGTCATGTGGCTTCATTTAGAACTGAAAGGACAAGGTTATGGACCTGCGCGTGCAGCCGTTGCAGTGAGTGATTCTCCTACCGGTCCCTATCGTTTCATTCGCTCCGGCAGGGTCAATCCGGGAGCTTACCCCTTGAACATGACCCGAAAAGAACGGAAAATGAAGTGGAATCCGGAAGAGTATAAGGAATGGTGGACACCGAAGTGGTATGAAGCTATTGCAAAAGGTATGTTCGTAAAGCGTGATCTGAAAGACGGACAAATGTCCCGTGATATGACTTTATTTGTGGACGATGACGGAAAGGCTTATCATATCTATTCCTCAGAAGATAACCTGACATTGCAGATTGCAGAACTGGCCGATGATTATCTCAGTCATACAGGAAAATATATCCGTATTTTCCCCGGTGGACACAATGAGGCTCCTGCTATATTCAAGAAAGAGGGAACTTATTGGATGATAACTTCCGGCTGCACGGGATGGGATCCTAATAAAGCCCGTTTGCTAACCGCTGATTCTATGTTGGGCGAATGGAAGCAACTGCCGAACCCTTGTGTTGGTGAAGATGCGGATAAGACATTTGGAGGACAAAGTACTTATATATTGCCTTTGCCGGAGAAAGGGCAATTTGTCTTTATGGCGGATATGTGGCGTCCGAAGAGCCTGGCGGATTCACGCTACATCTGGCTGCCTGTTCAGTTCGATGATAAAGGAGTCCCCTTTATAAAATGGATGGATAGGTGGAATTTTGATTAATATCGTATATATAGAAGCCGGCGGATATACTTTTCATATTTATTGCTTTCAGCAATAAATATTCTCTATGAGAAAGGGAAAAATTCCGGAAGATTATACATTTTGCGAAGAATGGTCTTTTTATATCCCTTTTTTGACGGATATTTGAACTCTTTTCTTTATGGTATAGGTTATCTTTGCGAGCGAATGATTTCACTGCGAGGTGATATGTCGGCAGAGAACAATGAGAAACATCAAAAAATAATGAAATATATATGGTAAGAATGTTATTACTGGTAGTGGTTTGTATAGGGTTACTGCCAATACAAATGCGAGCTCAGAAGAATAGTTATATTATTCCCGGGGAAGTGTGGAAGGATACGGACGGTAACCCTATCAATGCGCATGGCGGGGGACTTCTTTACCACGACGGTACTTACTACTGGTATGGAGAATATAAAAAGGGCAAAACGATTTTGCCTGATTGGGCTACATGGGAGTGTTATCGTACAGATGTGACGGGAGTAGGCTGCTATTCTTCCAAAGATTTACTGAACTGGAAGTTTGAGGGCATTGTGCTTCCGGCAGTCAAAGAGGACCCGAACCATGACCTGCATCCGTCGAAGGTTTTGGAACGTCCGAAAGTGATTTATAATAAAAAGACAGGTAAGTTCGTGATGTGGGCACATGTAGAGAGTGCCGATTACAGCAAAGCGTGTGCGGGTGTAGCTGTCTCTGATTTTCCAAACGGACCATTCACTTACTTGGGAAGTTTCCGACCGAATAATGCGATGAGCCGTGACCAGACAGTTTTTGTCGATGATGACGGACGTGCCTACCAATTCTATTCTTCAGAAAATAACGAAACCATGTATATCAGTCTCCTGACAGACGATTACCTGAAACCAAGCGGACGCTTTACACGCAATTTCATCAAAGAATCCCGTGAAGCTCCGGCAGTGTTTAAGCATAAGGGCAAATATTATATGTTAAGTTCCGGCTGCACCGGCTGGGACCCGAATGTGGCGGAAATCGCAGTGGCGGATTCCATCATGGGTACATGGAAAACGATAGGTAATCCTTGTACGGGTCCGGATGCGGACAAGACTTTTTATGCGCAGAGTACATACGTACAACCGGTTATCGGAAAGAAGAATGCATATATTGCCATGTTTGACCGCTGGAAAAAGAAAGACCTCGAAGATTCACGCTATGTATGGCTTCCTGTATTGATAAAAGACGGAGCTATTACCATCCCATGGCATGAAAAGTGGGATTTGACTGTCTTTGACAAACAGAAGAAATCTGATAAACAGAAGAAATAGATCATGAAACGGATACTGCTACTTACTTTTTTACTACTATCTGTTTCTGCCTTGTGCTTTTCGCAAAAACTGGTGGAAGTTGCCAAAGGATATAGTTGTACATCTGTCAATACAACGATATTCCGCAATAATTCATTGGTAACGTATGGGGATGAGCAATATATCAGCTATTATGATGCCGACGGCTATCTTGTGTTGGGCAAACGGAAACTAAATTCGAAGCAATGGACATTGCATCGTACTCAATATCGTGGAAATGTAAAAGATGCCCACAATATCATCAGTATAATGGTGGACGGAGAAGGGTATCTGCACGTTTCTTTTGACCACCATGGACATAAGTTGAATTACTGCCGCAGTATCGCCCCCGGTTCTTTGGAACTGGGCGATAAAATGCCGATGACCGGAGTGGACGAAGGAGATGTTACTTATCCGGAATTTTACCCTCTGACAGACGGGGATTTGTTGTTTGTCTACCGTTCCGGTTCTTCCGGACGTGGAAATCTGGTGATGAACCGTTATTCATTGAAAGACCATAAATGGGCCCGTGTACAGGATGTCCTGATTGATGGTGAAGACAAACGAAATGCTTACTGGCAGCTATATGTAGACGAGAAAGGTACGATTCATCTCTCATGGGTATGGCGTGAAACCTGGCAGGTGGAGACCAACCATGATCTTTGCTACGCGCGTTCTTTTGATAACGGAGTGACTTGGTATAAGTCGGATGGTGAACAATATAAACTTCCGATTACAGCTTCGAATGCAGAGTATGCTTGTCGTATTCCACAAAACTCGGAATTGATAAACCAGACAAGTATGAGTGCAGACGCTGGTGGCAATCCTTATATTGCCACTTATTGGAGGAGTTCGGACAGTGAAGTCCCTCAATATCGCATTGTCTGGAATGACGGGAAGACATGGCATAATCGTCAGGTGACAGACCGCAAGACTCCGTTTACACTGAAGGGAGGAGGCACTAAGATGATTCCTGTTGCCCGTCCGCGTATTGTGGTAGAGGATGGAGAAATCTTCTATATTTTCCGTGACGAAGAGCGGGGCAGCCGTGTCTCAATGGCGCATACTGCTGATGTTGCCAATGGTAAGTGGATAGTCACCGACCTGACGGATTTTTCCGTAGATGCCTGGGAACCGTCCCATGACACGGAATTGTGGAAGAAGCAGCGGAAACTCAATCTCTTTGTACAGCACACTTGTCAAGGCGACGGTGAACGCACGGCGGAGATTGAACCTCAAATGATATATGTACTGGAAGCGAATACGAATACCAAAAAATAAAGATATGAAGAAATTGTATGCAACTCTTTTTTCCGCACTGGTGGTAGGCTGTGCGGTGTGTGCCGGTTGCACAACCAAGAAAGTTTCATCTTCGGCAGAAGTGGTTGACATTATTCATAAAGTCAATGGCTACTGGCAGACAAACCATCCGGAACACGGGCGTTCTTTCTGGGACAATGCCGCTTATCATACCGGAAACATGGAGGCTTACTTCCTGACCAACAAGCCGGAATATCTGGAATACTCAAAAGGATGGGCGGAACATAATGAGTGGAAAGGCGCTAAATCGGATCATAAAGCCAACTGGAAGTACAGTTATGGCGAAAGCAATGATTATGTACTGTTCGGCGATTATCAGATCTGTTTTCAGACGTATGCCGATTTATATAATCTGGAACCGGATACACATAAGATAGCCCGTGCCCGTGAGGTGATGGAGTATCAGATGAGTATACCCAACAATGATTATTGGTGGTGGGCGGATGGTTTATATATGGTAATGCCTGTGATGACCAAACTATATAATATCACTAAAAATCCACTTTACCTGGAGAAACTGCATGAATACCTCGCTTATGCAGACAGTATCATGTATGATGAAGAAGCCGGACTTTACTATCGCGATGGAAAATACGTATACCCCAAGCACAAAAGTGTGAATGGTAAAAAGGATTTCTGGGCACGTGGTGATGGCTGGGTACTGGCGGGGCTGGCGAAAGTCTTGAAAGACCTTCCGGAAACAGATAAGTATCGTCAGGAATATATAGACCGTTTCCGTACATTGGCAAAATCTGTTGCGGCCTGTCAGCAACCTGAAGGGTATTGGACGCGTAGTATGCTCGATGCGCAGCATGCACCGGGACCCGAAACAAGTGGTACGGCATTCTTTACGTACGGTCTGCAATGGGGGATCAATAACGGTTTCCATTATCAACCTGTAGTTGAGAAGGCATGGAAATATTTGTCAACAGTTGCTTTACAGCCCGACGGAAAGATCGGTTATGTGCAACCCATCGGCGAGAAAGCCATACCGGGGCAAGTCGTAGATGCTAATTCTACTTCAAACTTCGGAGTCGGTGCTTTCCTGCTGGCAGCTTGTGAAAGGGCACGTTATCTGGAATCACTTATTCAGCATTAAACTCATATAAGGTTGTAGTGCCTGAAATATTCTTCCTGTCAGCTCACTGATATTCATTGGTATATGTGCGCCGGGCAAACGCTCGGTGCTATACATACATTTGCCATTACACAGATAGTAATAGCCATTATTTACTGACAATTGTTTATCTGATACTTCCAGTTGCATTTCGTCCTCAGGAAAAGCGGAGGCATACAGTTGCAGCACTTCTTTGGCATTGATGATTCGCGCCATCCCCAACGGATATTGCGTCTGTTCTTTCTCCGGAGGAAGCAACTGAGTCATGTACCTGCATCCAGTAAATTGCTTGATATGGTGCAACAAACTGTGCTCGGCATCTTTGGTTTCTGCAAAAAGCTCGCTGATAATTAATTGCTTATCTCTTCTGTATACAATAGCCAATCCATTGATTTGATTCTCTGATCTGGCAGTAACCAAAATTCCGTCACTGAGGATAAGGTCCGCCATGACTACTTGAAAATCCTCAAAGGAGTGCTGGATGCAGCAAGTGCGTCCGGAAAGTTTGCTGTTTAGATATTCGTAAACTTCTTTCTGACATCCGACTTCAGAGGTGACTGTTATTTCTTTAGACGGAATAAATTCCGGTACGGTAATCTCTTTAACCGAATATTGGAATACGGAAGCATATCCCATCCGGGTGTAATAGTCGAATAACCAAGGTTCGGCAGGAATCAATGTACTGAAATACATTCCGTTACGAAGCATCTTTGCAAAGGCTTGGGAGAGTAATTCGCGCATCACTCCGTTTCCGCGAAAATCCGGATGAGTGCAGGCTCCTGAAATGTAAGAGGTCTGTACGGTATCTCCGCAGAAAGTCATCGGATAAGGAATCATCTGAAGAGCGGAAACAATCTCATCCCCACTTTCGATAGCAATGTTTATTTCATTTTTATAGCGCAGTCTGAAGTACATTTCAACGAACTCTTCATTGTCGTCGAAACATAACTGCCATAATGCCTTAACCTTTTCTTTTGTCGTCATACCTTATATATTATTACCATCTGACCATATCCATAGGATGGTCTTTCAGACAAGCCATATACTTTTCGAGAATAGTTACCGGTTGATAAGACAGCTTTGCTTTGCGTAAGCCTTCAATACCTAAATCTTCTTCCCGGTTGATATAGATATACTGTTCGGGAATGCGATTGGCAAACTCGTAATTAATCATGGCGTAAGCACCGTCAATGCTGGTATCTGCCTTTTCTACATGTACCCCGAATGTTTCATGGTTGATAGGCATCCCGAAAGTAAATGCCACAATTTTCCCGTTGACGTGGAGAATGCCTCCGGTCAGACCGAGTGCTTCGAAATTATGTAATGCATAAATGAGGGCACGACGTTCATTTCCCGTTCCTTCCTGCTGGTCGCAGTTGTTCACTTTGCACCATTCGGCTTCCAGGTCCAGACATTCTTGAATACGGTCGGGCGTAATCGGTGTATATTCGTAATCGGGATACGTATTACGGAACCGGTTGATATGATTTCTCTTTGCCTGAAATTTCTTTCCTTTTAAGGTAGCCAGATCACTCCTTAAATATATATAGTCGGCATAGGCACGGTCTTCCGTGAAAATGAACCGTTCGGGTAAAATCGCTTCGAGGTCGGCGCGCATATTGCTGCAAACTCCCAACATACAGAAATTATGCTTCTCCTTATCCGCATCTTCGATTAATTTCCGTAATACAGCTTTCAGATCGCCGTTTCCTACAGGCATCATATATGCCAGTTGTTCGCCGGCCCAAAATTTGAATACCAGAAAATCGTCGATGACTGCAAATTGAGTATCGTACAAGAATCTCCAGCTACAGAGGTTGGAAAATGAAAGATCGCAGTTTCGGCGGTCACTTTTCATGGTGAATGCAGTTATTGTGTCTCTATCAGCTAGTGTAATGTCTTTAAATGGAATCATAAAATGCTTTTTGCGTTTAACTCTTTATATAACGGAAAATGAAAGAATTTTGTTTTTACAAAACACCTAATAATCGCAGGATAGTCGGTGTCAGTAATGCGGTGAATATTCCATTCAGTGTCAATCCCAGGCTGGCATACGCCCCGTATTTGCTGCTGATGTCCATGGCAGTGGAAGTGCCGACAGCGTGGGCGGCTGTTCCCATCGAAAGCCCTTGGGCTATCGGACTGCCTACGTGCATGATTTTCATTGTCTTAAATCCGCAGATGGCTCCCAGTAAACCTACCGCTACTACAACGGCTGCCGTCAGTGACGGGATACCTCCGATAGCCTTGGTCACTTCCATGGCAATCGGAGTCGTTACGGATTTAGGTGCCAATGAAAGAATGACTTCTTGTGAAGCTCCCATAAACTTGGCGATTAATACCACAGAGATCACTCCGACGATGCACCCTGCCAGTTGAGACAAGAGGATAGGCAGCAACTGTTTCTTAATCATTTCCAGCTGAAGATATAAAGGGACTCCCAAAGCTACCACAGCCGGGCGTAACCAGAATTCGATGAGATGCCCTCCCTGATTGTAAGTCTCGTAAGAGATATTGGCCATTTTAAGGAAGATAATCAGAACGGCAATGGTGAGTAAGATCGGGTTCAGCAATACCAGCCCCGTTTTCTTCTGAAGCAATTTGGCAAAGAAGAAAACGCCGAAAGTGACAGCCAGCAGAAAGAAATTATTTTCTAAAAAGCTCATTTGTCTTTATCCATTAAGTTAGTTTTGTTTTTTAAATGTAGCTTGTCGGACAAGTGAAAGTCTGATAAGCGTAGGCTACTCGCCAGTTTAATCTGACGTGCCAGTCTGAATTTACGGACAATCTGGTGTACCCATCCCGTTACGACCAGCACGAGAGCCGTGCTAACGATTGTTGCGATGACGATAGGCCAGAATTCTGCCGCAATAACGTCGAAGTACAACATCAATGCTACTCCGGGAGGTACGAAAAAGAAGCCCAGATTAGCTACCAGAAAGTCGGACAATCCCTGCACCCACTGCAGTTTGATCCAGCCTAATCTCAAAAAAAGGGTGAGCAGCAGCATACCGATAATGCTGGAGGGGAGCTTGATCCCTGTTAAATAAACGATTAATTCACCCAAAGCCAAACAGCCAAATAAAATGGCGCACTGACGTATCATACACTAATTACCTATTGATTTGTTTGAAAACACTGCAAAGGTAGAAAAAATAGAAGTACAGTGTTAAATATTATAATATTTTAGACTTGGAGAATAAAATTAGCCGGAATTGTAATGTGGATATTGCAAAATTGAGTACTTTTGCAGCGCAAATTACAAATCGTAACAAGGTTTATAATATTATTCAAATATATCTATGCTTAATTTAATCAACCAAATCGTGGCTCGTGCGAAAGCAGACCGCCAACGTATTGTTCTTCCGGAAGGAACTGAAGAACGCACATTAAAAGCTGCCAATCAGATTTTGACAGATGAAGTTGCTGACCTTATTTTACTGGGTAAACCCGCTGAAATTAACGAACTTGCAGTGAAATGGGGACTGGGTAACATCAGCAAAGCTACTATTATTGATCCTGAAACTTCTCCGAAACACGAAGAGTATGCACAATTGCTGTGCGAGCTTCGCAAGAAGAAAGGCATGACTATTGAAGAAGCCCGTCAATTGACGAATGATCCTCTAAAAATGCAGGACTTGTTTCTTCTGTTCTATATAGCGTTACAAATTCTCCATCTCTGATCACACCTTCTTTCACTGTATATCCAATATCTTCCCATAACTGTTTATCTTCAAATAATTGAACTAACGATGTTTCCTCCCGTGCCTCTTTTTTTCTGTAAATTCCAAATCCCAGGCTGTGTGCTGTAATAAGAACTGGTCTTGAATTACGATAACATTTTGATAAGACAATATCCTCCGCCTTACCATTACTGTTATCAAGCACTACATTCGGCCGTCCATTACTGTATCCAAAAATGTCTTCCGGAGATTCAACGTTTTTGTTATCCAGGCTTTGGAGTTCATCATATGCATATACAAGCATACGGCTTTCATGTGGGAGTGACATATAACACATCTGAAGAAAATATTTTGAAAAATCCTGTGCTTCGTCTACTAAAATCACATCATACAATGGCTGGGGATTCGTTACTGATTCTACGGCTTCTTCACATACTCTGTCAAAAGCAGATGAATTTCTTCCATATTTCTGGCACGCATCCATATAATCATAACAAACTAGATTATTTGCCTTACAAAAATTGAAATACAGACCTTCTGAATTTTTACTTCCCCATGCATGAATTATTTTAATTCTGCTCCAATCAGGTTCCTCATTTGTATTTTCAACAATAAAGTTTGTGATCAGTTGAATAAATTGACCCTTTAATGCCCGGCTGTTAAATGTAACTGCTATCATCTTATTTTCATACATAGTATACAGATATGCTACCTTTAATGCCAGAACAATTGTTTTTCCCGATCCTGCCAGACCCCGGATTCGTTGAACACCTTCTACCGTTTCAATGACTGCCTTACTTTGATACTTGTCCAGGCAGGAAATCTGGTCTTCAATTGCTTTTAATTTTGATCCCCTA
>ERZ837380.5112-NODE-5112-length-10374-cov-23.934781_pt1 | contig 10374 bp, 14 predicted proteins | sample MGYA00519685_ERZ837380 | MGnify/ENA primary metagenome ERZ837380 (study PRJEB31850, sample SAMEA3708817) | human gut metagenome | biome: human gut; feature: human-associated habitat; material: faeces | place: China | collected 2014 ...
AAATGAGAACAATTAATTTAGATAAATATGATTATCGACTAATATTAAATGCATTAAATGAATTTAGAAATATAAAAATACAAGAAAATGTTGATATAGAAATCATAGATAAGTTAATGTCAAAATTGTTAAAAGCCCCTGTAAATAAAAAGATGTTATCTTTAAATAGAACTGCAAAGGGAAAATTTACAAGCAATGAAGCAAGATGAAAAAAGAATAATGAGAGTGTTGTATGTAATAGGAATTATTCCAATTATTTGGATTGCTCTCCTTTTAGCTCCTTATACTAAAGGTGGACTTATAGAAATAATAAAAAATGGTAGTGTAGCATTAAATCAGCCATTTAAAATAGTTATTGTAGAGAATAGTATTAGAACTATTCTTATTTTTTTGATTATTTATATATTTTCAATCTTATTATATGAATCAACTAGAAAGAATTATAGGAGGAGAGAAGAAAATGGTTCAGCCAAGTGGGGCGAGGCAAAGGAATTAAATAAAAAATACAAACAACCTAATAATTATAATAAGTTGCTTACTAAAAATGTTTCTGTTGGATTAAATGGAAGAAAGCATAGAAGAAATGTTAATGTATTAGTTATTGGTGGTTCTGGTGCAGGAAAGACATTTAGTTATTGTAAGCCAAATGTAATGCAATGTGCAACCTCGTATGTTATACTTGATCCAAAAGGAGAAATTGTAAGAGATACAGGTTATTTATTAGAAAAAGAACGGATATGAAATTAAAGTATTAGACTTAATAAATATGGAGAAATCGCATTGCTATAATCCGTTTGTATATATAAAAACAGATAATGATGTTCAAAAATTAGTAACAAACCTTTTTAAATCAACAACACCAAAAGGAAGTAGCACAAACGACCCATTTTGGGATACTGCTGCAAGTATGTTGCTTTTAGCTTTAATATTTTATTTGAAATATGAAGCTCCTGAAGAAGAACAAAACTTTGTAATGGTAATGGAATTACTACGAGCAGGAGATGTTAAAGAAGATGATGACGAATATGTTAGTCCTCTTGATATGTTATTTAATAGATTAGAAACAAGAAATCCAGAGCATATTGCTTTAAAATATTATAGAGCATATCATTCAGGTTCAGCTAAAACATTAAAATCAATACAAGTAACTCTTGCTGCAAGACTTGAAAAATTTAATTTAGAGAGTATGGCACAACTTACACAAACAGATGAATTAGACTTGCCAAGTTTAGGAGAAAAGAAAGTTGCATTATTTGCAATTATTCCAGATAATGATACATCATTTAATTTTTTAGTTAGTGTTTTATATACACAACTTTTTCAACAATTATTTTATTTAGCAGATTATAAATATGGTGGCAGTTTACCAATACATGTACATTTTGTTATGGATGAGTTCGCTAATGTAAGTTTACCAGATGATTTTGATAAAATATTATCAGTAATGAGGTCAAGAGAGGTATCTGTTTCTATAATATTGCAAAATTTAGCACAATTAAAAGCCTTATTTGAAAAACAATGGGAATCAATAGTTGGAAATTGTGATGAGTTTTTATATTTAGGTGGTAATGAACAAAGCACCCATAAGTATGTTAGTGAATTATTAGGAAAAGAAACAATAGATACAAATACTTATGGTAGGAGTTATGGTTCACATGGCAGTTATTCTACAAATGACCAAATCGCAGGTAGAGAACTATTGACACCAGATGAGGTAAGAATGCTAGATAATAATTATGCTTTACTTTTTATTAGAGGAGAAAGACCAGTAAAAGATTTCAAATTTAATTTAAAAGAACATTTTAATAGCATAAATACACCTATTGGAAATAAAGAAATAAAACCATATCTACATGGAGGAACAGAAAATTCAATAGGAACAATATCATTTAATTTAGATGATATAGAAATTGATACAAAAGAAATTATAGATTTAGAAACAAATGAACTTGATATTGAATTATTATCAAGTGAAGAAATTGAAAATATGTACAAAGAAGATACGAATAATGCTAATAGTATCTAAAAGACCAAAGTTATATCTAACAAATATACTTTGGTCTTTTTTTGTACCCAAAAATAAAAATTAAGGAGGATTTTTGATATGGAAAATAAGAAAAAAGGAAATTTTAAAGTATTTTTAAAGAAAACATTAAAAAGAGGAGCAATAATTATAGGTTATGTTATTGCTTTAAATGTAGCTGGGCAAATTCACTCATTCGCAGCAGATGACCCAATAGCTATTGTTAATAATTTATCTAATTTTATATTTGGCTTAATAAGAGCAGTTGGAATGATTATTTTAGGTTTTGGAATTGTTCAAGTAGGTATGAGTTTAAAATCTCATGATCCAACACAAAGAGCAAATGGAATAATGACATTAGCAGGTGGAGTGGTAATTACATTTGCAAAAGAAATTTTAAATATTATTACAGGTGGATAAAAATTAAGGCAGTTTATCTGCCTTAATAAATTAAATTTAGAATGGAGGTGCTAGATGTGAATTGGATTGTAGGAAATTTACAGAACGCATTAGATACATGGAATGGTAAATTATCAGAAATTTATATGTTAGTTACACAAAGTCCAGCAGATTTCAAAGGTGGAGCAATATGGAATATTATTTTAAATATAAATGGAGCTTTACAAGCAATAGGTTTAGCATTACTTGTTTTATTTTTTGTTGTTGGAGTAGCAAGAACTTGTACTAATTTTTCAGAACTAAAAAGACCAGAACAAGCATTAAAACTATTTTTAAGATTTGCAATAGCAAAAGGAATTGTTACTTATGGATTAGAACTAATGTTAGCAGTATTTAAGATAATACAGGGAATAGTAACAACAATTATGGCGAAAAGTTCATTTCAAGCAAGTGCTATGACTCTGCCACAATCAATTATTGATGCAATCAATAAATGTGGATTTTTTGAGAGTATTCCTTTATGGGCAGTTACACTATTAGGTGGACTTTTTGTAACAGTATTATCATTTATTTTAATTCTAACAGTATATGGAAGATTTTTTAAATTATATATGTACACAGCAATAGCTCCAATACCATTATCATCTTTTGCAGGAGAAGGAACACAAAATATAGGAAAGAGCTTTTTAAAGAGTTATATAGCAGTTTGTTTAGAAGGTGCAATTATAGTTTTAGCTTGTGTAATCTTTTCAGCATTTGTAACAACCTCGCCGAGTGTTGATACTGGTGCTGCAACAGTTACTATGGTATGGAAATATGTTGGAGAGCTAATATTTAATATGTTAGTTCTGGTAGGAACTATTAGAATGTCAGATAGAATTGTTAGAGAAATGATGGGATTATAGGAGGAATGCTTTATGAGTGAAACAAGACAATTAGAAAATGCTTATGTAATTGATGTTGGTTATAGAAAAGAACAACCTATTGCTTTTGTAAAAATGAATAATGAATATGTTATTGGTTTTGGATATGAAATTAAAGACAACAAGATTGATTGGCAATATGGTTATTATTATTTGACAGATTTTGAAAAAGCAAAAACAGATTTTAAAAGAGTTTTAGCAGGAGAAAATTTAGCTGATACTTTTAGTGAGAAGGAGGAAGATAAAATTATGGAAGATTATCAATTTTATAGTGTTGAAGAAGTTATGAAAATTTTAAAAGATAAGGAAAAATTATTATATGTTGATGATGGATGTGATGAGGTAGTAATTAAGTTTGAAGATCTACCAGATGTTATAGTTGATATAAATACCAAAAGTGGAATGACAGATTTGAAAATATATGATTACCAAAATCCATCAATGACACCACTTGCAACTACAATGGGAATATTTTTAGATAAGTGTAATCCTGATTTAAGAGAAAAAATTATTGACAGACTTATAAAATTACAACAAGGAGAGATTGAAGTTAAAGATTACAAAATGATAGACGAATACATACTTGAAGAAGCAAGAGATAAGTTGGAACAAGAGAAAAAAACAAAAGCAAAAAGAAATAAGGAGGCAAGATAGATGGAAGTAAAAATAAACAAAGATATTAGAGAATTTAGTGAGAGTATATTTTTTGGACTGTCTTTAAGGCAGTTCATTTTTTCTGTAATAGCTTGTATTGTTGCAGTTGTTTTATATTTTGCACTCAAACCATATTTAGGGTTAGAAACTTTATCGTGGATTTGTATATTAGGTGCTGCACCTTTTGCTGTACTTGGATTTGTTAAATATAACGGAATGACAGCAGAAAAGTTTATTGTTGCAGTAATAAAATCAGAGTTTTTGACACCTAAAAAATTAACATTTAAAGCAACAAATATATATGCCCAAAACTTTAAACCAACTATTGATAAAAAGTTAAAACAAAGTTTGCTAAAACCACAGAAAAAGAAGAAAGAAAAGAAAGATAAAAAGAAGAAAAAGGAGGTAAAAAATAATGAGAACTCTTAATAAAATTTTTAAATTAGATAAAGAAAAATTTAAAATACCGAGATGTGTTCAAGATATTATTCCAATAAAAGCAATATGGGAAGATGGAATTTTTCAAGTAAGTAAAAATAAATTTTCAAAATCATTTAAGTTTATGGATATAAATTATGCAGTTGCTAGTAAAGAAGATAAAGAGGCAATGTTTTTAGATTATTCTGATTTATTAAATTCATTAGATGTTGGAGCAATAACTAAAATTACAATAAATAATAGAAGAATAAATAAATTAGATTTTGAAAAAACAATATTACTAGATGAAAGCAATGATGAACTTAATGATTATAGAAAAGAATATAATAAAATGCTTGTATCTCAAGCAAAAAATGCAAATGAGATAGTGCAAGAAAAGATAATAACAATATCTGTTTATAAGAAAAATGTCGAAGAAGCTCGAAATTATTTTAATAGAGCAGGTAGTGAATTGATAAGCAGATTTAATACATTAGGTTCAAAATGCGTTGAATTAGATGCAAAAGAAAGATTAAGAATAGCACACGACTTTTATAGAACAGGAGAAGAAACTTCTTTTAGGTTTGATATACACGAAACAATGAAAAAAGGTCATAATTTCAAAGATTTTATTTGTCCTGATACAGTAGAATTGGAAAGAGATTACTTTAAAATGGGAGATAGATATGGGAGAGTATTATTCTTAAAGGAATATTCTAGTTATATCAATGATGATATGGTAACAGAGCTTACAGACTTAAATAAAAATATGATGTTATCAATAGATGTTATTCCAATACCAATGGACGAGGCAGTAAAAGAGGCAGAAAATCGTAGATTAGGTGTAGAAACTAATATTACAAACTGGCAGAGAAAACAGAATGCTCAAAATAATTTTTCTGCAATAATACCTTATGATATGGAACAACAAAGAAATGACTCAAAAGAAATGTTAGATGACTTGACTATTCGTGACCAAAGAATGTTTTTAGGAGTTATTACAATGGTAATAACAGAAGAATCAAAAGAAAAATTAGAAAGTGTGACAGATGCAATTTTAAAAATAGCTAGTAAAAATCTATGTCAGCTTGGAATATTAAGATTTCAACAATTAGATGGACTTAACACAGTATTACCGTTTGGAGTTAGAAAAATAGATGCAGTAAGAACTTTAACTACTGAAAGTTTAGCAGTATTTATGCCATTCAAAGTGCAAGAAATTAGGCACGAGAATGGTATTTTTTATGGTCAAAATGCTATTAGTAAAAATATGATTATTGCAGATAGAAGACAACTTTTAAATGGAAACTCATTCATTTTGGGAGTATCTGGTAGTGGTAAATCATTTGCAGGAAAGCAAGAAATAACTTCAATAAGATTACGAGATCCAAATGCAGACATTATTTTAATAGACCCAGAATCCGAATATGCACCACTTGTTAAATCTTTAGGTGGAGAGGTAATTAAAATATCAGCAGTAAGTAATAATCACATAAATGCAATGGATATGAACTCTCAATATGGAGATGGAGCAAATCCAGTAATATTAAAATCTGAATTTATATTATCTTTGTGTGAACAACTAATTGGTAGTGGAAATCTCGGACCGAAACAAAAATCAATAATTGATAGATGTACGGCAAATGTTTATAGAGTATTCCAACAAGGAAATTATCAAGGAATACCACCAACTCTGCAAGATTTTAGAGAAGAACTATTGAAACAACCAGAAGATGAGGCAAAAGAAATAGCACTTGCAATAGAATTATTTACAAATGGTTCTTTAAATACATTTGCTATGAACACTAATGTAAATACATCTAATAGTTTAATATGCTATGATATTTTAGAATTAGGTAAACAATTACAACCAATAGGAATGTTAGTAGTATTAGATTCTATATTGAATAGAATTACTGCTAATAGAACAAAAGGAAAAAATACTTATATTTTCATTGATGAAATATATTTATTATTCCAATATGAATATTCTGCAAATTTCTTATTTACACTTTGGAAACGAGTTAGAAAATATGGAGCTTTCTGCACAGGTATAACACAAAATGTTGAAGATTTATTACAAAGTCATACTGCTAGAACTATGCTTGCAAACTCTGAATTTATAATAATGCTTAATCAAGCAAGTACAGATAGAATTGAACTTGCAAAATTATTAAATATATCTGATTTACAGATGAGCTTTATAACAAATGTTGGAGCAGGAGAAGGACTTATAAAAGTAGGTTCATCATTAGTTCCTTTTGTTAATAAATTTCCAAAGAATACAGAACTATATAGGCTGATGACAACTAAACCAGGAGAGTCATAATGAATAAAATATATAGTTTGATTTTAATACTACTAATAGTTATTTTAGCTATTAGTAGTTATTTTTTTATAAAAGAAATTGCAGAAAATAAGAAAGAAAATGAATTGTTTGAAGAATTGCAGGAAGTAGTGCAGGAAGAAGAAAAAACGACCGCCCAAAATCAAATTACAGACAATTTAAAAAATGAAACAAGTAATTTATCATCTAAAAATGTTGGAAATTACAATTTAGAAAGCATTTCAAAAATAAATACAGACATAATTGGGTGGATTAAAATTGATGGAACAAATATAAATTATCCTGTTATGCAAAATGGAGATTTCTATCTTCATAGAAATGTTTATAAAAATTATTCAAGTAGTGGAACTCCATATTTAGCAGAACATTGTAATTTAAAAACAAGTGATAACTTAATTATATATGGACATCACATGAAGAATAACACAATGTTTTCTAATTTAGATAATTACAAAAATTATAACTATTATAAGAACCACAAGTATATAAAGTTTTATACATTAGAAGATAATAAAACTATTGAAAATGACTATGAAATAGTATTTGCATTTAAAACAGTTGCTTATTCTGATAAAGGCTTTAAATATTATAATTATACAAAGTTTTATGATGAAAATGATTTTAATTCATTTGTAGAAAAATGTCGAAATTATGAGTTTTACAATACAAATGTCAAAGTGAATTATGTAGATAAGCTAATTACATTATCTACTTGTGAATATTCACAAAAGAATGGAAGAATGGTAATTATAGCAAAGAAAATATAAAAGTCTGGAGGTGGTATAAATGCCAGATATAAAGTTAAAAGAAAAAAGTATAATAAAACAATTAGATAAAAAAGTAGTACAAACACAAAACTTTAAAAACAATTTAGTAACTACAAAAGAACGATTAAATGAATTTACATCAAAAGAAGAAAATACTTCAGCAGAAAATTATGCAAGTAATCATATTCAAAATGATATAAGTTATCTATCAAGAAAAGGTGCAACAAAGAGTAATGAAATTGGGAAAAAATCATTAGAAAATACAAAACAGAATATCATAAAAAGTAAAGAAAAAATATCAAACATTAAATCTAAAATAAAACAGAAGAAAGCACAGCAAATTAAAAATGCAGTAAAAAAACGAACAATAAAGAATGGAACTCAAAAAAGCATTAAATATGCAAAGAATGGAGCTAAACTTACTAAAAAAGGAATAAAAACATCTGAACAAGTTGCTAAAAATAGTGCAAAAGTGGCAAAACAAAGTTTTAAAGCAAGTAAAAGAGCAATAATGATTGCTAAAAGAACAGCACAATTAACTATAAAAGCAGTTAAGGTAACTGTGAAAGCAACAATAGCAACAGTAAAGGCAATAATTGCTGCAACAAAAGCTATTATTTCTGCAATAGTTGCAGGAGGTTGGGTAGCAGTTGTAATTATTTTAGTAATAGCTTTAATTGGAGGATTTGTAGCTGCAATTTTTAATAGTGATGGGGATGCAGATTATGATACCTCACAAATTCCTAATAGTGAAATAGTATTAGTTGCAAAAGCACAGATAGGAAATGAGGGAGGAGATAAATTTTGGAAATGGTATGGATTTGAAGAACATGTACATTGGTGTGCTTGTTTTGTGAGTTGGTGTGCAAACGAATGTGGTTACATAGATAAAGGTATTATTCCTAAATTTGCAGGGTGTGTTAATGGAATAGAATGGTTTAAAGAAAAAGAACAATGGCACGATAGAGGAGAAAGCTATTATCCAATAGTTGGAGATATAATTTTTTTCGATTGGAAAGATGAAAATGGTAATCAAGATGGGACAAGCGACCATGTTGGAATTGTAACAAGAACAGATATTACAAATAGAAATATTTATACAATAGAGGGAAACACAAGTAACAAATGTGCTGAAAGAATGTACTCTTTTGATGATGTTCAAGTTATGGGGTATGGTAGTCCTAAATATGAATAAAAATAGTATCAAGTAAGGTATATAAAACTTTGCTTGATACTATTTATTTTTTTGCTTTTTTATGATACAATGCAAAAAATCAAGGAGGAATATATGTTAGATAATATAGAAGTTTTATATCATAGCAGTATAAGAATTAACAAAGAAAAAATAATTTATATAGATCCATTTAAAATAGATAGAAATTTTAATGATGCAGATATTATTTTTATAACACACGACCACTATGACCATTATTCTGAAGAAGATATAGATAAGGTTATAAATGAAAACACAACTATTATAATACCAGAAGAATTATTAACAAAACTGTTAAGAAAAGGCATAAATAAAAATGCAATTATTACAGTAGAGCCAAACAAAGAATATGTGGTAAAAGGAATTAAATTTAAAACAATACCAGCATATAATACAAACAAAACATTTCATCCAAAAGGAAACGATTGGGTTGGCTACATTTTGGAGGAAGATATACAATGGATTTCAAAGAGGCAGCACAATTAATCAACGAAATACAACCTAAAATAGCAATCCCAATTCATTATGGTAGTGTAGTTGGAACAAACCAAGATGCTACAGATTTTGTGAAATTATTGCATCCAAGTATAAAAGGTATAATTTTAATGAAACAATAAATGAAAGAAGGAATGAACAATGCAATTTTCCAATAAAGATATACAACTATTTAATGAAGCAGGAATAAATGTAGAAAATAAGAATTATACAAATGATGAAGTAGAAAGATTTAAAATAAAAGTTACAGATTTTATAATGAGTCAAAGCACAAAAGATATAGAAAAATATAGCAAGAAATTTAGTAGTTTATTATAAGGGATTAGATATGAATAAAGAAGAAATAATAGAATATTGTTTAACATTAGAAAATACATTTAAAGATTGTCCATTTCCAGATGATTTTGAATCTGTTACAATGAAACATTGCAAGAATAAAAAGTGGTTTGCACTAATTATGAATGTCAAAAATAAGTTATATCTTAATGTAAAAACAGATCCAAACTATTCTGATATATTAAGAAATACTTATGATTATATAATACCTGCATATCACATGAATAAGGAACATTGGAATACAATTATTGTAGATGAAAAAGTGGACAAGACATTAGTAAAAGAAATGATAGAACAAAGTTATCAATTAACAAAGTAAAAAGAAAATAGTAATTTGTTGAATGGAGGTAATATAATGAAAAAAGGAAGAATTATTGTGATTACAGGCTCACCGGGGACAGGAAAAACAACAACTGCGTCAATTGTCGCAAAGGAATCAGATATGGATAAATCAGTGCATATGCACACCGATGACTTTTTTCATTACTTAAGCAAAGGCGCAATACCACCACATTTGCCAGAATCCAACAAGCAAAATCTGGTTGTCATTGAAGCCTTTTTAGAGGCTGCAAAGCGATATGCTCGTGGCGGATATGATGTAATTGTAGATGGGATTGTCGGGCCATGGTTTTTGGAGCCATGGAAAGCTCTTGCCCAAGAAGATTACGAGGTACACTATATTGTATTAAGAGCGAGTATGGAAATAAGACTTAGAAGCAAACTTAAGAGTGTGTTGATAGTGCAGTATCTTAAAATTTTGTATAATAGGAATTGAAGTTAAATTAGATGCTAAAAATTTG
>ERZ837380.5117-NODE-5117-length-10372-cov-2.529224_pt1 | contig 10372 bp, 10 predicted proteins | sample MGYA00519685_ERZ837380 | MGnify/ENA primary metagenome ERZ837380 (study PRJEB31850, sample SAMEA3708817) | human gut metagenome | biome: human gut; feature: human-associated habitat; material: faeces | place: China | collected 2014 ...
ACCCAGAAGGACGCGCCCGAGAACGCCGCCCGCGCCATTGGCGAGCGCTTCGCCGACACCGTGCAGCTCGACCGCTCCCGCGAGCAGTGGGAAAACGCGGCGCTGGAGATGGGCATCCAGCTGGACGCCTACGCTAAGCTGTGGGGCATCGAGGGATCGAACCTCGCCATGAACCTGCGCAAAGTTACCCGCGAAAAGCACGATTACCGGGCCTTCCTGCGCAAGTTCGCCCGCATGGGCGAGCAGATCCGCGTAAACGACGACGAGTTCGATTACGTGTTCTACACCTACGGGCTCGAGCTGTACGGCAACCTGCCCCTCGTGGAGCCAGTGGAATTTGCCGAAGAGAAGCGCATCCGCGACTTCGTTATCGCCATCGACACCTCGGCCTCCACGAAAGACGGCCTGGTGCGCAAGTTCATCGAGCGCACCTATTCTATTCTGGCTGACGAGACGAGCTTCTTCTCGCGCATGAACGTCCTCATTGTGCAGTGCGATGCCGCCATTACCGACGTGGCCCGCATCACCTGCCTACGCGATTTGGAAGACTATCTGGAAAACCCCACCATCAAGGGCCTGGGCGGCACCGACATCCGCCCCGTGTTCACCTACGTTGACGAAGCGCCTGATCTACTTCACCGACGGTCAGGGCACCTACCCCGCGCGCCGCCCCGCCTACGAAACCGCCTTTGTGTTCCTCGATTCCGACGATGCCGCAGCCTCGGCCCCCGTGCCGCCCTGGGCCATGAAAGTGATCCTGGATGAAACCTTCGTGCTAGAAGAGGAGCCCCTATGAACATCCGCGAAGCAAAACAGCAGATCAAAAACGCCATGATCGCCTATTTCACTAAAGACGAGTTCGGCAACTATCTTCTGCCGCCCGAGCGCCAACGTCCGGTGTTCCTGCTGGGCGCGCCGGGCATCGGCAAGACGGCCATCATGGAGCAAATCGCCCAAGAACTGGAAGTGGGATTCGTGTCCTACTCCATGACCCACCATACCCGCCAAAGCGCGCTGGGCCTGCCGTTCATCGCGACGAAAACCTATGACGGCGTGGAATACCAGGTGTCCGAATACACCATGAGCGAGATCATCGCCTCGGTCTATGAGGCGATGGAGGCCACGGGGCGCCGCGAGGGCATTCTGTTCCTCGACGAGATCAACTGCGTATCGGAGACGCTCACGCCGGCCATGCTGCAGTTTCTGCAATACAAGATCTTCGGCCGCCATGCCGTGCCCGACGGCTGGATCGTCGTGACGGCCGGCAACCCGCCCGAGTACAACCGCACGGCCCACGACTTCGACATCGCCACGTGGGATCGCCTGAAGCGCATCGAGGTTGAGCCCGACTACGACGTGTGGCGCGAGTTCGCTGTGTCGGCCGAAGTGCATCCGGCGGTCATCACCTACCTGGACATCGAGCGCTCCCACTTCTACGCCGTGGAAGCCACCCCCGACGGCGCGTCGTTCGTGACGGCCCGCGGCTGGGACGATCTGTCAGCGATGATCAAGCTCTACGAGGCCCAGGGGCTCACCGTTGATGAGCTGCTCGTGGAGCAGTACGTGCAGAACGGCGAGATCGCAAAGCGGTTCGCCATGTATTACGACCTGTTCACGAAGTACCGCAGCGACTATCAGATCGATCGTATCTTGGATGGCAGCGCCGATGCCGGCCTGGCCGAGCGGGCCGCGGCGGCGCCCTTCGACGAGCGCGTGGCCGTCATGGGGCTTATCGTGGACGCCACGGTGAGCTGCTTGCGCGAGGCGGTTATGGAAGAGAAAGCAGCGGCGTTCGGTCATAGCGTGTTGGCCGATTTGAAGGAGCGCCTGGCCGCCGAAGGCGTGGCCGAAGACGCCGATGCGAGCGCGCTCATTCGCGCCACGACCACCGAGCTGGCACGTACCCGCGACACCGAACGGGCTGCGAGCCTGCTTTCCGACGAGCGCTACCGCTCCTTCGAGCGGATCATCGGCCTTCTTGACGAGGTGCTGCGCACGGGAGCCGATACACCCGAGGGCGCCACGTTCAACCTGCTGCGCGAGCGCTTCAACGAGCGACTCGACGAGCTGGATGCGGCCATCGATACGGCGGCAGACGCCTTGGACAACGTGTTCAAGTTCGTGGAAGAGGCCTTCGGCGAGGGCCAGGAGATGCTCATGCTGGTGACCGACTTGTCCGTGAGCCGCGCCGGCATGGCCTTCATCAACGACCACGGCTGCGACCGCTACTTCGCCCACAACCAGAACCTCCAGTTCTACGAGCGTGGCCACGACCTGGCCGCCCGCATCGACCGCATCACACTGGAAGAGGAGTAGAGCTCCCTATAATCCGCAGGGACTACTCCCGTTGGTGTATCTGCGTGGGCCGGTCGTGATTGGGGGTTGCCGAGGTCATTGGGACGTGCTGGGGCGTGATAGTGTGCACTCCAGCACATGACCGACCCCCTTTCAGAAGGAGATCACCAATGACCAACTTGAACACCACTCCGAACCCCTTCGGCAAGCATTCGTTCCGCGACACCACCGTCGACTCTGCCGCGAGCCAGACCTACGAGTTCGATATCGACGGCTCCGTGGCCGCCAGCGTCGAGAACACCGCCACCGCCAAGCCGAAGTTCGGCCGCCGCTCCTTCCTCACCGGATTCGCCGGCGCCGCGCTCGCCTGCATGCTCGCGTTCGGCGTGCAGGGCGCCATCATCGACCCCGCCACCGCCGAGGCCACGGGCAGCCCTTCCGCTACCCAGACTGCCATCAACACCAACGATGACGCGACCCTGGCTGAGGCCGTGGCCGCCAAGTGCCTGCCGTCCGTGGTATACGTGGAGACCTACGCCGATGCGGGCGGCCAGCTCCAGGGCTTGGGTACCGGCTCGGGCGTCGTGATGACCGAGGACGGCTACCTCATCACCAACAACCACGTGGTCGACGGCGGCAGCGCCTATAAGGTGACCATCGCCGGCAACACCTACGACGCCGAGCTGGTGGGCACCGATCCCTCCTCCGACGTGGCGGTGTTGAAGGCCAAGGATGCCAGCGGCCTCACCCCCATGGAGATCGGCGATTCGGACAACCTGACCGTCGGCGAGTGGGTCATGACCCTGGGCGCCCCCTTCGGGCTCGAGCAGTCGGTGGCCACGGGCATCGTGTCCGCCACGAGCCGCTCGCAGATCATGGACGCGAGCGAGTCGATGCAGTCCGGCGGCAGCGGCGAGACCACTATCTATCCGAACATGATCCAGACCGACGCGGCCATCAACCCCGGCAACTCCGGCGGCGCGCTTGTGGACGACGAGGGCAAGCTCATCGGCATCAACACGCTGATCACCTCGTATTCCGGCAACTACTCCGGCGTCGGGTTCGCCATTCCGGTGAACTACGCGGTGAACCTCGCCCAGCAGATCATCGCCGGCGAGACCCCCACCCACGCCCAGCTCGGCGTGAGCCTGTCCACGGTGAACGACCAGGCGGCTGCCAGCTACGGCCTCGCGGCCGAGTCCGGCGCCTACGTGGCCGCCGTCTCCCAGGGCTCCGGCGCCGAGGCGGCCGGCCTCCAGGAGGGCGACATCATCACGGCCCTGGACGGCGAGTCTGTGGAAGGTGCCTCCGACCTCATGCTGGCCGTGCGTGGGAAGAACCCCGGCGACACCGTGAAGCTGACGGTGAACCGCAACGGCCAGGAGCAGGAGATTTCCGTGACTCTGGGCGACGATGCCGCCAGCCAGAAGGCCGCCGCGGAGCAGAAGGCCCAGCGGGAGCAGCAGATGCCCGAGCAGGGTCAGGACTTTGGCTGGGGCTACGGCGATGGTAACGACTACGGTTACGGCTGGGGCTATGGCGACGGTTACGGCCAGGACGGCGGCAACGGGTACGGGTACGGCGATGGCTACGGCAACGGTCTGAACTTGGACGACCTGTTCGGCCAGCGCTAAGCCGCCGAGACGCCTTACGCGTCAAGCATGCCGACAGAAGGGACTCACGATTCCCTCGCAGCAGGGGCGACCACCAGGCCGCCCCTTTTCTATTGAAAGCTCTGTGATTGAATGCTCTTTACTCAGCGCTGAGCACTTCCAGATTGCCGCTTATGATGTCGAAGGAGAGCTCGCAGGAGTGCGACGGATCTCCAGCGGAATCGGCGAAGTCGTTCGTGAAGTTCCCAGAGGTTTTATCCACCTGCGCCGTCAGCGCGGTATTGGCCGGAAGCTCCAAAACGATGTGTCCGGAGGCAAGCGATCCAGAGATGGTCTCCGGAGCCGACAAGCACGGGCCGAAGTGGAACTCCCCTGAAGCCTGATCGATGTGCAGCGTCTTGGCGACAGAGCCTTCGTAAGCGACATTGCCACTTGTGAGGCTCAGCTCGAGGTCGGTCACCGACATCTGGCTCACTGAGACGGAACCCGAGGCGACATCGAGTTCCATTTTCTCGCACAGCATGGCGTCGGCCCCGTCGATACCGTACTCGCCCGAGGCTGCCTCAAGAACGAAGCGCTCAAGAGACGCCGCCGATTCGGGGATAAGCACCTCCACGTCTTTGCTGCCCCATGTGCCGAGCGAGCATCCCGATAGGCCTCCGTCGCCTTCCATATAGTTGACAGAAAGCACGCCGTCGTTCGTGCTGCAGGCCATAACGGGTTGCGGACCGCCGTGCATCGTTTCGTTCACGACAATTTTGCCGTCGGTCTCGCTATCGGGCACCACGCGCACGGAGCCCGACCCGGCGAGCCAGTTCAGATCGATGGCGTTTACCTCGCTGGCGTCGATTTCGAAATGACTGCCCTCGGAAGTCGATGCAACGCCGCCGCGCACACCGCTGTGCAGCGTCGCATCCGCCACCTCGCTCGCGGCATCACCCGCATATCCGGCCATCTCGCCGACCGCATCTCCCGCATATCCGGCGATCTCGCCCATGGCGTTCAGCCCACACAGCCCATCAAGCCACCGGGCGCAAGCAGCGAGCCGCCCCAGGGAACGATGCCGCGACAGCCGCCGAAGAACCCACACACCCCCAGGCAAAGCAGCACGATGAGCGCGATCTTCACATAGGTGCTCCGTTCCAGTTTCATTGGGCGCCTCCTTCTGAGGAGGAATCACTTTTCGCCGCGACGTTCTGGCGTTCGGCCAACCACGTCTGATAAGCCGGATCAGCCTCCAAGGCGTTCACCACCCAATAGTAGAAGGGAATGGTGAGGAAGATCACCCAGCCGGGATGCCACCAGCCGAAGCAGAAGCCAGCAAGTAGGAAGATGACCGCGCACAGAAGCGGGTAGGGAAACGACTGCAGCGGATCTTTCGATTGGGGCGTCGGTGGCGGCGCAATGGGCACCGAGGATGCCGGCGGAATGGAACCCGGTGGGCAGGAGCCAGAAGGGTAGGCACCCGGGCTCTGCGGCGATGCCGGCGAACCGTACGAAGGCGCGCCGGGGCCATAGCCCGCACTCGGTGGCCGATGGCCCGGCGCTCCGTATGTGGAAGGCGAGAACCCGTGCGGCGCCCCTCGGCCGGAAGCACCGGCCTGTCCAGGGGACGGAGCAGGCGGCGGGAAGCCTCCCGACGTCGCAGCGGGCGCGCTCACTTCCACGACCACTTTCGGCACGTCGGGCGCCTCAGCTGCTGTCGCAGCCGCCGCCTCGGCCCGCGCCGCCGCTGCCAAAGCCGCCTCCGCCGCAGCAGCGGCTTCGGTCTCGACGGATTCCGCACGCTCCTGGGATTCGAAGCGCATGTCCTCTTCCACCTCGGGGTTCACGCGCAAAAGCTCATCTAAGGTCACTTCGTACAAGTCGACCAGGGCAATGAGGTTGCCCATATCGGGTGCCGACTCGGCCCGCTCCCACTTGGAGACGGCCTGGCGCGACAGCCCCAGCTGCTCGGCCAGCCCCTCTTGGGAGAAGCCGCGCTCGCGGCGCAGCTCGGCAAGGCGTTGGGCGATTTCGACGTTCATCACGGTTCCCTTTCGCGTCTTGTTCGTCACATCTCGCCTTTCACTCTATGGTTTCAACCCTGGTTGCACCAGCACCTTATGTGGTCAATTTACCAGAAACGAGCGAAAAATCCCCGACAACCACCAGTTGCCCCACCTACGAACAGGTAATTTGCGCCTTTTCCAAGGAATCAAGCCCAACTCGCCCTTGTGACAGCAGCGCTCGGGCTTCCCGCTCCCTTCGCGGCAGGCGCCTGCAAAGACACCTAGGCGACGTCGTCCTTGAAATCGTTGCCCTTGCGGGCGTTCCACCATTTGGAGAGCTGAACGATGATGACTTCCACGAGCGGAATCGTGAGGAAGATGACCCAAGCGGGGCCATGCCAGTGGACGTCGACGAAGACCATCCAGAGAAACCAGGCGGTAGCCCCTATGGGATACAGCGCGCACAGCATGGGAGCGATGCGGCGAGATGCGACTGCCGCGCCCACAATGTAATACACCGGAATGAGGAACAGCAGAAACAGCGTCGGCCCCCAGATGCCGCTGAGCATACCGAAGGCAAGATACGCCACAATCACCAACGCCCAAAAGGGAAACTTCAACCACTTTTTAGCTCGCTCGGCATTGAAGTCATCGGGCGACACCCCGAAAGGATTGTCGCGCGTGAAGATATGCTCTGCCACCTCCGGATCCGTCGTGTTGACGCGCACGCCGTCCCAACCGACGTGCACCTCTTCGCCGTGGCGGTCGACCACGTGAATGCCACCGGGCCCGAAGTGCACCTTGCCGCGGCCCTCCTTTTCGAAGTCAACGCCCTCGGCTGTCTCGGCATCACATGCATCGCCAACGCCACCGCCCTCTGGCGAAGCCGTCTCTTCCGAAGCTTCCGCGACGACAACCCTGCTCGCGCCACGCACTTCCACGCGGTCGGCGGCCTCAAAGGCCACATCATCCTCGATGGACTCGTCCACGTACAGAAGCTCGTCCAGCGACACCCCGTAGAGCTTCGCCAGGGCAATGAGGTTGTCGGTGTCAGGCGACGACTCTGAGCGCTCCCATTTGGAAACAGCCTGGCGCGACACGCCCAACTTCTCCGCGAGGGCCTCCTGCGACAGCCCTGCAAGCTTTCGGCGCGCGGCCAAGCGCTCGGCGATTTCGACATTCATGGTGTGCTGCCTTTCTTCTGCGATTGCCTCTCAAAAACGCCTTGGAGCCTACCGAAAACCTCTTTGCCACGGAACCAATTCGCGTTGTCATTTTCCGCAATTATTGGTTGCGGAAGCGCTGAACTGGGAAAATACCCCAGCGGTCACCACACGCACGGCAGCATTCGCGCTCGCTAGCGGCCGTCCCGCAGTGCCTTCAGGCGCGCCAGGGTGTCAGCGGGGATGCGCTCGGCGACGGTGTTCTTGCGCGCCACCTTCGGGGTGTCGTTCAGCCGGGCATCTTCGTAGTACTCGCCCATCTCGTGGGAGAAGCCATCGGCGCTCATGCGATCGACGCCGCCGCCGAACACCGTGTCCTGAATGGCGGCGTCGCTCGTGACCACCATGGTCTCCACCCCGCGCTTACCCGCGTCGTAGGCCAGCTTCTCGATCACCTTGTCGGCCGACTGCCCCGCCGGCGAGAAGATCACCTGGACGCCGCCGATCTTCGTGCGCGAGCCTTCCGAGAGCTCGTTGTCGGCGGCGTCGAAGACGATGATGGCGCCCATGTCGCGCCCGGCGTAGTTCGCCACGTCGTTGATGAGCCGCTCGCGAGCAGTGTTGAAGAAATCGTCGGTGTAGTCCTCATCGGCCCGCGGCTGCCACCGGTAGCGACTGCCCGACCGCAGCACGTTGTACCCGTCAACGATGAGGAGCCTCTTGCGTTGCTTGGCCATGATGCAACCTGCGCGCTATTCCCAGTTCTGGCGCAGCCACTCGTACATGCAGGCGGTGGAGGCCTGGGCCACATTCAGTGAGGAAATCTCTCCCACCTGGGGCAGCTTCACGCCGAAATCGCAGTTCTCCAGCACAAGGCGCGACACGCCTTCGCCCTCGTTGCCCATCACGAGCGCGATCTTGCCCTTGAGGTTCGACTGCCAAATGAGGTCGGAGGCATGCTCGGTGGCGGCGGCCACCCAGAAGCCCTCGTCCTTCAGACGCTCGATGGTGCTCACGAGGTTCGCCACCTGGGTGACGGGAATGTGAGAAATAGCCCCGGCCGAGCTTTTGTAGGTGGCGGCGGTCACGCGGGCGGCGCGCTTGTTGGGAATGACGATGCCGGAAGCGCCCACGCACTCGGCCGAACGGGCGATGGCCCCCAAGTTGCCGGCATCGGTGATGTGGTCGAGCACCACAATGAGCGCGCGGCTGTCGTGCTCCTCAGCCGACTGCTTCGCCGCGTCCAGAATCGTCGTCATGTTCACGTAGTTGAATGGAGCCGTCTCGGCCATGACGCCCTGGTGGCTACCGCGCTCGGAAATCTCGTCGAGCTTCTTCTTCGACACCTTCTTAATAGACACGTCCAGGTTCTTCGCCTTGCGCTGGATGTCGCGCACCAGGCTGTCGCCCTGGCTCAGGTTGTCGGCCATGAGGATGTACTTCAGCGGCACGTGGGTGCGCAGCGCCTCGATAACCGGACGCTTGCCTTCAATGAAATCAGCCATGGAATCGCTTTCGTCGTGGTAGTTCAATGGTAATCGAGAAGTTTACCACGGGGCTGCGGCTCCACCAGCATCCGCACCGCCAATCACGCCAAAACAACGCTGGGCCACCGCCCAAGCGGCAGCCCAGCCCGCGAATACTTTGGAATTCTTCGCTCGTCAGTTACTCAAGTGGACTTTACTAAAATCCACTTGAGTAAAATTCATCCGCGCAATCCGCTACTCCGCCTTGGCGTCGCGGGCGGCGATTTCGGTGGCCTTCTTGGCGAACTCGGCGCGCTGCTCGGGGGTCATCATGGCCATTTGAGCCTCCAGCACGTCGTGCTTCAGGGCCGTAGCGAAATCGGCGGAATCCTTCTTGGCCTCCCCCGCCGCCTTCTTGGCCGCATCGGCAGCCATCTCGGCCTGGGAATGGGCCATGGACACGGCGGCCTCGGCCTGCTCGTGAGCCAGCTCCGCAGCTGTCTTGGCCTGGTCGTTCAGGTGGCTGGCGGCAGCCTTCGCCCGATGAGCCGCCTCGCCAGCTGCCGTCTGCGCGTCGCGTCCCACGCGCTCGGCCGTAGCCTGAGCCTGCTTCAGCACCTCGGAGTTGATGGCCTTACCTTGCTCCACGGTGATCTCGCCCTTGGCGATCAGCTGTTCCACCAGTTCTTGAGTCTTCTCCGCGCCGAGGGCCATGGCGCCCACACCGGCTAGGAACACATCTTTCAATCCATCGGCAATCGTCGTCATTTCGAAGCCTCCGTTCTCGTTAAGTTAGCCTCTCCATCATAGGCGGCGTCGCGACCCGAATACGACGACGGGGCAGCACTGTTACTGCCCCGTCAAAAGTTGATTGACACGCTCACATTTGGAATTCCGCTTCTGCTTTGCTCAAATTCCACTTCCGTTTGCTTCAAATGGCTTGGAATTCACGGTTTTCCGATCAAATAGCCCCATTTAGGCCTTGCGAGTGCCTCAGAAAAATTATTTCCCCAGGTCGTGAATAGCGGCACGGCGTTGTGGTCGCCACTTCAATCGTAAAAACGTTGATTCCAAGCCAAAATATGCAATCCGACTCACATTCCTACCCCAGGAAAATACGGCAGAGCACCACCGCCACAACAAAACCGGCGATCGCGCTCACGATGCCCTTGGCCCAACCCATCATCACCGGATGGCGCCGCGCGAAGGCCGCACCGTCGCGCGGGGGCTCCTCGCCGCGGGAATAGGCAAGAATGTCGCGGTAGGTTACCAAGTCGTACTTTCTCTTCATGTGCTCCACGATGCCCATAAGCACGAGACCGGCAATCCACAAAGCGACGAACAGCACAATGCCCAGCACTTCGCCCTCGGAAAAGCCAGATGCCAGCGAGGAGGGGCCGGAAGGAAGCGCCATGCCTGCAATGACGCACGCAATGCCCACACCTACGAGCACCCATGCCGTCATCGCCAGACGACTCATGGTCTTCCACTCGTTCTCGATCGTCTTTTCCATAGTTGCCACGTCTCCTTTCACGAGTTCGTCGATGGACGTGCCGAAAAGATCGCTCATGAGAAGCAAGCTCTGCACATCGGGATAGGTACGGTCGGTCTCCCAGTTGGAGATAGTCTGACGCGACACGAAGATGCGATCCGCCAGTTCCTCCTGCGACAGGCCCAGCCGCGCCCGATGTTCCTTCAGCTGCTCCTTGATCTCCACGACTCCATCCTTTCCCGCTCAGCGTGACATAGCGCACCGAAGCGTACCACCAAAAGGTTTTGACACGCCGCTCCCGCAACGAAAAACCCCTGTCAAAAGTTTTTGGCAGGGGCTGTGAACTGGTGTT
>ERZ837380.5127-NODE-5127-length-10360-cov-4.113537_pt1 | contig 10360 bp, 9 predicted proteins | sample MGYA00519685_ERZ837380 | MGnify/ENA primary metagenome ERZ837380 (study PRJEB31850, sample SAMEA3708817) | human gut metagenome | biome: human gut; feature: human-associated habitat; material: faeces | place: China | collected 2014 ...
AAAGACCGAGGCGAAGACAGATCCTGCGGCAGCAGATTCCACGGAGGCGGCAAAAGAGGACGGCAAGATTTACAACGTAGGTATCTGCCAGTTAGTCCAGCATCCGGCTCTTGATGCGGCGACAGAGGGCTTTGAGGCTGCATTAAAAGATAAACTCGGTGATAATGTAAAATTTGATCTTCAGAACGCATCCGGTGATTCCGCAACATGTGCGACGATCATCAACCAGTTCGTTTCCAACGATGTAGATCTGATCCTTGCAAACGCGACTGCAGCTCTTCAGGCCGCAGCGGCAGGAACCAGCGAGATCCCGATCCTCGGAACCTCCATCACGGACTACGCGACTGCTCTTGACATCGATAATTGGACCGGTACGACTGGTCTTAACATTTCCGGAACCTCCGATCTCGCTCCACTTGACCAGCAGGCTGCAATGCTCAACGAGCTGTTCCCGGAGGCAAAGAATGTCGGCTTATTATACTGCTCCGCAGAGCCGAACTCCAAATATCAGGCAACAACCGTAAAAGGATATCTTGAGGATCTCGGATATACCTGTAAGGAATACACCTTCGCAGACTCCAACGATATCGCTTCCGTAACAACAACAGCAGCAGGAGAGAACGATGTTCTCTATGTTCCGACTGACAATACGGCTGCTTCCAATGCAGAGATCATAAACAATATCTGCCTGCCGGCAAAGGTTCCGGTAATCGCAGGTGAAGAGGGAATCTGCTCCGGATGCGGCGTTGCAACTCTTTCCATCGACTACTACGACATCGGATACAAAGCCGGTGAGATGGGCGCAGAGATCCTGATGGACGGCAAAGATGTAAAGGAAATGCCGATCGAGTTTGCACCGGAGGTAACAAAGAAATACAATAAGGCAAACTGTGAGGCACTTGGAATCACGGTTCCGGATGACTACGTTGTGATCGAAGAATAATAACGACTTGAAATTATGAGGACATCAGGGTGGCAAACAGCAAAAAAATTTGTCACCCTGTTTGTTATCATTAGCCATAGGAGGAAAGAAACGTGAATTTTGCAACATTGTTTAATGCATTGCCGGGTGCCTGTGCACAGGGACTCATCTGGGGCATCATGGCGATCGGCGTTTATATTACATATAAGATCCTTGATCTTGCGGATCTTACCGTGGACGGAACCATGTGTACGGGTGGTGCTGTCTGCATTATTTTCATGTTAAACGGGCATTCCGTAGGGGTATCCCTGTTTGCAGCCTTTATCGCGGGAATGATCGCGGGTCTGGTGACCGGAATCTTTCACACGGCGATGGGGATCCCGGCGATCCTCGCGGGAATCCTGACTCAGCTTGGTCTCTACTCCATCAACCTTCGCATTATGGGTGGTAAGGCAAATCAGGCCATCAGCGTGGATAAGTATGATCTTTTAGTGTCTCTCCGTTATGTAAAGGGAGTCGCTTTTTATAAGAACACGATCTTCGTGACGGCATTAATCATTGTGATCCTGATCGGAGTCCTCTACTGGTTCTTCGGAACGGAGATCGGATGTTCCATCCGTGCCACAGGCTCCAATCAGAATATGTCACGTGCCCAGGGTATCAATACCGATTTCACAAAGATCTTAGGTCTTATGATCTCCAACGGGATCGTTGCCTTTGCGAGCGGCTTATATGCCCAGTATCAGGGCTTTGCGGATGTCAACGCAGGCCGCGGTGCCATCGTGATCGGTCTTGCAGCCGTTATCATCGGTGAGGTCGTTTTCGGAAAGATCAGCCAGAACTTCGGCTTCAAGCTGTTCTCCGTTGCCTTCGGCGCGATCATTTACTATCTGGTCCTTCAGGTCGTACTCTGGATGGGATTAAATTCCAACGATTTAAAACTCCTGTCAGCTCTTGTCGTTGCGGTATTCCTTGCGATCCCGTACATGAAAGGCAAATATTTCTCTAAACCGGTAAAAAGAGGAGGTGCACCTCGTGCTTGATCTTCACAGTATTTATAAAACCTTCAACGCGGGAACCGTCAATGAAAAGACTGCGTTAAACGGATTAAATCTTCATTTAAACGAAGGCGATTTTGTCACCGTCATCGGTGGAAACGGAGCCGGAAAATCTACCATGTTAAATGCAGTTGCAGGAACGTGGTTTGTGGATGAGGGAAAGATCACCATCGATGATATCGACGTGACAAAGCTCCCGGAGCACAAGCGTGCGAAGTATCTCGGACGTGTATTCCAGGATCCGATGACAGGAACGGCTGCCACCATGCAGATCGAGGAGAACATGGCGTTGGCGGCGAGAAGAGGAATGACACGTTCTCTGAAGGCCGGAATCACCGCAAAAGAGCGTGAGTTCTACAGGGAGCAGTTAAAGATCTTAGGCCTTGGTCTTGAGGACCGCCTCACATCAAAAGTCGGACTTCTTTCCGGCGGACAGAGACAGGCGCTGACACTTCTCATGGCAACCATGAATCCGCCCAAGCTTCTGCTTCTGGATGAGCATACAGCAGCCCTTGACCCGGGCACAGCAGAGAAGGTACTGAATCTTACGAAACGAATTGTAGAGGAACATCAGCTTACCTGTCTGATGATCACCCACAATATGCAGTCGGCCCTTGATCTGGGAAATCGTATTCTGATGATGGATTCCGGAGATATTGTGCTGGATATCCATGAAGAAGAAAAGAAAGGCCTGACAGTGGAAGGACTTCTGGAGAAGTTTAAGACAGGTGCCGGTAAGATGCTGGATAATGACCGTATTCTTCTTTCCGGAGAAAAGTAATTATAAAAATAACATGTAATTGTAAATGAAAGAACCATTATATACAGAAGTTATAGTTGTTGCCTGAAGCATACAGCCATGTTTTCTGATATAATGGTTCTTTTTGTCTGGTAGCGACTCTATTGCTTGCTGTAATTTGCAGAAGGTTCCTGCTCTGGTTTGAGTGTGATAAGTTTGCTCCCAACCGCTGCTGCGATGAATATCCAGATAAACATTTTAACCGGGAAGCAGAGGAAGAGAAGCATGGTTACTGCCAGTGGCTTTTTCATAATTCCGCCCAGAAGTGACGCAGTAACGATTGCAGCTCCAAATACCACATGTCCCCCGTCTGGCCCGCAGGTCAGCATTGCCATGCCGTATCCCATACATACTCCGGCAAAGATGACAGGGAAGAAATGTCCTCCCTTTAAACCGAACTGAATACACAGATTTGTCAGCAGGAGCTTAAAAAACGCAATGCCAATAAGTGCCAGCGGCAGATAAGAGGTATAGGTTTTCATAAGTGTTCCCATCTGCTCTTCTCCGGAAAACATAAGTGCAGGTAAGAATGAACCTGCGATTCCAAGGCATAAACCTGCAAAAATTTCTCTGACAACTGCCGGGAATCTGTTGGAAATATTTCCGGTCAGTTTGTGTGTTGCCTGATAGAAGTATGCCAGGATAAGACCGCACAAAATATACAGAATCATAAGCAGATAGTCTTTTCTCTGGATTTCCACCATATCAAAGGATGGAAATCCGGAAAGCCCTGCACCAAAAAGTGCAGATAAACCTGCATAAATACCAGTGCCTGCAGCCAGCGCGATTCCGTAAATAAATAATTTGGAACCCTTTGTTAAGGCTGCAAGATCTTCCTCGGAGTTTTCTTCTACTTCGAAAATACCGAACAGAGGTGCGTGAAACAGCACACTCATGGAGACTGCGGCACCAATCTGCGAATAATTTCTGGTATTCTGTTTGGAAAACTTCAGATTGTCTCCGGCCCAGTAGCATAAACCTACGATAATACCGGTAAGTCCGGCTTCGGGACCTACACTGCTTCCTATGAGTAATGGCAGCAGTGCTGCCACCATCATTACAAGCATGTTTTTGTATTCGTATCTTTTTTCTGCTCTGACTTTTTCCATAACGGTTTCCAGATCTTCGGGATAGTCTCCGAATATTTTTCGGAAAATACCGATAATTGCCGCACCGGCTACACAGATAAGAATCGTATAATAGGGAACAGAGGTTTTTCCGGGAAACCATTTCCATAGAAATTCAGTTCCGACTGCCATTATTTTCAGCAGGATCCATACCAGTGCACCGGCAACAGCACCAATGAGTGCACAGAACAGCCACAATTCAAGCTGATTTTTTAAAGATACGTTTTTGGGGCTTTTTGTGTTATTCATATAGCCATAACCTTTTTGTCAACTTTCTGCCTTTCCGAAATTAATTCCAAGTACGATCATGTTGATACCCTGTATTAAAACAGAAAATGCGATCATATATCCTGCAGAGATCATGGTAAGTACAGGGTGGGTAAATGATACGATACTGACAATGACAGATAAAATACCACAGATAATGCTCAGGATTCCTTTTCCCTTAGAGGTGCTGTATGTCTTTATGCCGCCGACAATCTGGAAAATACCATAGATCAGGATGACAGCACCGACCATATAAGCTGCCATTACATCTGTAATGAATCTCTGGATACCGCTGAAAAGTAAAACAAGACCTGCAAGTCCTTCGAGAACACCGAGGATACATGCGCCGATTTCTTTCTTTTCTTTAGATAAAGAGAGAGCTACAAGTTCAATACCATTTACAAACAGAAGGATTCCCAGGATCCAACCGATAGAGAGAAAGGTTCTCATTGGTCTTACAAGAGTATAGATGCCTAATAATACAGTTAAAATTCCTGTGATCAGGATGATGATTTTTAACGTTTTGTTGTCTTTCATACGAGGATTCTCCTTTATATGTCACAAAGCTTTTGTGTTGCAAGTGAAACCGTTTTATACTATACTTCAATTAATTTCAGATAATAGATTATTTCATTGGAGGACAGGTGTATGAAAAGAATTAAAGTATTAGGCAGTGTATTAAAACGGACTCGCGCAGATAAAATTATCATTGGTTTTATTGTGTTTATTTTTGCTATCGCAGCAGTGATCCAGCTGGTTGAACCGGACATTAACCGATACGGAGATGCACTGTGGTATTGCTATGCGGTGATCTCCACTGCCGGATTTGGCGATGTGGTTGCGGTTACCTTTATTGGAAAAATGTGTTCCGTTCTTCTGACAATCTATTCGCTTTTTGTAGTTGCCATTGCCACCGGGGTAGTGGTTAATTTCTACACCCAGATGGTGGAATTGCAGCGAAAAGAGACACTTGCCATGTTTATGGATCAGCTGGAAAGACTTCCTGAGCTTTCCAGAGAAGAACTGGAGAATATTTCCAGAAAAGTGCGCCAGTTTCGGTAGCTGTGGATCTTACTGATTTTTGGAAGAAAGTTCTTCTTCCTGCTTGCTGCGTACCTGCGGGATCAGAGAAGCTGCCAGCTTTCCTTTTCCGCGGTTTCGCAGATACAGAATACCGATGATAGAAAATACGACTGCGCCGATAAAGTTTACGATCAGATCTTTCATGGTATCAACAATACCAATATCAAGATAGCCTCCCAGATTCCAGGTCTCGCCGTTAACGGCCAGGGACTGAACATCTACATGGATCGGAACATTTGCACCGGTAGGATTCAGCTTCACAGAGTTGATGGCCGGTACGATCCAGTCCTTCTGCATATCCATTCCAAAAAACCAGTCCATGCTGAATTCAAAGAATTCCCACATAACACCAACAGTCATTGAAAAACAGAATGCAAAAAAAGCTACAAAATACGGTGACATTTTAATGGAAAACCTGTCACTGCGGTTAAAAAGATCGATCAGTGCAAATCCGATGGCAGCCATCAGAAAACCGTTAGTAGTATGTAAAATGGTATCCCAGATAGGGATTTTTACATAAAAGGCATTGATTTCGCCAAGAATTTCTGCTGAAAAGATAAAGATCAGAATGACTGTTTCCAGTCCCGGTGGTATTGTGACGTTCAGTTTCCTGTCCAGAAACTGGGGAACCATAAAAAGGATCAATGTCAAGATTCCCAGAAACATATTGTGGTAATTTCCCAGGAAAAACTGACGTACAACAGATAAGATTACCAGGGCGGTAAGTACCATCTGAATCTTTGTTCTGTTCTTTTTCAAACCTGAATTAGCTTTCATTTTTCTTTTCCTCCTTCCTTATTTTATATCCTTATCCTCACTGTTTGTATTTTAACATAAGTGCATCCAAACAACAAGAATTATAGGATAATAAGCTGTTTCTGGGACTCGTGGCAGAATTTTCTGCCGGTTTTCAGACACAGAAGTTTTTCATATAAATTGGAAGAAAAAACAGTTTCAGATAAAATCTGATTACCTTCACTGTCCAAAAGATTTTGGGCGTCCGCAAGCTTGGTGATAAGAGGAATTCGGCTGTGCTGCTTGATCTGGCTTAGCAGTTCACTGCTTTCCCTGCGGAAACCAAGAACCCTGGCAAAGGGAATCTGAGTGGGTGCAGTGTGGATATTTAATATAATATGAAGCAATGCCCTCTGTATCCTTGTCTGAGTCAGCTCTCTGGTTTTTAAAACAGATACAGACTGGGAAAAGGACAACAGAAGATTCTGCTGATTTATGATTCGCCGGGCGAGATCCTCGGAAACATCCATATAGGAAGAAAGGCTTTCTACATTTTCCTTCATAAGGCAGTAAGAAAGAATAGAGTCCAGAGAATTTTCTGTGAGAAATTCACCGGAGTCCAGCGCCTTTTTGAAAACGTAAAAAGCATCTGGTGGAATCTGGGATGATAATATATTGGCAGTTTTGGTATCCGGATTCCTGACTGGATTATTTATGTCTGAGATTGCCTCTGAATGGCCATCTCCTGGATTCTGAATAAGACTGCGTATAGCAGTTGCAGATGCAAAGAAATCAGTAGATGACTGTAAATCAGGGGAGGAGCTTGCTGAATCTCCTTCAGGGACAGTGGTTTCATGATACCCCATCCCTTCCCTGCGGAGGGTGACAGGGCGGATCCGGCTGTTCAGGCGGAGAAGTGCCTTACAGTATTCGATTCCCAGAATATTATTGGGAGTGCTCAGAATCTGTGTCACTTCATTTAACAGAGGAGTAAGGACTCCGTCAAAATCGTCACCATTGAAGTTGCGCGGATTCTTAAAATATTCTGTCAATGCCTGGCTTCTGGCAGCGGGAAAAGTCAGACCTTCGCTTAAAAAGCTTTTCAGCAGCTTCTTATATTCTTCCGGTTCTTCTACAAGGATCTCAGCCAGTTCTTTCAGTGCGCTGATCTCCCCTGACTCACTTCCGAAACATAGCATATCAACAACACCAAGGCTGTCCAACAGGGAAACACCGCCCATTGCAAAGGCTTCCGCACTTGCCGTAGAGACAGATACCGGCATTTCAAGCACAAGGTCAGCACCGCACCGCAGAGCCATTTCTGCACGTGTATGTTTGGAGATGAGAGCAGGGGTGCCACGCTGCACATAATCTCCGCTCATGGCAACGATAACATAGTCTGCTTTTAGCTTTTCTTTTGTATACCGGATCTGATATTCATGTCCTTTGTGAAAAGGATTATATTCTGCAATAATTCCTGCTGTTTTCATAAATTTACACAGATGCTCCTTCCTGAAATTTTGTAGAGTTCTCTTTTTTTAACCATATTGCATCTTAAAAAAAACTTTTTTATGTCATATTCTACCATTCAGATGCTTGAAATACAAGGCTTCAGGAGTTATAATGAAAACAGCGCAGAAAACAGATTACAGTTCACGGAATATATCCGGTGAATGGTAATGATATCTGGTACACAGACATTGTGATATCAGAACTGCTATATGAAAGGAGCCATTTTAATCATGGGATTTATTGACACACTCAAAGAGAGAGCAAAAGCAAACGTAAAAACAATCGTACTTCCGGAGACAGAAGATAAGAGAACTCTGGCAGCTACAGAGAAAATTTTAAAAGAAGGAATTGCAAAGGTTATCCTTGTTGGTAACGAAGAAGCTGTTAAAAAGAGTGCAGCTGAAGACGGATATGACATTTCCGGCGCACAGATCGTAGATCCTGCTACATCAGAGAAAACACAGGGATACATTGACAAGTTAGTAGAATTAAGACAGAAAAAAGGCATGACACCGGATCAGGCTAAAGAGATTCTTCTTAACCAGTATCTGTACTATGGTGTAATGATGGTAAAAATGGGCGATGCAGACGGTATGGTATCCGGTGCATGTCACTCTACAGCTGATACATTAAGACCATGTCTTCAGATCCTGAAAACAAAACCAGGTACAAAACTTGTATCTGCATTCTTCTTAATGGTAGTTCCGAACTGCGAATATGGCGCAAACGGCGCATTTGTATTTGCTGATTCCGGTCTGAACCAGAACCCGACTTCAGAAGAGCTTGCAGCAATCGCAGCATCTTCTGCAGAATCCTTCGAACTTCTTGTTCAGGAGAAACCAATCGTTGCAATGCTTTCACACTCCACTAAAGGCAGTGCAAAACATGCTGACGTAGATAAAGTAGTAGAAGCTACAAAGATCGCAAAAGAGCAGAATCCGGAACTTGCACTTGACGGAGAATTCCAGCTTGATGCAGCTATCGTTCCAAGCGTAGGCGCTTCTAAAGCTCCTGGAAGCGAAGTTGCAGGTAAAGCTAACGTACTTGTATTCCCAGACCTTGATGCAGGTAACATCGGATACAAACTTGTACAGCGTCTTGCAAAAGCAGAAGCTTACGGACCTGTAACCCAGGGTATCGCTAAACCTGTAAATGACCTGTCCCGTGGATGCTCTGCAGACGATATCGTTGGTGTGGTAGCTATCACAGCAGTACAGTGCCAGGCTGACGACAATAAATAAGATTTCAGTCAGACCGTAAAACGGACTGAGAATTATTTCATTGACTACATAATGTTAAAGGCATCGGAGGAGATATTTCTGATTCTGATGCCTTTGATATCATTACTCATATTTCCCTGGAAATGATGAGAATAATATTATAATATGAAAGGAAAAGCTGACAGAAATATTCGAAGACTTGTGTCAGGATTATGGACAGTATTCGAAATTTGCTGCCGGCAGAATATGAAAATGAACGTATTAGTAATCAACTGTGGAAGTTCATCCCTTAAATATCAGCTGATCAACTCTGATTCAGAAGCAGTTCTTGCAAAAGGTCTCTGCGAGAGAATCGGTATCGACGGAAGATTAGTATATCAGAAAACAGGCTGTGACAAAGAAATCACAGAAGCTGCAATGCCTACACATAAAGAAGCAATCCAGATGGTACTGGATGCCCTCACAAATGATAAAACAGGTGCAATCGGAAGCCTGAAAGAAGTAAATGCTGTTGGACATCGTGTTGTACATGGTGGTGAGAAATTTGCCAAATCTGTAGTGATCACAGATGAAGTAATCTCAGCAGTAGAAGAATGCAATGACCTTGCACCACTTCATAACCCTGCAAACCTGATCGGTATCCGTGTATGCTCCGAGCTTATGCCGGGTGTACCTCAGGTAGCAGTATTCGATACAGCTTTCCATCAGACAATGCCTGCAAAAGCATATCTCTATGGTCTTCCAATCGAATATTACAAGAACTACAAAGTAAGAAGATATGGTTTCCACGGAACATCTCACAGCTTTGTTTCCAAACGTGCTGTTGAATTCCTTGGTCTTGACAAAGATAACTCCAAAGTTATCGTCTGCCACCTTGGAAACGGTTCTTCCATCAGTGCTGTTGTAAACGGTGAGTGTGTTGATACAACAATGGGTCTTACTCCACTTGAAGGTGTTGTTATGGGAACACGTTCCGGTAACATCGACCCGGCTATCATGGAATTCATCGCTAAGAAAGAAAACCTTGATATCGCAGGTATGATGAACGTTCTTAATAAGAAATCTGGTCTTCTTGGATTATCCGGCGGATTATCCAGTGACTTCCGTGATCTGAACGATGCAGCTCAGAGCGGAAACGAAGATGCAGCTAACGCAATCGATGTTCTCTGCTATGGTATCGCTAAATTCGTTGGCGGATATGTTGCAGCTATGAACGGTGTAGATGCCATCGTATTTACAGCAGGTATCGGCGAGAATGCTATTCCTGTACGTGAGAAAGTTGTAAGCTATCTTGGATACCTCGGAGTTACACTTGACAAAGAAGCTAACGGTGTTCGTGGAGAAGAAATCGTAATTTCCACACCGGATTCCAAAGTTAAAGTTGCTGTAATTCCTACAAACGAAGAGCTTGCAATCTGCAGAGAGACTGTAGCACTGGTTTAATCAGATCAGGCAATAAAGTGCCTGTAATGTGTCCGGACGAGAGAAATATAGTTCGTATAAAACTATATTTATATAGAAGAGAAGGGTGTATCCTGTCAGGGGCACCCTTCTTTGCACCTTGCGGTGTTTTTAAGAAGATATCCCGTAAAGGAATATTACTTGACAAAATGTGAAATTTTTCTAATTTATCGTTG
>ERZ837380.5133-NODE-5133-length-10347-cov-2.112709_pt1 | contig 10347 bp, 9 predicted proteins | sample MGYA00519685_ERZ837380 | MGnify/ENA primary metagenome ERZ837380 (study PRJEB31850, sample SAMEA3708817) | human gut metagenome | biome: human gut; feature: human-associated habitat; material: faeces | place: China | collected 2014 ...
TAGCTCAGTCGGTAGAGCATGCGGCTGTTAACCGCAGTGTCGTTGGTTCGAGTCCCAGAGTTTCCATTTCTCCTGACGAAGGAGTGACTTTTATAGGCTGTAGAGTTCCAATAAGAAACAAGCCGTTTCTAGTTAGGGCGTGAAACTGGTGTTTTTTTGAGATGTTTTATAAGTAAAAATATCCAGCTTTAGAGAAAATGTAGTGAATTGAGCTGATCAAAGAACACATAATCCTGTTAGGACTGCAGCACGACAGGTCATGCATGAAAAGTGATAAGTAGCTCAGTTGGGAGAAAGAGCGCACTACAAAAGTGAGGTCGGTGGTTCGAGTCCACTCTTATCACATTTGTAATGATGACGCGCGGATCGTTACAAAAGAAAATAGTAACTACTGAAATGTATATTTAAGGAGGCAGTAAACATGACAAAATATGATTTATGTACGGGTGATATCGTTCTTTCTACAAAGGGAAGCTACGGTATTGTGCTAATCGGAACTAATGGAGATGATCAAATCAAATGGTACAGTAATAATAAAGGACAGGTTATTAACAGATTTAGATCTTTTTCTATGATTAACGAAGATCTTACATTTAAATATGATTTAGGTAATCGTATTATTAAGGTATGGAGAACGAAAGACAAACATTATCTTGGTGATAAAGCAATTACAGAATATAATGCAGCAGAATGTCATGGATTTGAATGCATCTATGAAGAGTTAATTAAGGAAGTAACTATGGCTGAAGTTGAAGAAAAGTTTGGCTGCAAAGTAAAAATTGTAAAGTAATAAAATTTAATTATACAGGCACGTATAAATGAGAAATAGGAAATAATATTTGAAGCACTATCTTAAAAGATCAGTGCATAGATGTCAGTGTGACAATAAACTGCAAAGTTATTCCACTTCGGAAAGCGAGGTGAAATAATGGAGCAGAAGAAATTTATGGATATTCAACGTCTGAAAGAAGGATATGCAGATGGATTTGTACCGGGTGACTTAATTGTTATCCAGGAAAAATTTGACGGATCCAATGCGGCGGCTAGATATGATGCAGAGACTGGCAGAATGGTAGCTTTTTCCAGAAGACAGACGTTAGATCAGAACAATACATTAAATGGTTTTTATAATTATGTACAGGAATTGAATACTGAAGATTATAAAGACTTCCCAGACTATGTAATATTTGGAGAATGGTCTGGAGCAAGAAACGCGATTATTTATTATCCGGAGAATACTAAGAAATGGTATGTATTTGATATTTATGACACAAAAGAAGAAAAATATCTTCCTCAGTCAGACGTAAAAGCATTTGCAGAATCACATGGACTTACATATATCAATACATTTTATGTTGGACCATTTATTAGCTGGGAACATGTGCAAAGCTTTATGGATCATCCAGGATATGGAGAAGTCCAAGAAGGTATCGTTATTAAAAACCAGACAAGACTAAATGATCCAAATTGTAGATTACCATTTGTAGTAAAAATTGTTGGAGATAAATTTCACGAAGTTGCAAAAAGAAATCATATAAGAAAAATTCAAGATCCACAGAAGCTGCAGGAGAGAACAGAAGCACAAGAACTTGTTAAAACTGTAGTAACGCAGCGAAGAATTGAAAAAGAATTATATAAGATGCGTGATGAAGGCATTATCCCAACTGAGTGGAGCGAACAGGACATGAAGACTGTAGCAAGGAATCTTCCGAATAGAATCTATGCAGATTGCGTAAAAGAAGAACCGGAAACAGTGAGAGCGGCAGGTCAGTATTTTGGTAAGTTCTGTTCCGTTATTTCAATGAACTACGCAAGAGAAATTATTCTCGGTCCGACTGGAGCAAAGTAAGCGAAAGGAGGACATATATGAGTGGTGATAAAGCATTTAGCAGATTATGTACATCTTGTAGAAAAAGATTTACATATATGCGATCAGAAACCATCTTTGATGATCATGGTTACGGGTATTCAACAAAACTTGTGAAATGCAAACATTGTGGAAGATTGAATGTGATTAGATATTTTGAAGATACTTCAATGAAATTAAACAACGATAGAAAATATTATGATTATGATATGTTAGGAGATAATAAATAATGGCAAAAAGAAAAGAAAAGAAAGTTTTAGATAAAAAAGGCTGGGTTCAGAGTTTTGAACTGATTGGAAAAGCATGTATTAATAAGGATTACACTTTTAAAATCGATGAACATTCTAAAAAAAGTGATTGGATTTATAACTCTGTAAATCTCAATGTTGATTGCGGAGAGAAATATGGAAAAGTCGGATGTGAATTGATGGGTGGTTATGGAGCTGGACGCAACAACGTTATTTATGTTCATGGGAAAGATGAAGATGGTGGAGATGATTTTGAGAATAGATATCAGATTGATTTTGATGATCGATTCGATGAAGATATCTTAAAAGACATCGGCGAACTTTGTTTCATGAAAATTGGAATCGAGAAAGATACAAATGATAAAATTGTTGTAAATAAGTTCTTACATGCATATGATGCAATTAAATATCTTGCGGAAACACTTCAGGATGGGACAGAGATTAAAGTAAGAGGGCAGCTTAGATATACTGTATATGATGATCGTATTCAGATAAGAAAAGAAATTAACAGTATATATCTTCCTAAAGAAAAAGATAAATATAAAGCTGCATTTACACAGTCAATGCTTCTTGACAAGTATTCAATTGGAAAAGCAGATAAGGAAAAATGTACATATCCTATAACTGCATATATCCTTGAAAAATTTAAAGAGTATAATGGTAACGACTTAACAGAGGATGGGGCAGTAAAATCAGGCAAGTTTGTTCCTCTGAGAAAAACTTTTGAATATGAATATAATCCAGAGGATGAAAAATCTATTGGACGTGTTACAAAATTATTCAAGGTTAAAAAAGATATAACATTGATTACTTGTGAAGGCGTATTTATTGAAGGCGGTGCGGTAATTCAGACAACAGAAGACGATCTCCCAGATGACATTAAGGAACTGGTTGAGATTGGTGCTTATACTCTGGAAGAAGCATTAGCATTATGTACTGAAAATGTTGGCAAAGAACGCAGAATGTTGCTAACTAGACCAGTAATTAAATTAGTCGGAGAAGATGGAGAGAAAATTCCTCAGATTCAGAAATTTGATAACAAATATTCAGAAGATGATCTTGTATTGGATTATCTAATTAAAAAGGATGACGATGACGAAAATGATCCGGACGAAGAATCTGAATCAGAGGAAACATCAGATGAAGAAATAGATTACGATGCTATGATCGATTCTATTCTCGACGATTGATAAAATTTAATTATACAGTACATGGAGGAAAATAAATACTATGGGATACGGAAAAAAGAACACAATTAAAATTGATCCACTTGCATATAATATTGGACTTATCGGAGAGTCTGGGATTGGAAAAACAACTATCATCAAAGAGATGTGCGAAAAACTTGTAGGAGAAGACGGATATCGCTTTCTTGAGTGTGGCAAAGAAGATGGTGCCGACGGTATTAATGGAATTAACTATCTGAATTGCCCGGAATGGTCAATGGATTACGATGAAGAAACAAACAGTATTGGATTTGAAGATTTCGTTGATGATGTCGTTGAGAATAAATCTACAGAGTATCCGGATCTGAAGACAGTTGTTATTGATACATACGATCAGCTTGTGGAAATTGCAAAGCCAGAAGTCATTCGTATGCATAATGCGGAGAATCCTGAAAAGCCAGTAAAATCTATCAAAGCGGCTTTTGGTGGTTATATGGCTGGAGAAGATAAAGCAACAGAAATTGTTCTGAATAAGTTATGGGAATTGAAATCGGTTGGTGTTCATTTTATTATTATTGGTCACGTTAAACAACGTACACAAGATGATGTAACAACCGGACAGACATATACTTCTCTGACAACTAATATGTCAATGAGAGATTTTAATGCAATTAAAACGAAACTACATTTTCTTGGAGTCGCTTCAATTGACAGAGAAATCGTGCAGGAGAAAACAGGAAAGACTAAAAAAGAAGGTAAAAAAGACGTAGACATTATGAAAGGTGTCATTACCAGCGAAAGTCGTAAAATTACCTTCCGTGATGATTCATATTCTATTGATTCCAAATCAAGATTTGCTGATATTGTTCCGGAAATTGAATTTAGTTCAGACGCGTTGATCAAAGCTCTTACAGATGCTATCAGAGCAGAGGCATCTAAAGGAAGTAAATCTGTTGATGAATTGAAGAAAGAACAGGATGCAGCAGCAGAAAAAAGAGCAGAAAAGATTGCTGAGGCCGAAGTTGAAGCTAAAAAGCAGAAGGAACTTAATGATATTAATCAGAAAATCAAAGAATTCTGTGTAGAAAACAAAGGTAAAACAGATAAATTAAAACCTCTGGTTGAAGCTGCAAAGAAACTTGGATATACAAATCCAATGAAAGCAGACAATGTTGAGGATGCGAAAAAGATTCTTGCTTTAATTGCCTAATTAAAATTAGTCCCAGGGTTTTTGCCTTGGGACTTCTAACAAGGAGAATTACATTGAGTAAAAAAACTGTGCAAAATAATAAAGATAATGAATTTTTACAAATGTGCAGCTGGATTGAAAGAGAGCTGATGGGATATACCGGCACTCAAAGATTACATAAGAATGCTTGTTTAAGGCTGCAAGGATTAAGAAAAGGGCAACATATTGCAAATAATTCTTGTGAAATGTATGGAGAATATCCGGTGAATGTAGTTTTTAATACGTTTAAAGCAAATAAATTCGTAATTTTACGAGCAATAAACGGTAAAACATTTGAAACAGAAGATCAGAAGATGGCTTATATTTGTGCTATTGTAAGTAATCGGATTAATGATATGTATACCAGAATGAAGAATGCAAAGAAAAGTGAGGAAAAGTCTGAAGTGATTGATATAGGAGCACAAAATAGTGAAGTTGCCAAATATCAACGTCAGACAGAAGAGGTTGTGAATTCTACGTTTGAGGAGATTTGGTAGTTGACATCTGCCACTACTAAGACGAAAGACCGCAGTAGTGCGAAAACAATGTCTCCTTTTGAAAAAGAATGTATCGAAACTATTAAAAAGGTAAATGAATATAAATTAATTGCAGAAGCAAATGCGGTTTCTTCTATTTATAAAAATCCGGATTTAATTAGAGATACTTCTTTGAAACTGGAAGATATAACCAATAATGCTTGGAGAGTATATTTTTCAATTGCGAACGATATCATCAATGCAGAACAAAAAAATACATTAGATGAAATCACAATAAACATGTATCTATCAAAGCATTCAAAATTAAGTAAAAAATATGATGAATATGGTGGATACGGAAAGATTGAAAGTTCATTTACATATATCGAAGAATCTAATTTTGATTCTTATGTGAATGAAGTAAAAAAGTGGAATGCTGTAATGAAATTGGCCCGAATGGGGTTTCCTGTAAAAGAAAGGCTAAGTAAATATGTTGATGTCAAAGCTGAAGACATATACAACGAACTGGAAGCACTTTTAAATCATACATTTATTAATGTGGAATCCGATGTAAAGACTTTTAACGCCTGCGATGGATTATTTGATTTAATAGATAAATTAAATGCCGGAAGCCAGGTTGGGATGCCTCTTAAAAATTGCGAAATTTTGAACAGAGAAATTGGTGGTATTAATTTCAATGGAAATATTTATGGTTTAGGAGCCAATTCTGGTGTTGGAAAATCAACGACAGCAATCAATTATTTAATGCCTTCAGTGTTAGAACATAATGAAAAAATGGTCATTATGATAAATGAGGAAGATCAGGACAAAGTAAAGAAGGAACTTCTTATTTGGGTTGCAAATAATATTTATAACGCAGCATTACATAAATATGTTTTACGTGACGGTCATTTTAGTAAAGAGGTGTTGTCCAAACTCTATGAGGCGGCAAAATATCTTGAAGAATTAAAAGAACGTAGAAATATCACGATCGTTCCTTTTGAAAAATATACTGTAAAAGCAGCAATCAAAGTAATAAAAAAATACTCCAGTATGGGAGTAAGATTATTTGTTTTGGATACATTGAAAGAATCATCTGATTCACGAAATACAGAAACATGGAAATCAATGGAAAGAGATATGGTTGATCTTTATGATGTAGTAAAACCTGCCGCTAAGAATGTAGCATTATTTGTTACATACCAGTTAGGTAAAGCTTCCGTAAAGATGAGATATCTCACAAATAATGAAATTGGTCAAGCAAAAAATATACTAGATGTATTTAGCGTAAATCTTATGATGCGAAAACCATTTGAAGATGAATTCCCTGGTGGGTCTCATGAGATTAAAGCGTATAAACTGGCAGGAAAAAATAATTCTTCAAAAATCCCATACCATTTGGATCCTGGAAAGCATTATATGATTACATTCATAACTAAAAATAGATTTGGAGTTACGGATCAATTCCAAATTATTTCTGAATATGATTTAAGTACAAATATGCACAAAGATGTTGCAATTTGTAATATAGCACAAGATTTTTAACTGGAGAAAAATAAATGACTGCATTAGAGATTAAGGAATACATTCAAAAAAATGGAAAAATACCTTATGTCTTAGAAAGCATTGGGTGTGGCAATGTAGTATATCACGAGAAAAAGGATTACTACAGCTGCTCTAATGCGGTAGGTGGCGACTGTAACAATCCGGCCGCCATCAATATAAGAAACAACAAATATCTGAATTATCGAAATTATACCAGAGACGTTGAATATGACGATGGGGAAGATCTGATTTCTTTAGTTCAGTATAACAAAAATATTGATTTTGCAAATGCAATGAAATATCTTCATAAACTTTTAGGATTGAAAAATTTATACAAAGGAAAAGAGGAGAAGAAAAAGCCGGATGATTCCTGGTTCGTGTTCTCAAGATTTGTGGTTAAACGTAGGAAATGTGGCGGAAATGATTTTGATCCTATGAGTGAAGATATTTTAAATGATTTTGTTCCATATATTCATATTGATTTATTTCGCGAAGGGATTGTAAAACGAACAATTAAAAAATTTGGACTTGGATATTCGTATAGATGGAAGAGAACAATATTTCCAATCAGGTATTGGTTAGACGGCACTCTGATGGGATATAATGCCAGAAGTTCTATCGAAAATTGTTCTGAATTTGGAATATCAAAGTACTTTATAACACCGGGGATGCGAAAAGAAATTAATATATATGGATTATGGGAAAATTATAAGGATATTCAAAAGGCAGGTTATATTGTTATATTCGAGGCTGAGAAATCTGTTCTTAAAAGAGATAGCAGAATGGATCCAACCGGCGGTGCAATTGAAGGCCATGTACTTTCAGATGAGCAGGTGCGAATTATACTTGGTACCGGAGTAGAAGAAGTTATTATCGCGATGGATAATGATGTTCCAATAGAAGAAGTCTGGAATATGTGTGAGAAGTTTTATGGATTACGTAAAGTCAGCTACATTCGTGATAAATGGAAACTGCTTGGCCCAAAGGACTCACCTGCAGATGCGCCAAATAAAATATACAATTTTCTGTTTAAATGGAGAATTCCTTATGATGAAAGTAAACACAGAGAATATTTAAAGAGTTTGAAAAAATAGTTGAGATTAAGCTATGAAGAACTGCAGAAGATGTGCGAGGCACTTGGAGTCGATAGACTCAATTCATGGAGCCGTGTAAACTGCGTACACAATGGTCTCTATGAGTATTTTTTGAAGTATGTATTACATAAAAAAGAGGATCGTGATGATTCTATTTATAAAGTAACTGGCGGTATTAGTCATGATATTATAGAGCGATTTTATACCGAAGAATTAGCTTATGAAAAAATGGCTGAAGAGTTTGACGAAGGATGGCTGATGGCATTTGATATTGCTGATCTGAAATTTGTTCGTGGAGATGGCGCCAGAAACAATAGTATTGCAACTAAGTATTATTATGATCTGAAAAATTTCTTTGAAACACATGAGAAGATTACTGATCATATCGATATTGAAAAGTTTGTAACCGTAAAGGTTGGTGATGAATATTACCAGGGGTATATTGACGCTCTGGTGACAGATGAAAATGGTAATTACACCATACTAGATTGGAAAACTTCAAGTATATATAAGGGAGATAAAGCGAAAAATGAGTGCGGGCAGTTGGTTATGTACTCTATAGCTTTACATCAGATGGGAATACCATTTGAAAAGATTAAGATTGCATGGAATTTCCTTAAATATCAGTGTGTAACTGTTCAATCTAAAAAAGGTGTAAAGAAAGTAAGAGAAATCGAACGTTTTGAGCTGGGGGAGAAGTTGCAGGCAAATGCAAAGATGTGGTTAAAAGAGTTCGGATATGAAGCAGAAATGCTAGAGTATTTGGATAAACTGGCCCAGACAAATGATATCAAATGTTTACCTCCGGAAGTGCAAGCGAAATATGAGCTGCATGATTGTTATGTATATGTTGACTTAACTCCGGAACTGATTCAGTATTGGGAAAATTTTATTATCAATACTATGAAAATGATTCGTGAGAAAGAAGCTACATATGAGGAACTGAAAGCAGCAGGAAAATATGATGAAGCAGATAAACTCTGGTGGGAAGATGAAGAAAGTCTGAAAAAGCAGAGTTATTATCTCACGAATTTGTGTGGATATTCCACTAAACTTTATAAACCGTTGAAAGCTTATCTTGACGCTCAAGATGCAAAGAAAAATGGAGACATTCTAGGTACGAAAAAGAATCAGGACGAAGAATACGACATTGACAATTTAGATTGGCTTAACGATTTATAAGGAGAAGAGATGGAACGATATACTATTTACCATTGCCATACAAACCGTTCTCTTCTTGATAGTTGTACTGGTTATAAAGAATATGCAGACCGTGTAGCGGAGCTAGGTTATAAAGCCTTAGCTCTGACGGAGCATGGGAATGCCTATAATTGGGTTGAAAAAAAGATGTATATCAATTCAAAAGGGCTAAAATACATACATGGAGTTGAATGTTATTTAACAGCTTCACTAGAAGAGAAGGTAAGGGACAATTATCACACAATTCTTTTGGCTAAGAACTATGAAGGTGTAAAAGAGATCAATCTTTTGATTGATAAATCTACACAACCAGATCATCGATATTATAAACCACGTATTACATTTGAAGAGTTCTTTAATATTTCAGATAATGTGATCAAGATTTCTGCTTGTTTGGCATCACCTTTGAATAAATACCCAAAGGATATCCAAAAGCAAATAGCGGAAAAGTCTGCAGCATTAAATCAGGAACTGGCAAATAAAGTAGCTGAACTTGAAAAACAGAAGAATGATCAAAAAGCCATGGTCAAATGGTTCAAACAATTTGATGCCCTTGAGGAAGAAAAGTTACCGTGGGTAATAAATGGATGCATTCCAGGAGATTCTTATTTGCAATATATTCAAAGTAAAATTGATATATTGAAACAGTATTATAATAATCAGATTGAAGAAGTCCAGCTTATGAACATTACAGCCAAAGAAACTTTTCATAAGCTATTGGAGACATATGATTATTATGAGATCCAGCCGCACGATTTTCCAGAGCAGAAACGATATAACGAATTTTTATATGCTGCATCAAAACAGACAGGGAAACCTTTAATCGCCGGAACAGATACACATAGCATTGATTATTATAAAGCTGAATGCAGAAGCATTTTACAGAAAGCAAAACGTATCGAATATGCTGATGAAGATAAATTTGATCTGACATTAAAGACTTACGAAGAGTTGGTTGAAATGTTCCGTATTCAGAATTGCGATATTCCATTTGATGTGATTCTGCAGGCAATAGAGAATACAAATGTGATGGCCGATTCTGTTACTGATTTCGAACTTGATACTTCTGTAAAATATCCAAAATTATACGACAATGAAGAGGAAGTATTAAAGAAAAGAATTTTTGATAAATTGCATGAGAAAATTGATGCAGGAATTATCAAAAAGGAAAAAATTCCAGAATACGTGAAGCGTATCAAAGAGGAAATGCGTGTATTTAAAAAGATTAATATGATTGGATTTATGCTCTTTATGTCCGAACTGGTATGTTGGTGTTGGGAAAATGGTATACCAGTTGGGCCATGTAGAGGATCTGTAGGTGGTTCTACTGTTGCATACATAACAGATATCATTGATGTTGATCCAGTTATATGGAATACAATTTTCTCACGATTTGCGAATGAAGATCGTGAAGAGGTTGGAGATATCGATCTTGATATTTCACCAGATCAGCGAGAATTAGTTTACAATCACATCATTGAGTCATTTGGATATGATAAGACAGCATATATTCTTGCTATCGG
>ERZ837380.5137-NODE-5137-length-10337-cov-8.303248_pt1 | contig 10337 bp, 8 predicted proteins | sample MGYA00519685_ERZ837380 | MGnify/ENA primary metagenome ERZ837380 (study PRJEB31850, sample SAMEA3708817) | human gut metagenome | biome: human gut; feature: human-associated habitat; material: faeces | place: China | collected 2014 ...
AGGCCGCCGAATCCGTTCTGGAGCTTGCCAAGACGATCCGCGGCTATGGCGGCAGTCTCGTCTGCGCCACACAGGACCTCAATGACTTTTTCGCTCTGGATGACGGTAAATACGGCAAGGGCATCATCAATAACAGCAAAACGAAGATCCTGCTGAATTTGGAGGAGGAAGAAGCCCAGCGTGTCCAAGGTGTCCTGCACCTTTCCGAAGCTGAGCTGATGGAAATTACGCACTTCGAACGCGGCAGCGCCCTTATCAGCACCAATAACAATAATATTGCCGTGGAGATCAAATGCAGCCAAATGGAAAAGGATCTGATCACCACGGACCGCCGGGAATTGGCAGAGCTTGCTCAGCGTGCCGCGACAAAGCAGAATCCAAGCTAATCCGTACACAATACGGCTTTAAGACGCATAAGGCCCTAAGACGGCCAACAGTGCGGCAATTATACGGTTTTAATACGCATACGAGGAGATGTTGCGATGAAAACGAGGGAACAAATCTACGGTCAGGAAGCAGCCGGTATTTTGCGGGATGTTTCCATGTACCACGCTCTGACAGAAACGCAGCTTTTGAAGCTCTATCCGCATAAGGAAAGCAAAATCAAGAATTTGCTTTCCTATCTGCAAAAGCAGGACCGCCTGGTGCTGTGCGGCGAGTATTACCGCATCCCCTCCGAGATGGAGGATAGCATTGATCTCGGGCTTTCAAAGGCCGTTTGGGTCCTTGCCGATTTTATGGAGCAGGTGGAATATCATTCTGTCAGTGACTATCCCGCCAAAATCATCTTTTTTGCGGATGGTGAGGTTTACGAGATCATTTACGCGGAGCCGGGTAAAGAGCAGCTTATCAACCAAATGCTCTCCGCGGTAAAAGAGGTTCCGCCCAAATACATCGTTCTGATTGAGCAGCCGGAGCAGATCGCCGAGATCCACACGCCAAACACCAGTGGCTACTGTACCGTCTCTTCGGGCGGCGAAGTGCAGTATTATCAAATCGAATAAGGAGTTTTTTCTTGAACAGGGCCATCATATCACAAAGAATTACATCTATTCTGGCTGAGATCGAACGGCTGAACAATGCGCTCTATGCCATGAACACGACGGATATCCAGCGTTATCCCGACAACTACGAGGTGTTGTCCACGGATGCGGCGCTGCGGGCCGAGCGGATCACCTGCCGGCTGCGCCACCTGATCTATGCCACTACCAGCATCAAAAAAGAGGAATATCTGCGGTCTGCTGAAACCATGCAGGGCATTGAAATCAGCGAAAATGACGGCATTCTGGAGATCAAGCTCCCGTGCCTTCTGCCAAAGCGCAGGCAGCGCCAAAGCACGGAGTTCCTGTTGGATCCGTTTACCTCCGCGCTCTCCGATTACGCCGCCCACCACACCATGCCGCAATTTCAGCATTGTGTGGTCTGCTTTTCCCATATCTATGCGCAGGAGCTGCCAGAGCGCCGTATCCGCGATTATGACAATCTGGAACTGAAGCAGTTTCTGGATGTTGCGGCCTCCTTCATCTTGACGGATGACAATGGGCTGCTGTGCGACGCCTACAACACCACGGAGCTGGGCGAAGAGGATTGCACACGGCTTTTTCTCATGGACAGCACGCAGTTTCCGGCCTGGCTTGCAGAGCGGCAGAATGGTGTAAAAAGCATATCGGATTTTTGACCTTTTATGGGCGCTTATTTTCCAAGGTACAAAAAGCGCCCTGAAAGCGCTGAAAATACTGCGTTTTTTCAAGGCGCTCCAACCGCAAAATTACCCAAGCTATAAAGCCCTACGGTAAAATATCGTACAAGGAGGCAGCACGGTTTATGCCTCGAAAGCCCCGGCAGCTGCCAGCTCAAAATACGCTGCCCTATCTTCTTTTGACATTAACCGCCCTCTGCGGTGAATACCCCATCCGTCAAATCAGCCACCTGCCGGGTGGTTCCGCATACCTCGAAAATGTCGTTACCGCTCTCCGGCGAGATGGGCTGCTGCGTACCTTCTCCAAAGACGGCCTGCGTGGACTTCGGCTCACCTCGTCAGCCAAACGGCTGCTGTTGGCTGATGCTCCCGAATGGTTTTCAGCCTACCTGACCGGCAGTTCTGAGCCAAACAAGCTCAAAAGCGAAATTCCCAGACGGCTCCGGCTTCACCGGATGGCTGAGATCCTGACCATCATGCACAACGCTGACATTCCGGCCTTTCCATGGGAAAAGGCTCCTTTTTCCGCTGCCAGCCAAAGTGCGGCAATCCCCGCCTATTACACCTCCAGAGAGGTTAAAGAGATCGGCCCGCAAGGGGCGAAAATCAAAAGTTCACGCGCAACCGGCATCCTGCTGACGGATGGCGGTATTTTTTTGACCTATAACACCGCCAAAGCGCAGATGAAATGGGAGTACAAGGCTGAACTGCGGTTCAAAGCTCTGCTGCAAACCGAAGGGGTCATGCCCGATGCGGAGATTTCCGGGATCGTGTTCGGCTCCACCATGGAACAGCTTTCTATCCTGACACAGCCGGACGCGCACAGCTATTTCCTGCTGGATGGCAGCTTTCCGCATTTCTACTATCTGACCAATGACCGTTATGGCGAAGCGATCCTTCGCCTCTTGTGCGACACGCAGCAGCGCAGGACGCTCGATGCAATCCTTGCAGACGGGCTCCATGAGGGGATACCAAATTGGCGCGTCGAGAACGACGCCATTGACAGCGAGGGGAATCCTGTTCTATTCGCCTACACCTGTGATTTTCCTCGCATCCGGCGTTTCGATACCGCGCTGGAGCTGCACGGAATGACGGGGACATTGATCTGCTTCGATTACCAGGAAGAAGCCTTGCGGGAGATCTGCGGGCAGTGTGTGATGCTGCAAAGCATTGATTTTCAACAGTTTGAAAGGAGCGTGCTCTATTCCTAAAAAGAAGCTGATTCAGCTTTTCATTATCATTCCAATCGCTGCGCTGGCGCTGCTCTATGGGAGCGGCTACCTCTCGCAGCTTTTTTCCAATTACCGTGCATGGCAGGAGGCTGGCGCCGTGTTTGGGTCGTTTCCCGCATTCCCGGACGCCGGATTCGTTCCCTGCCTTGCGGCAGCCTTCCACTTTCCGTATGGGCTGTATGGCCTCGGTCTCTGCATCGGTGCGCTGGCGCTGCTGATCCTCATGGTCATGCGGATGGGCTACAGCGAAGGCGGCGAATACGACCGGCGGCGCAACCTTGTCTATTCCAACAAGGGAACCTACGGCACCGCAGGGTTTATGTCCCGCAAGGAGCTGGCGGAGGTGCTTGATCTTGTTCCGGATATTCGCAAGCATTCCGGCACGATTCTCGGCGAGCTGGATCATCAGGTCATTTGTATCCCTCCAAAGACTCGATTTAACGGGAATCTCGCCGTTTACGGCGCCAGCGGCTCCAAGAAGACAAGAGCCTTTTGCGTCAACATGATTCTCCAATGCGCGGCACGGAAGTCAAGCCTTGTGATCTGTGACCCCAAGTCCGAATTGTACGAAAAGACCAGCGAATATCTGCGGGATCAGGGCTACACCGTCCGTGTGTTCAATCTGGTCACACCATCAGCCTCCGATTCATGGAATTGTCTTGCGGAGGTCGGCGGTCAGGAATTGATGGCCCAGCTTTTTTGTGACGTCATCATCAAGAATACCGGCGGCGAGGAACGCGACCACTTCTGGGACAGCGCAGAAATGAATCTGCTCAAAGCGCTGGTCCTCTATGTTTCCACCAGCTACCCCAAGAAAAAGCAAAATATCGGCGAGGTGTATCAGTTGATTGCCGCCAGCTCCGAACAGGAGTTGAACGCGCTTTTTGGCGTTCTTCCGGTTACGCATCCTGCCAAAGCGCCATACAGCATTTTCAAGCAGGCGTCGGAGGGTGTGCGCGGCGGCGTTATCATCGGGCTCGGCTCCAGACTGCAGGTTTTTCAAAACAAAGATATTCGAAACATCACAGCCTATAACGAGATCGATTTGGAACTCCCGGGAAAGCAGCCATGCGCGTATTACTGCATTACAAGCGATCAGGACAGCACATTTGATTTTCTTTCCTCGCTGTTTCTTTCCTTCGTGTTTATCCGCCTGGTTCGCTATGCGGACGAACATTGCCCCGGTGGGGCGCTTCCGGTTCCTGTTCATGTACTTGGTGAAGAGCTGTGTGCCTGTGGAGTGATCCCAGATCTATCGAGAAAAATTTCGGTCATTCGTTCCAGAAACCTGTCCATGTCATGTGTGTTCCAGAACTTAGCAGGTCTACAGAACCGCTATCCCTACAACCAGTGGCAGGAAATTCTGGGCAACTGCGATGTGCAGCTTTTTCTTGGCTGTACGGATGCTCTGACGGCGGAATTTATTTCCGACCGGACCGGCGAGGCCAGTATCTCTGTTACCAGTAAAGCCAAACAACTCGGAACATGGCGTGTATCCAATTACACGCCTGAATACCGGGAAACCAGCGGTGTCGGCCGGCGCAAGCTGATGACCATGGACGAGGTGCTGCGTATGGACGTCGATAAAGCCCTGATCATCATTCGTGGCAAAAATGTACTGGAGGTAGATAAATACGATTATTCCAAGCATCCCGAGGCAAAGAAACTGCGGCCGAGCAAGGCCGCCTCCCATGTCCCCGCATGGCAGACAAGGAAGCCGCAGGAAAAGCAAACTCCATCGGCGCCGCCATCTCAGGCAGCGGCTAAGAAGCCGGCGCAAAAGAAAAAGCCCGCACCGGCTGAAAAAGTCGTTGCCGTAACCAAAGAATCCATTATGAAGAAAAAGGAGGATACTTAATGCCCAAGAAAAAAACGATCCCGCCCCCTGATGATTTCTCCTCAGAGTTCATGGAAACCGAATTCGTCAAAGAACTTTCTGAGCAGCAGGCGGAGGCCGCCGACAGCGACAACACGGAAACTCCGCTGGCAGAACCCCCGGAAGTTGATCTCGGCTCCGGCGATGTGAGCGGCACAGCAGATGTCGGAGAAAACGAGCCGGATGCCGAAAACACCGCCGATGCCGCAGATACTGTCCCTGTTTCCGATGAAAAGGCTGAGGATCCGGAGTACGACAGCATTTTGCAGGAGCTGAACAGCAGCACTCCGGCATCTCTTGACAGCGGCGGCGAAAATGCTCTGGATGCGCTTTTGCTGGAAGGAAATGTGGAAAATGCTCCGCCCGCTGAAGATGAAACGGAATCCGCAGATGGTAAAGCTGCTCCGCAGCCTACTGCGCCTCCCGCACCTGCCGGACGCCGTGACTCCTACATTCTGACCGTTGATGCAAAAGACCGTATCGAAACGGAAGAAGAACGCCGTGAGGTCATCTGGCACGAGATCAAAACCTCGCATATCACCGGGCGCATCTTGACCGGAACGTTGGACGGCGTGGAGCAGACCCCTTCCGGCCGTACTATCGTTGTCATTGACTACAAGGGGTATCGCATTGCGATCCCGCTGAAAGAAATGATGCTCTATTCCGGACCCGTTCCGTATGGGGCGAAATACAAGCCGTTTATGGAGCGGATGAACAGTATCCTTGCGACCATGCTCACCGCGGAGATCGATTTCATCGTCCGGGGTCTGGATAACACCGCCCGCAGCGTTGTGGCAAGCCGCAAGGCCGCCATGCTCCGTAAGCGTCAGACCTTCTATCTGGACGCCAATGAAGATGGCATCCCCATGATTTATGAGGGGCGCGTCGTACAGGCGCGCGTCATTGGCGTTGCGGAAAAAGTCCTGCGAGTAGAAGTGTTCGGCGTGGAGTGTACGATTTTCGCCCGCGATCTGTCTGCCGCATGGTTCGGCGATGCCCGCGAGTATTACAGCGTCGGCGACCGTGTTCTTGTCCGTGTGCTCACCATTGACCGCAGCGACATCAACCATATTTCCATCACAGCAGATATCCGCAGCGTTTCGTCCGCCGCCAACCAGAGCAATCTGGATAAATGCGTCCTGCAGGGCAAATACGCCGGCAGAGTGACCGATGTGCGCCATGGCGTTGTGTTTATCCGGCTCAACAACGGTGTCAACGCGGTTGCCCACACCTGCTATGACCGGCGAATGCCCGGAAAAAAAGACGATGTCAGCTTTGCCGTTACCCGTCTGGATGAGGAACGCGGCATCGCCGTCGGCATCATCACCAGAATCATCAAACAGAATTTGTAAAAAAGGAGAGGCCACCATGAAGAGCTTATCAAAGCTGGCTCTTTGCCTGCTGCTTGCCATGTCGCTGACGGTTAGCGCCTTTGCCGCTCAGGTTCCCGATTCTTTGGTAGCGGAAAACCTGAACGGCCAGCAGCGGCTTGTAAAAACCTACACGCTTTCCCCGGAGGTTGACCCAGATGAGCTGAAGGAAGAGGACTTTTCCTACGACGGCTATCTTTATACCTGGGCCTATACCACAAAGGTGGAACACCCGTATCTGGAAAGCAAAACCGTAACGGAAACCGTCACGGTCAATACCGCCAAAAATGACCTTGCGCAGATCCTCGCAGAGCTTTCGCCCAGTATGCCCTATGAAAAAGACGGCTTCTCCGGCGAGTTGGCGCTGGATCATACCACGCTTTCCACAGAGGCGTCCGGCTACACCACCAAATACAGCAAAACCACCGAGACGAAGGTGATCGGCAATCTGGACCGCAACGACATGTCTTATGTGCCGGCCACGACCGTCAAAAACGGAAAAACGCTCTCCCTCGCCAATGTGGAATGGCAGGTCACCGGCACAGCGCTCGTCGGCGAGGCGCTGGTTCCCGCCCAGTATCAGGCGGTCGCCACCTATTCCACCTCCAGCAGCTATCAGGCTGCCACAGGCTATGTCACCACGGCGGAATATCACGGAACCGTTACTTCGGAAGGCGTGGACAGCATCACTTATACCGTGGTTTATACCGGAAGTGAGATCGTCCCCGTAAAAACACATATCTGGGATAACGACAGCCTTGCCGCTCCGCTGCTGATCATCGCTGCCGTGCTGCTCTGCGCGGGCATCGCCGCCGCTGCACTCGTCCTGCTGCGCCGCCGCAAAAATGTCTATGTGTATGTTCCGGACAGCAAGCCCAGAGAGTACCGGCTGATTGCAAAGTTCCGTGTGGAGCCTGACAGCGAGGTTCCCGCTATCGATGCAGGCGCTCTCACACTGAATCCGGGAGACACCGTCGCGGTTGAGGTGAAAAAATCCCTTGCCAGGCACCTGGCTGGGCGCGAGTTCACCGTTTCTTTCCCGCAGCGTGACCATACTTACACGATCCAAGCCAGCAAGCACAATGACTGGCATGAATTTACCGTTCCCGCTGAAGAAGAACAGGAGGCTCCCGTATGAAGAAGTTTTTCTCATTGACTTTGACTCTGGCTGCCATGCTTTCTGCGATGGCGGTCAGCGCACAGGCTGCCGATTATTCCTTTGAAACCGATGGCACCCCGGAATACTACCCCTCCTCTTCCTATGAGGATGTCTACGGCTCCCGCTACAATTACGGTGGAAGAAATGTGGTGGACTACCAGATCCCCGAGCTGGAGTACGGGCAGCTCAGCACCACCCAAACCGGGGTGATGGAGAAAATCATGCTGCCTGGTCTTCAGGGCATCTCTGCATCCGGCAGCGGCATTTACGGAATTTCTCTTGGCGGCGGAACTGTGGAGATCCCCGGTTTTCTGCAGGGCGGCTCCACAGCTACTCCTGCGACGCCCGCTTTCACGGAGCTGACACAGGATTTTCTGCTCTCCAACGGTGCCGTCGGAAAGATCTCCATTCCTGCCATCGGAGTTAAGAATTACTATCTCTGGGAAGGTGAAACGACTGCCAGCATGAAAAAGGGGCTGGGGCATTTCACCAGTACCAGCGTCTGGAACGGCAATGTGGCTGTCTGCGGGCATAATCGCGGCGCCAAATATGTGATCGGCAGCATCAAGAATCTGGATGTGGGTGATAAAATCACCTATACCACATCCATGGGTACCCGCACCTATCTGGTGGAGACTGTGACCAAAATCAGCAGCAGCGATTGGAGCTATTTGTCCTCTACCACGGATAACCGAATGACTCTCCTTACCTGCGTTGCCGGAGATTCCAGTCAGCGCTGGTGTGTGCAGGCTGTTCAGGCCTCTTAAAAATCTTTTGTTGAAAAAGCCGCTTTATGATCGTAAAGGAATAGTAGATCAAAAATAAGGAGGCTTTTCCATGAAGAAGCAGATCCTCACGATGTTTACGGGCCTTTTTATCGGCGCTATTATCACAGGCGGAGCTTCCGCCTATGCTGCGGGAATCCTCGCTGAACGCAGCAACCATCGTATTTTTGTCGATGGGCAGGAGGTGCAAATGGAAGCGTATGGTATTGCTGGACACAACTATGTGAAACTCCGCGACATTGGCAAAGCGGTCGGCTTCAATGTGTTCTGGGATGCGGACAGCGGATGTGTGCAAATCGAAACCGGTGCGCCTTACACCGGCGAGGCTCCCTCCGCTGAAGCTGTTCCGCCTGCTGCTGCGCCTTCTGATGTGGATGCTGCAAAGCAGGATATTGTAGCTCGCACCAATGTCCTCCGTGCGGAGCGAGGCATCGCAGCTTTGGCGGCCGATGATCAACTGATGCGTGCCGCGCAGGTGCGGGCCGATGAAATGGCTGCCACAGGTACCTATTCTCATACCAGACCGGACGGCAGGAAGTATTACACCGTTACGGACTGCAGGCAGGTTGGGGAAAATATCCACCAGATCCCGCTGCTCTATCTTGCGCAGCAAAAAACCGCGCTTGCGGAAACGCTCGTATATTCATGGTCAAAATCCGCAGGACACATGGAAAACATGACCGATGAAAGCTATGCGGCTATCGGCGTCGGCCTTGCACGAGGGACTGACGCCAACGGCTTGGAGTGCTGGTACTGTGTCCAACTATTTCTTCGCAGCGGATACAGCATTTCGGCGGTGGACAAGCCGGCAACAAAGTAAATCCTGTTATCCTATATCACAAAGCAGACCGGGAAGCCTCGGTCTGCTTTTTCTTGTGCAATTTTGCAAGGAGGTAGCTCATTGAAAAAATTAAGAACCAGGCTCGTCTCGGCGTTTCTCGTTATCATGACGCTGTTGACGCTGCTCCCGACTTCCGCGCTGGCCGCTTCCAGCACCGGAACAGGGATCAAGCCTACCAGCAACACAAACTACTGGACAACGCGGCTTCTCCATGACGGTACGCCTTACAGCTATAAGCCCCCGATGGCGGCAGGCAAAATGCTCTACTGCATGGATCGCGGCTATGGCTACCGCTGGGGGACGGCCAGCTTTTTGAACAGCTACACCTATACCTCTGCCACCGGCGCGGACGCGGACGCTGTCCTGAAAACGGCGCTGGCGCAGAGCGGCATGGGTGAACTGGATGCCCAGCAGCTTGAAAACTTCAAATGGATGATGTCATTCATCGTGGACTATAAGGGTGACATCCCCGGCAGCCTTTTTATGGCCGCACAGACGTATGTGTGGGATCACCAGACCTTCAAGGGTGAGGGCGATGGTGACATCGATGGCGGCGGTTACGCTAACGCCGATACCTATGAAATGTACCTGGGCTATATCGATTGGATGTTGAAAGAAAAGGCCAAGGAAGACGCAGAATTTCAGCGCCAAATTGAAGAATACGCAGAACAGGGCATCATCGCCTCTGTGGTAGAAGATGAAGCTGCAAAATGGGCGGTCTACGCGAAATCCAGTGTTAAGGGCCGTCAGGCTTTCTTTAACTATTATGCGCCGAGAAAACTCGTCGCCAATACATCTGAGCCGGGAAAGCCGCCGGCTGGGGACGCTGATATTACGCTGCGGAAGGTTGCTGCTGGCACCACCCACGGCCTGGACGGCGCAAAATTCAACATTTATCGCGACGGCCAGATCGTCGGCAGCGATGTGACCCAAAATGGCGGAATCATTGAGGTCAAGGATGTCACCCGCGGCCTGTGGTCTTTCGTGGAAACCGAGGCCCCGGAGGGCTTCTGCGCAGATTCCACGCCCATCAGCGTCTATGTCGATACCACTGATGGTGACAAGCAGTACACGGTCACTGCCGAAAATTACGCACTGCCCGATATGAAGATCACCAAGCGCGACGCCATGAGCGGCAAGCCTATCGCCGGCACGGTCTTTTCCATTAAGTCCGTTACCGGAAGTTATTCCACCTCCGTCACGACCGGGACGGACGGTTCCGCAACGCTCTCGGCCATTCCCGCAGGCGTCTATGTAGTGCGTGAGGAATCCGTGCCGGAGCCGTATATCGTGAGCAATACGGAGCAGACCGTGGCGCTCCGCCCCGGCAAAACCTCCGAGGTCACTTTCGTTGACTATGAAAAGCCCGGTCTTG
>ERZ837380.5143-NODE-5143-length-10325-cov-3.630867_pt1 | contig 10325 bp, 5 predicted proteins | sample MGYA00519685_ERZ837380 | MGnify/ENA primary metagenome ERZ837380 (study PRJEB31850, sample SAMEA3708817) | human gut metagenome | biome: human gut; feature: human-associated habitat; material: faeces | place: China | collected 2014 ...
ATAGAGAATGGGTTATATTCTACCGATAAATTCTTTTCTTATACAAATGTAAAGGATTTAGTTGTATTTTTAAATAATAAGTATAACATTGATTTAGCTATTCCAGAGGATGAAGAAAAAGAAGTATCTATTTTTGATGAAGATATATTTGAAGACGAGGGTAATAGGGAAAATGAAAGTCAGGCTATTATAGAAGATTTAGAGAATAGGCTAAGTCATGAAAAGTTTCTAGTAAAGAACTTAACTATAAGGGTATCTGACTTACAAAAACAAATAGATGATGGTCTTGTTGGTTTCAGTGAAGATGATGTAGAGAAGTTGGAATCGCTTAAACAAGAAGTATTAACTCTTAAAGATACTATTCTATCTCTTAATTCTGAAAATGGTAGGTTACAGAAGGAATTAGAGGATCAAAAGAAGAAGGAAGTCCAGGCTTCTGAGAATAATGATAGAGCTAATTCTAATTATAGTTCTGCTATTAAGGAACTTACTGATTTACGTTCTAAGTATACTCTTCAATCGAGTATGATTTCTGATTATGAAAAGAAGATAGATGATTTGAATATTACGATAGATTCGTTAAATACTGCCGTGAAAGAACTTGAAGAGAGTAAGGGTATTATATCTACTACGCTTGCTGAGAGATCTAGTAGAGTAAGTCAATTAGAGGTAGACTTAGCATCAAAAGAAAGAGAAGTAGTAAGGTATCAGAAAGAAAATAAATTATTAAAAGAAAACCAGGTAAGTTCTGATGATCTTGAAAAAGCTAAGAGTACTATAGTAGATTTACAGAATGAGTTAAACGATATTTCTAAGGAAAATGATAATCTTCAAAAGGTATTGGCATCTGAGAGAGATAGAAGTAAGGTCAGTGATTGAAAATACAATGACCTGCTTGAAAAGTATAACAAAGACCAAGAGAGAATAAAAGAATTAGAAAGCAGGGTGGAAGAAGATAATACTACAATAGCTACTCTTAATAAGAACGCCATTGAATTACAGGGTAGGCTACAAATTCAAGAGACAAGTGATGATGCTATAGAGATGTCTGAGGAGTATGTTAGACTGAAACGGGAACTTGCTGAGATTAAAGAGGGTGTGTTCGGTAAGATTGCTTCTTTATCTCTGCCTACGAGTACTCAGCATATTAATTTATTAATGCCTTGGACTGGTAGTGGAATTACTTTAAAGAATGTAAGATTTGTATTTGCAGGATCTACGGAAAGCAGAAAGGGTGCTTACAAATGTCTTTATAATGATTTGGTAGGTGCTAATAAGAATGTAAACTATCTGATAGTAGACTTGGTTTCAGAGACGAGTATAGACTATGTGTTTCAGATTACAAACACAGTACCTGGATTGGATTGGTATCATAAAGGAGGAGGTATTCAGAAGTACCTTTCAAAGACTGTGTTACCTAATGTAAGTGTACTTTCTACAGGGTTAAAGTATGTAAATGATAGTTATTTCTTGACGATAAACTGGGTAGATAGATTAAAGGAGCTAGAAAACAGTGGGTATCAAGTAATGATATTCTGTGGTGATATATCTAATCTTATAGGTAGAATACTACATGAGTCTTTTGCTAATTATGGTTTGTCGGTTATTTATGCCCATGGGAATGTAGTAGGTGCTAGGGCTTTAATAACGAATATTAGAGGTATATCGAACTCAGACAAGAGTGTAATAGGGTATTTTGATTATAATAAGTTAGCTAAGAGGTTTTTTGATATAGTATCTCAAACTAACAAGTGTAAGATTATAAACTCTATCAACAGGTCTTAGAACTTATAAAAAGTTCTTAGATTTTTAATATTTTAAGTACCGATTGTATTGTGCTTTTTATGGAAAATTAGTAAAATAAAGGTACAGTTTTAGTAATCGGATATTATATAAATAGATTTTAGAAAGCTAATTTTAGTTTTAGAAAGGGATACTATGAGGAAAGTAAATATTATGGTTGATGTGTCAGACGAGGTATATGACACAGTAGTTGTACCTTTTAAGAAATCAAGAAAATTTTCAGAGCTAATAAATAGCTTGCTCACAGGGTATTTAAAGGACAACTATGTTGCATCTTATGTTGAAGGTACATTAGATACTTTGAAAAATGAATCTGCAAGATCTTTGGACGAAGCTATTGAGAGTATGAATCAGAGTTTTGCAATGGTTGGTATGCTTACGGATGAAGCTTCTGATATGATGTCCAATGGTATTGATGCTGTTAAGGTTCGTGAAAGAGAAAAAGGTGCTGTAGGTCAAAAAGAACGTATTGCTTCAGAATCATCTAAGGAAGATAATCAGGAAAATGTAAAGGAAGGCTTACTTAAGGAAATAGATGAATTAAAGAAGCAAAATAATGAAATGGGAAGAAGCCTAAGAAAAGTATTAAAGGCTTTAAATATGGATTTTGATGAAGTAACCGCAGAAGTTGATGACGATACTTCAGTGCCAGCGAAGGAAGAAGCATCTGCTACTGTAGAAGCAAAAACAGTTAGTGAAGTACCTAATGAAGATACTCGAATTAAGGAAGTGCCAGAGAGAAGTTATACTCCAGAAGTTCATAAAGAAAGTGAAAATCCTGTAGTAGAAGTTGTTGAACAACATAGCAAAGATAAGGATGATGACTATGATCCTTTAGGTGATGATATTACTTTTGGTGATGAAGATATCTCAGATGCTATTTTTGAAGATGAAGAGCCAGATGATGACGAGGATGAAGATTTCTTAAGTGGATTACTTCAGGGACAAGTAATGTCAGTTTGATGTACTCATTGTAGAGCCCTCTTATTGTAAAGTAAGAGGGCTTTTCTTGTATTAGATTGGGAGTGAAAAATATGAGAGTAAGAGATGATGGTCGAAAGAAAGAAATAGAATATCAGAGTAAGCTTTCAAAAGAGACTGTAAATGAGAAGTCCGAATACAAGGGTGGTAGAAGGATACATTCTTATGAGGAAATAGAGAAAAGAGAGTTTAATGAATATTATACTCAGGATACTGATGAAGATTCTGAGAATAATGAAGAGAAATTTGATTCTGTAAAATATTTGGAAAATGCAGAAATTGAGGGAGAAACTGCTAGAGAGCGGGAAGCTAGGTTAAGACGTATCTATGACGCTCAGAGAGCAGCTGAAAAAGAAAGAAAGACTAAGTCTAGAACAAATAAACTTAATATGACTTTTGGTAGGGTAGTTAGGATAGTACTTGTATCTGCATTGACAATAAGTGTAACGATATTAGGGGTACGTTATGAATATCTAAAGGAAATAAAGCATCCTAAGGAATACAAACTTGATGATAAATATACTGGTAGGAAGGCTATAGAGGATTGGCAGGCAAATTTGTCAAAGTTTCTGGTAAGTGGAAAGGATGACGATGGTAATAAGGTTTCAGGTATGCTGACCAAGTTACCTACAAGTGAAGGGAAAGACGATGTAAGCTATCTAAACATGGAGAAGACTTATGCAAATAGTGATGAGTATAAAATGAAGTTTTTTGACGAGATAATAAAAACTGTAGAATATACTCCAGGTGAAGTACAGGCTTATGATGTGTATGGTAATCTATTATTAGATGATAACGGAAATGTAGTATATAGGGTATCTGATGTAATAGACGATGATGAGGAAGTTACCTTAAGTTATGTAGATTATAGTGCTATTGAGATAGATAGTAAAAAAGTAAAATCAATGATGGAAAAAGAAGGGTTAAAACTAGGAGACCCAGGTTATAGTTCTAAGTTGACGAATGTATTCTGTAAATACATAGTGGACTTAGGGTTAGAGAATTTGCCACGAAAGAATGAGAAGCATAAAGTCAGCATGGTTAAAGGTCAGACAAGTGATGGATTACATAACATATATGCTGTCTCACAGGAAGAGGATATCTTCTTAGATAAATTACTCTTTAGTAGTAATGATTTTTATAAATTACTTGAAAGATTTTCTTTAACAGCAGCAGGAAGTAGTGTAAACCCAGAGTGGACATTATGGAATGAACTTTCTGATGAAGAAAAGAAAAAGACAAGGGAGCCAGAGAAAATATTAAGTACTTTATCTGTATCTCAGGATTGGTTAGATTGGCTTAATTCTGAGGATAAGGAAGAAGAGAAGGAGCCAGATAAGTATAATGCAGATTATGTAATTAGTAAAACTTGGTGTGGAGCTTATTATTTACAGAATGAATACATGACTGTAGATGAGAATGGTAATTTGGTTCGTAATGCTGTAGGAGCTCAGCTAGGAGATGGTACTTTTGAAGATCCAGCATCTTTGAATACAGAAGTACTTACAGTTGTAAGGGGTAATGTTAAAGTAGATGATAAGATACAGGTAAAAGAGTATCCGATTAGTGTTAAGATGGTAGAATACGGTGTATCTGAAGATGCTATTAAGTGGTTTGAATCGAAGGATGAGAGAAACAGGGGTAAAGATGTTCAGTCTGAAATACAGTATGTCTATTATATATTTGAGGTGAAAAACTTATCTGATAAGACTATTAGAATTTCCGATAATTCCTCATTAAGTGATGAAAATGTAAACCTTACGAAGAGGACTGGTAAAATATATGGCATTACTGATAGTGTAATTCTGAAGCCTAATGAGATTGGAAGAATTGAAAGTTGGAGTTGCTCCGTTGACCTTAATAAAAAATACATTATATGGGGTGCTGATTTTAAGCGTGAAAAGGATGTGGTTTGGTTTAGGAAACTGGCAGGTGACCTAGAGGATACATCTGAGGAGAAAGGTGTTACGCTTAATAGAAGTAGGTATAAAACCCCAGGAAGCGATGCTGATTGATTATTAAGGAAAGGAAAGGTACTGTTATGGAATCTCAGGTTTACAGATTAATAAAGGGTAAGTTTGGTGAAGAGGTAGCTGAGCCTTATAAGATTGCTGATATAAGTTCAGTAGATAGTTTTATTACCGATTTAAAAACCAAAGGTTCTAATTATACACTGACATTAGTAGATTGGTATATACTTAGTATTAAGTATCCTAAAGTCTTTACAGGCGAGAATTATGGTAGCTATAAATTATTATTTGATGGTACAGATATTAAAAATGTATTACCAGATAAGGTATATAATAGTTGTCTTGATGTAAAGGATATTGTTGACTATATATCAGAGTTTAAATATCCGAAGATTTTCTTGTTTTTAGATTTGTTCAGAAGTGATAGTAATTATGGCATTCTGTTTAGTCAGGCAAGTAAGAAAATCTCCATGATGATATTAGGGGTAAAGAAAAGTAATGGTGTATTTAAAGATAAAAAGGTAGTTTCAAAGCTTAGAGAGATACTTGGGATTATGTATGGTTTTGAGGTAAATCAGTTTGATAGTGATAAACGTAATTCCATGTTATCGATAAATGAGGTATCTAACGAATTAAATCTATCTGAAGAGGGTATAAAAGATTGCTTAAATATCATAAGGGTAAAGTACATACCTAATATATTGATGACTATATGTGGCAGAGTTGATGGTAATAAATTTGTTTCTTTATCTAAATTATACAAGGACTCTATTGAAGATAATTCTAGTTTAGAATTAAAGGAGTTCAGGTTTAAGTTAAACAGGTTGCAACGATTTCATGATGTCTATGACAGGTTTCCGACTGTTAAGGAAAATAAGAATCTTCGTGATTGGATAGTAGACACCTATCTTAGTTATAAAGAAGGTACTATTTCTGAGGATAAAAAGAAAATTATCTATGGTACATACCCAGGACTGTTTGAACAGTTAGATAAGGAAGTAATATGGTCAAGAAAATATTCGAATACAGATGAGTTTCATCTAGATGTAAAAGAGTGTGAAATAGAAAGAGCATTGAGGGGTAAAGTATCTCTAAGTGATATTCATGATTTAGTAGATACTAAGGGTATTTTAACATATGATGATTATATTGAGAAAATTATAAATGGTGAGAAGTCCGAAGAAGTCTTAAGTATTAGAGATTGGTATATACTTAGCTTAAAGTACCCAGAAGTGTTTACATCAAATAATTATGGATATTATAATCTTGTTTTTCATTCTGATGATTGTGCAAAAGCTTTGAAAGAAGGTTTATTAGGGTACTTAATAAACAATTCTAAAGATTTTAATAAAATAGATGGTAAGCTAATACAGTTGATAAGAGAAGGATCAACAGTTAGTAAGATGAAAAATATAGTATTTTTAGATCCCAGATTAGGCGGTGTAGACTTAGATGGAGGTCTTAAAGCTTGTTTTGATTTAAGAATATTAGATGAGGCTAAGAATATATTAGAAAGGTACACGAAAGATGGTGTAAATGGGTACTCCAGTAGAGAAGTTTCAAATATTCTAAGTAAGTATTATGGTATTGGAATTAATGTATTTTCATTGGCTGACCTTTCTTTAGGTACTATTAAACTTAGTGTAAATACAACTAAGAGAATAACTGCCATTACTGCAAAATCTCTTGCTGGAGGAAAAACAAGGTTATACTATGAAAATATTCTAGAAAAAGGTTGTTATATAGAAGATGTGGCTAAGAATAGTAAGTTTTACTTCAATGATTTAGAAGGTCTTTATTTAGATTCTGATGGAAAAGAAGATGTTGTAGCTAATTTATCAGATAAGGAAAAAGAAGGGGTATTACCTTATATAGAGAGTATAGAAAAGATAAATGAATCCATAGTAAAGAATGGTAAGCCTCAAAGTGATGAGATTGACTCATTGTTAAATGGTGATAATGTACCATCAGATGTTAAAGAAAAAGTATTAGATATGTACATACCTCAGATGTGTATGTACAATGGTAATACTACAATGAGTGGTGATAGGTATCAGGAAATAGAAGAATATAATGGTAGTAACCAGTTAGAAAAAGAGTTGTTTGAAAATGTAGGGTTCTATAATAAGGATTTCTATGTTCAGAATGATATAAAGTCATTAGAAGATTATGTAAATTACTTAAGAGAACGTCCAAATGGGTATATTTTATCACCAGTAGATTGGTACGTTTTAGGTGTTGAGTATGGGACGGAATTGTTTTCCGAAGAAAACTATGGGTATTATAGAATATTATTTTCAAGTACAGTAGACAGGTATGATATATACAATAATAGTAGTTTTAGCAATTATGATGGAGAGATAAAAGAAAAGATTAACGATTATATTAGCTTATCTGCCAACACTTTGATTGTATTTAGAGATGTAAATAATTTTATTGAAGATGGAAAATTAGGAGTAGATTTATCTAAATTAAAATTAATTTGTAAACTGGCTCTCTTTGATTCTAATTTTATTTCTGATATTAAGGATATAGTATTCCATAAGATGTTTGGAATTGGTTGCTCTCTTAAGGAGTATCAGGAGTTAGTATCAGAAGAGGGTATTATGGATTTAATGGTTTTAGATAACTATAAGTACTGCTGTGATGTTAACTTATTGTATGATAGTATGAAAAAATTTTACAACAGACATAGAGATATGATACTTGGAGATATAGTAGGGTACAAGAAGGACGGGGTATTCTATAGCTTAAATTCTATTAGAGAGTTACAGAATTAAAGAGAGGGGTGTAATATAGTGAGCACTTATTTTATTGAATGCATAGCACGTAATTATGGTAAAGATGTTGCAAAAGAGTTGAGTGATAAAGGGATAACTGATGCTAATAAGTATATAGATAATCTATTCAGTAAGGGTAAAGATTATATTGTAACTCCTATGGACTGGTATGCTCTTAGTGTTAAGTATCCTAATGTATTTCTTGGTGTTAATTATGGATTTTTTAGGATAATGTATGGTTCTGAAGATGTAAGGAAAATATTACCTAAGAAGATATTAAATTGTTACCATGGTACAATACCGAGACTATTACAGTATTTTGAAGAGAGGAAAGAACCCTGGGTATACTACTTAGATGTTCTAAGTGAGAACTTAGGGTGTTGCATAAATTTTAGTATGCTGTGTAGTGGAGTATCTACTTGCTTTAAGAAACTGAAACAGGAGGTAGGTGATGAGAGGTTTAATCTCATTTATAATATGTACTCTGATTACTATGGATTAGGTATTGATGTATTTAAAAAAGATTTTAAATTATCAAATTTAAAGGATTTATGTGAAAAGTACGGTAGAGATATAAAGGACGTTAAGAAGGATTTGCTTGCTTTTAGTAAGTATAAAAAATCTATCTCTCAGATGGTAATGGGTAGGGTAGAGTGGGGTAAGTATGTTTCTATGCTCTCTACATACAAAGAATACAAAAGTAGTGTAAGGAAGTATTATGTTTCCAATACTAAGGAGTATATGTTAATCATACGTAATTGGTATGATAAACATGGGAGTTTGCCTGTAGATAAAACAACCCATGGGAAACTTTATGACTGGATTCATGATATGTATGATTTTTACATAAGTAAAGAGTTAGACGATGATGTATTGGATATTATAAATAAGGTATTTCCAGACTATTTTAAATTGTATGAGCAGGAGATAATTTTACAAGGTAGAAGACAGTTTGGCGTAACGAATATAGAAGAGGATAAGAAGATAGGTCAAACAAAGGTAAGAGATATATTAAATGGAGTGGTAGGAGATAAGATTATCCAAGAGTTTGATGATATTACCGTAGATGACTATATAAGTTCTCTTAAGAATGATAAATCTTTGGTAACTGAGCCATTAAGACCTATAGATTGGTACATCTTACATTGTAAGTACCCAAAAAGGTTTTTAGGAGAGTGGTATGGATATTATAGCCTTGTAATCGGTTCTGATAAGGCTAAAGAAGCTGTAATAAAGGGTATAATATCAGAAAGTTTAGGAAGTTATTTGAAGGGAATTGGTATAGACGGAGATAGATTATCATTTATAGGTTCAGCATTGACAGAGTGTTTATCAGATAAGAATATTGCTTTTTCTGATATAGATTCTTTTCCTATAACAAAATATGAGATTGTAAATGTAGGAATTGATTTTGGTCTTATGTGCGATTTCACAAAGAATTTACTATCAGAGGTAGTAAGTAAATTAGCTAATGATATAGGGGTAGATGAAGATTTTATTTATGGTTGTCTCAGAGTTGAGTGTGGTGTAGGTGTTGATGTATTTACATTACAGGATATGAAGCTTGGTGTTAGGGATGTAATTTCTGATGGTAAGTATATAAAATTGGGTAGGAGAGTTATATTAGAGAGTATGAGTAGTTATTTTCTACATATAATTGCGAATAGTGTTGTAGTTGTAGATAATAAATGTGATGTGTATAAATTAGACAAAGGTTTAAAGAAGTTTCCTATGCGTATAAGTAGTGTATATAAGCAGGCTTAATAAGGGTATAAAGGTAGGTAGATATTATGGGTAATATTTGGTATTAGAAAGTCTGATGGTTTTATGGTTATGATAGACTGTAGAAGAGGTAGTATATTATGAGTACAAAAGAGATGCAGTTAGTAGAAAGGGTAAGAGGTGTATTTTCAGAAGGTGACAAGGATTATATCTTATTTATGAAAGATATTAAGAAAATACAAGATGAAAATGGTTGCAAGGAAGTTACTTTAGAAAACTATTTGTCTTATGTTCGTAAGGATAGTACGAGGTTGTTATCAAAGGTAGATTGGTATATACTAGGTCTTAAGTATCCTAGTGTATTTAATATGAATGAGTACGGTTGCTATAGTTTACTGTTTTGTTCGAAGTGGTATAAAGAGAAAAGAGATACAAAACCTCAGTATGGATACTTATATTGGTCTAAAACTAAGAAGCATAAGAAGGTTGTTCAGAACGTTACAAACAAGTTATCAAGAATAGATTATCATTTGATATTTACTGATTTGGATTGTTTTAAAGGTGAATTAACAGATTCTTATAGGGTAGGACTTAATATATCCAATATGTTTAAGGTAGTGACTGATTGCCTTACATTGTTTTGTGGCATGAATTCTGAAATACCAAAAGATAAATTTTTAAGAAGTTTAAGAAAGTACTGTAATTTTGGTTGTATCAATGAAGAAAGTAATGATACTTCTGATGTATTAGACTATGATGATTTGGTAAAAATATTAGATACTTTCTTTAGTAGGTATTATGAAGAAATCCTATATAAGATAATAGGGGTAATAGATGTAGAAGATAAGTTTGTAAGTCTATATGATTTAGGTTTTTCTAAGGATGCAGTATTAACTGTGCTAAGTGAGTATGATAAATTATGGCTTCATGTATTGCTTCAAATTAAGAAGTTTTACAAGGAGTCTGGTAGATTGTATTATCCTGTTGAAGATAGGCATCTATACAAGTGGACAAGTAATACAATGGTTCATTTAAGGGGTGGTAAGTTATCAGATGTAAGATATAGATT
>ERZ837380.5156-NODE-5156-length-10306-cov-2.374793_pt1 | contig 10306 bp, 6 predicted proteins | sample MGYA00519685_ERZ837380 | MGnify/ENA primary metagenome ERZ837380 (study PRJEB31850, sample SAMEA3708817) | human gut metagenome | biome: human gut; feature: human-associated habitat; material: faeces | place: China | collected 2014 ...
GTTAGAACTGCCTCGAAAACGCAGATTGGGATTTTTTAAATCGAGCTTAAATTCGCCGTCTACTAAAACGTCTATATAAGAAAGCATCTCCTCAGTAACCGGCCAATCACATAAACGACCCGTAAGAAGATCCTGTTCAAAATCATACCCAGTATAACACCAGATCGTTTTTTCAGGATAAGACTTACGTACCTTACGCAGCAACGGCAAAAGTGCCTGTTGATTAGACGGCTCAAAAGGCTCGCCGCCCAAAAGCGAAAGCCCGCGGATAAACCAGGGCTCCAATCCTCTGACGATTGTATCTTCCTCTGTTTCTGTAAAAGGAGCACCATAATTAAAGTCCCATGCTTCAGGGTTAAAACACCCTTTGCACTGGTGAGTGCAGCCGCTGACGAACAGCGACACACGCACTCCCGGCCCATTGGCGGTATCATGGGTCTTGATCGTAGCGTAATTCATTTATAACGCCTCCCGCTTACAGATGCAGGACGCGGGATTTGATTTCTTTAGTCTTACCCACGTTCCAGAAATTTTCACCTAAATAGCCACAAGTACGGCGAGTAACATTCATTAAAGTCTGATTTTTATTACCGCAGTTAGGGCACTCCCATTCCAAATCATCGTTGATGATAATCTCACCATCAAATCCGCACACATGGCAGTAATCTGATTTAGTATTAAATTCAGCATATTGAATATTGTCATAAATAAAGCGAACAACATCTTCCATTGCTTCCAGGTTATGGCGCATATTAGGAATTTCGACATAGGAAATAGCGCCGCCCGAAGAAATACGCTGGAACTGGCTTTCAAAATTGAATTTACTAAAGGCGTCGATATCCTCACGAACATCTACGTGGTAAGAATTAGTATAATAGCCTTTATCCGTTACATCGGCAATAGTACCAAACCGTTCTTTGTCAATACGGGCAAAACGATAGCACAATGATTCAGCAGGCGTACCATATAAGGCAAAACCTAACCCTGTTTCTTTTTTCCATTTATCACAGGCAGCACGCAGATATTTCATCACGCGCAAAGCAAATTCTTCCCCTTCAGGTGTTGTGTGGCTGACATCTTTCATTAACTTAGTCATTTCGTACAAACCAATATAACCGAGTGAAATAGTAGAATAGCCTTTTTCCAGATATTTATCAATAACTTCGCCTTTTTCCAAGCGTGCAATCGCTCCATACTGCCAATGCACAGGGCTGACGTCACTGCGAATACCCTTTAATGAGTTATGACGGCACATCAAAGCTTCATAACAAAGCTGTAAGCGTTCATCCAGCAATGGCCAGAATTTTTCTTCGTCGCCATGTGCCAAAACCTGAGGCAAATTCAAAGATACGACACCCTGATTGAAACGGCCTTCGAATTTGTAATTGCCTTCGTCATCCTTCCAGGCAGCCAAAAAACTACGGCAGCCCATCGGTGCGAAAACATTTCCTTCATAATTCTCACGCATTTTTTTAGCAGAGATATAGTCAGGATATAAACGTTTAGCGCTGCATTTTACAGCCAGCTTAGTAATATAATCATACTTGCCGCCCTTCAGGCAGTTATGTTCATCAAGCACATAAACCAGCTTCGGGAAAGCAGGCGTTACAAAAACGCCTTTATCATTTTTAATGCCTTCCAACCGTTGCCGCAGAATCTCTTCTACTATCATTGCATTTTCTTCCAGATATTCATCGTCCGCCTGCAGATTAAGGAAGATAGTGACAAACGGAGATTGTCCGTTTGTTGTCATCAAAGTATTAATCTGGTATTGAATTGTCTGCACACCGCTGCGCAGCTCATCCTGCAAACGTCTTTTTGTAAGGCGCTCTACAACTTCATCAGCAACACTGTCACCGACCTCAGCTTTGATCGTCAGTTTGAATTTTTCATAGCTGCGGCGCAGATATTTGCCTAAATGACGAATATCGACAGACTGCCCACCATACTGGCTGCTGGCTACTGAAGCGATGATCTGAGTCATTACTGTACAAGCCACCTGAAAACTTTTCGGGCTTTCGATCAGTTTACCGTTCATTACAGTGCCGTTATCCAGCATATCGCCAACATTGATCAGGCAACAGTTGAAAATAGGCTGTACGAAGTAATCAGCATCGTGAAAATGGATAGCGCCCTCATCATGGGCTTTAGAAATCTTCTCCGGCAGGATCAGACGGCGGGTCAGGTCCTTGGAAACCTCGCCGGCAATCAGATCGCGCTGAGTAGAAGCCATAACAGCATTTTTATTAGAGTTTTCCTCCATAACATCTTTATTACTGTTACGGATCAGAGATAAAATGGATTCATCAGTCGTGTTAGCCTTACGCACCAAAGCGCGAGTATAGCGGTAAATAATATAAGACTTGGCCAGGTTGAATTTCCCCTCGTCCATAAGCTGATGCTCTACCATATCCTGTATATCTTCAACCAAAAGACGCATGCGGTTTTTACTTTCCACATAATGAGCGATAGCTTCGATACGTTCCTGATCGATACGGTCTTCCGGTTCGACTACCTGATTTGCTTTCTGGATAGCAACTATAATCTTGCTGCTGTCAAAATCGGCAGTACTGCCATCACGTTTGATTACTTTCATAACTGACGCCTTCTTTCATAATTTCTTATCGTTAACGCCAAACAAAAATTATTATTTATGCGTAAAATTTACATTATCATCATAGCACAGCGCATTGTTAATGTAAAGCCAAAAATTACTAGATGTTGTGTTTTATTTTGCACATGCAACCATATTTGGTAGAAAACTTTCTTTTGCAATATTTAAACAAGGTCTCAAAAATACTACTTTCGGTATCGAAATAAACACAAAAAAGACGGCTTAAGCCGCCTTTTTTAGAAAATCACAGCAAACTGTACACTCTTACAAAATTGCCTTCTGCTAATGCCCAAACAGCAATATTTAACTGCAACGACACAACAACCGAATAATACTCCCTGCTCTTATTACCATTTTTCAGGAATCCCAGCGAATGTATCCACTACAATCATCGCCGCTGTAGCCTTAGCCACCAGGATATCATTGTCCAGATCGCGCACTTCGATATTGATGGTTACCAATCTGTCGTCAGCGTGTGTTATCCGTGAAGTAGCGCTGATCGTCGTACCAACCGGTGCGCCTTTGATAAAATCTGTAGCAATAGTTGATGTCACTACCCTTTTACCTATCGTTGCACCTGCAATGCCTGTAGCATTATCAGCCAGCGTTGCAACCAGTCCTCCATGCGCCATACCATTAAGATTAGCATGCCGCTCAGGATCTACTTTTACTGCAACTGTAGCGCTGCCGCAAGACATATCTACGATGTAAATACCGCACTCCTGCATGAAATTATTATGCGAATAAATTTCGCTGACCTTTGCTTTGATCTTTTCCGCTTCAACCACAGGGAGTTCCTCCTTAACGCCGTCTTATGCCAGACATTCAGCCAGGTCTGCTGCAAAATCTGCGCTTGCTTCCAGATTATCGATAAGCCCGCACAGCTTGGCTGTTTTTTCTTCGCCGTAAACAGGAGCAGCCAAAGACATAAATTTTGCAACACTTTCATCCCAGCTCATCGGATTAGGCGGATCTCCTTTCGGAAAATCTACCTGTAACTCCAATACTCGCCCATCTTTACAGCGAACGATAAGCTTTGATGCCAGTTTTGCAGCATCAGCAGCATGTACCGCCTCGATCGCAGCATCACGCATGACCTTGGTCTTCGCCATCAAGCTACGGACTTCAGCATCACCAATAACTTCCGTCAGGAAGCGATCAACACCCATATCGCCGTATTTGAGCATCCCGGCAACACAATATTGGATACTGAACTTGCAGCCATACGGATTTTCAGGCTGAGGATTATTGATCAGAAAATCAGTGATCTCATTGACTAAAATCTCTATCGCTTCAACATCATCAGGCTTCAATCCATGCTCAGTACGCAGCACCTGCATCGCATACAGCGCGGCATGAGAATGTTTACAGCAGGCATAAGGTTTGAACGAATTATTATCAATCTTATATATACCATCATTCAGCCCATCCGTCAATTTTTCCAAATGCGGCTCTGTGACCATAGCCCGGCAAAAGCCTTTTTCTCCTTCCAATATCTTTGTCGCACCAGTAAAACCAGCACGGGCCAGATATGCTGAAAGTACGCCGGCATATGAACTTTTACCGGCATGCAGAGTTTTGCTCATTGCGCCCTCTTTCAAAAATTCCCACAACCCTGCCGCCTGTGTACCAGCACTGCCAAGACATTGCAGCGTCGCAGCCGCATCAAGACCTAAAACCTTCGATGCCGAAGCGGCAGCGCCTAAGGTACCTGCTGTACCGGTAGTATGCCAGAAGAAATAGGACTCAGGGATAACGGATTCGCCTACGCGGCCGCCAACCTCATATCCTGCTACTACAGCTGCCAACATATCTTTACCGCTTTTATGCTCCGCCTCAGCAATGGCAAATACCGGCGGTACAACTACTGTAGCCAGATGTATAATAGATGGATTATGAAGGTCATCAAAATCAAGTGAATGGGAAGCGCTTCCATTACAAAATGCAGCATTTAAAGCAGTAGTTTGTTCCGTCTGTCCAGCCAAAACTGTAGACTGTGCCTTACCCCCGCCATCCAGCAGCAACTTACGAATGATTTGGATAGGTTTTTCCTGCGAACCGCGAATACAGACTCCCAGCCAATCTAAAATACACTGCTTTGTAATCCGAACTGTTTCCGGACTCAATTTATCATATTGTACGCTTGCCACAAAATCAGCCAATGCTTTCGTTGTCATAACAATCAACTCCGTTCTTTCACTCACAACCTGTCAGTCAGATCAGAACATGGAACCGTCCTGTCTATATTCTCCGAATATTTCTTTCATCACGCCGCATATTTCTCCCAAAGTGGCATAAGTTTTAACAGCGTCAATCAGATAAGGCATCAAATTTTCTTCGCCGGCGCAAGCTTGCTTCAGCGCCGTTAAAGCAGCATCGACGGCTTTCTGATCACGTCCGTCTTTCATCTTTTCGACTTTGGCAATCTGGCGTTCAGCAACACTAAGGTCAGCAGTCAGAACATCCTGTTCCGCCAGTTGTTTATTATCAACAAACTTATTAACACCGACAACTATAGACCGTTTAGTTTCGATATCGCGTTGATCTTCATAAGCATGAGCCGACATTTCCCCCTGCATATAGCCTTGCTCGATAGCAGCTACAGCACCGCCCATAGCATCAATTTTCTTGATATATTCATAAGCTTCTGCTTCCATCCTATCCGTCAGGGCTTCTACATAATAGGAACCTGCCAGCGGATCAATAGTATCGGTAATACCACTTTCATAAGCCAGCATCTGTTGAGTACGCAGTGCCAGAGTAGCCGACTCTTCAGTTGGCAAAGCAATCGCTTCATCATAAGCACAGCAGGCCATAGACTGAATACCGCCTAAAACGGCAGACAACGCCTGCCAGGTAATACGGGCTACGTTATTAAGCGGCTGCTGAGCAGTCAGAACACTGCCAGCAGTATGCACATGCACACGCAGCATCTGTGCTTTCGGTACTGTAGCACCATAACGTTCTTTCATAATGCGCGCCCACAAACGGCGTGCCGCACGGAATTTAGCAACTTCCTCAAACATATTAAGTCCGGCAGTAAAGATCCAGGAAATACCAGGAGCAAAATCATCTACCTTCTGTCCGGCCTTGATTGCCGCATCAATATAAGCCATCGCATTAGCAAATGCAAAAGCGATTTCCTGTACACAGGAAGCACCGGCTTCACGAATATGGTAAGCACCTACGCTGATCGTATTCCATTTTGGAATACTCTTAGAGCAATATTCAAAAGTATCTGTAATCAGCCGCATCGAAGGCCGTGGTGGGAAAATATATGTGCCACGGGCAATATATTCTTTTAAAATATCATTTTGAATGGTGCCTTTTAATTGTTCCGGCTTAACACCCTGCTGTTCGGCAACAGCAACGTACATCGCCAAAAGCACTGCAGCCGGGCCGTTAATAGTCATAGAAGTACTGACTTTATCCAAAGGAATACCTTCAAAAAGCTTTTCCATATCAGCCAGCGAATCAATAGCCACGCCAACTTTACCGACTTCACCATGCGAAAGCTCCGCATCGGAATCAAGTCCGATCTGTGTCGGCAGGTCCATAGCTACCGACAGGCCGGTTTGACCTGCTTCCAGCAAATATTTATAACGGGCATTGGTTTCCTCGGCTGTAGCAAAGCCTGCATAAGCGCGCATCGTCCACAACCGCCCACGATACATAGTCGGCTGTACGCCGCGTGTAAAAGGGTATTGTCCAGGGAACCCGCTTTTAGAGCAGTAATCAAAACCTTCTACATCCAAAGGAGTATACACGTGTTTTTCTTTAAACTCTTTTCTTTCAGGAAATTTGGCATTAGCTTTAGCAACCTTTGCTTCATAATCCGCCAGCCCCTGTTTGATTTCTTCATAATTAGTCATGTCATTGACCCCTTTCTCATTCCGCTCCGTTTACAGCATAGTGCCGGTTTCATAAAATTTTTTCTGCATATCGAAACAATGTGCCAAATCAATTGGCATATGGGCGTTTTTTTGTTGTGCAAACCTCAGATATTCCAAAAGCTGCGGCCGAAAATCAGGATGTGCGCAGTTATTTATGATAGCTTTAGCACGTTTGACGGGACTCAAACCACGGATGTCGGCCACACCCTGTTCAGTAATAAAAACCATCGTGTCATGTTCAGTATGGTCTGCATGAGTGACCATAGGTACTACACTGGAAATCGAGCCGCATTTCGCTGTAGACGGCGTTGAAAAAATCGTAAGGAAACCGTTACGCATATAATCACCGCTGCCGCCAATACCATTCATCATCGTGCAGCCCATAACATGCGTTGAATTAGCCTGCCCGTAGATATCAAATTCCAACGGCGTATTCATGGCAATAACTCCCAAACGCCTGATAACCTCGGGGTGATTACTGATATCAAGCGGTCTTAAAACAATACTCTTATGATACAAATCAGGATCTTCCTTGTACATCTCCCAAACCGAAGGCGAAGGAGTGAACGCGCAGCCGGAGGCTTTAGCGATCTTGCCCAGCTTGATCAGACGGAATACAGAATCCTGTAAAATCTCGGAATACATTTCCAGATTTTCAAATCTGGATTTGGCCAGTCCTAAAAGAACCGCATTGGCAATACTGCCGACACCGGACTGCAAGGGCAGCATTTTCTCCGGCAAACGTCCCATCTTTTGTTCATACTCTAAAAATTCCACCAAATTCTCAGCAATTTTGATGCTTGCTGCATCAGGAGCAGTCAAGTCACGCACATGATCCAGAATATCAGACTCCACGATACAATCGATACGATCGATACCGCATTCTACATAAGGTTTACCTATCCTGTCCCCCGCATGATAAATTGGAATCTCAGTTCTATTTGGCGGGATCGCCGGAATATAGATATCATGCATACCTTCCAGATTCAAAGGAATCGAAGTATTGACTTCGATAATGATTTTCTTCGCATGCTTCACAAAAATCGGCGCATTACCAACACCAGGACCTAAAATAATATTACCTTCTGCAGTAATTGCCGTAGCTTCAATGATAGCTACATCTACATTACCAAAAAACCCATAATCTACCTGCTGTCCGAAATGGCTCAAATGTTGGTCCACATATTCAATCTTGCCTTCATTGATGCCCTTTTTCATGCTTTTGTTGGACGCGGCATAATACGGCATCCTGCCTTTTATAGCGCCAACTGCCGCCAACTCCTCTTCAATTTCCGGACCAACAGAAGCGCCACTCCAGATATTGATACGGCAGCGTTTACCTTCTTTGATAGCTTTGGCTAAAGCTATCGTTGTTTTTTTAGGATAGCCGGATGGGGTAAAACCACTGACGCCCACATTCATTCCATCAGTAATCAGCGCCGCAGCTTCTTCCGGAGTAACGATTTTGTCAAACAACTGCGGATTTCTTAATCTCGTGCTGTCTAACATTTTCATCCCTTCTTTCCCAGATTTAAATTTCTCATACACCTTTCTTCACTTTCAGTATAATTCCGGAAACTTATAACGTAAAATACCAAAAAGCAATAGAAAATATTAATTTATTTGATATGTTTAAATTTGGTTTTCGAGTTTAAAATTACACTTTTCTTTATTTCTATTCATAAAATTCAATTGATGTAATATTACTTTTATAAAAAATTCATTCTAACAACATTTGCCATTTTCATTGACAATATCTATCTTTAAACATCAAAATAATTGATATAATTTATAAGTTTTATTTATATGCTTATCTAAAGTTATAAAAATTTTTTCAGAAAAAGATAGGTTTAAGCTGCTTTATCATCTATAATGTAGTTAAACGATAAACAAACTACAGTTAGCTTAAACTTAAATTTATATTGCCAGTAACAGGAGGAGAGCAGACTATGGACATGGAATATTACCGCAATTTTATTGCCATCGTCGAAGCAGGAAGTCTTTCAGCGGCATCCAAGCGCGTACACGTTGCCCAGCCGGCCCTCAGTAATCAACTGAAGCTGCTGCAGAAAAAATTCGGCACTCAGCTAGTCAATATCCGTCGCGGCGTACATAATATAGAATTGACCAATGCCGGCTGCATTCTTTATAACAAAGCTAAATATCTCTGTTCGCTGGAAGATGATACCCAACGGGAAATATCGGACTGCGTCAACGGCTATACAGGTACTCTGCGAGTCAGCCTGTCGCCTTCGATGTCGATTTCCTTTATTCAAACTTACCTCAGCAAATTTTCCAAAGAATATCCGCAGATCAACTATGAGCTGTACGAAGTTTCCATCTTGGAGCAAATCAATCAGATGCTGACCGGGAAAACGGAGATTGGCGTTGCCAATGCTCCGCTGACACAGGAAAGCCGGTTTGATACTATCTATACCAAGCAGGAGCGCCTTGTTGCAGTAATGCACAAAGACAATCCCTGGCTGCCGGCAGACGACAAAGCTCTGCTTTTGGCACATATGGAAGATATGCCCATCTGCCTGTCACGCGGCTGTTCGACTTTATTTTTAAACGTTTGTTCCGATTCCATGATCTTCCCGCAGATCCTGAGCATTAATTCTACTAAACTGTCTACAATAGCCTGGGCAAAAGAAAATGCCGGCATCGCCGTCGTACCGGCTTCACCGGGTGAAATTTTTGACAACGATCTGATTTACAAGATCATCCGCGATGACAGACTATTCCTGAATAAAACGCTATCTATTGTTAAAGGACGTCCACTTTCCAATGTCGCCCAACTGTTTTTAAACTATTTTTCACAGCATTCCTAAGCTTCAAAAATTGTTTAAGAAGGTGAAATTATGATTACCATTACCAACAAAACCGACTGCGGCGGCTGCGGAGCCTGTGCCAGTCGCTGCGTGACCTCCTGCATCACTATGGCACCAGACGAAGAAGGCTTCAATTATCCGCTGGTCGATACTGACAAATGTATCCACTGCGGTTTGTGTGAACGCGTTTGTCCTCTGCTGCACAAACCTCAACCTCATGAGATTTTAGCTGTTATCGGCTGTAAAAATAAAAACGAAGCCGTTCGCTTTGTCAGCTCCAGCGGCGGTTTTTTCTCCCTCGCTGCCGAAAAAATCCTGGGACGTCAGGGGACAGTCTTCGGGGCGGCCTTTGACGACAACTGGCACGTTAGACATATCGCTGTCACAAGCGTCAATGCAATGAATAAATTACGCGGTTCCAAATATGTACAAAGCGATATCAGCACTACCTACCAGGACGCCGAAAAACTGCTTCAGGCAGGCCATACTGTTTTATTCAGCGGTACGCCGTGCCAGATCGGAGGCTTGAAAGGATATCTGCGTAAAGACTATGAAAGGCTTTATACCATTGACGTAGTCTGCCATGGGGTTCCCAGTCCCAAAGTCTACCAGAAACGACTGGACGAAGTCACCGAGCTTTCGTCATCACCGGTAATAAAAGTCAATTTCCGCGATAAAACTCCCGGTTGGAAACGCTTTAATATCGTTTTTCAAACTGAAAACCATATCTTTGCAACACATAAACGCCGCGGTCCATATATGCGTTTATTCCTGAATAATGTCAGTACTCGCCCTTCCTGTTCCGACTGCGCTTTTAACAATAAACACAGCCTGGCTGATCTGACGATAGCCGACTATTGGGGCGTCAATAAGCATTTCCCGCTTTTTGATGACGATAAGGGTGTTACGCTGGTCCTCGTCAATACAGAAAAAGGCGCCGGACTTTTTGCAGATTGCCAAAGCGAGCT
>ERZ837380.5169-NODE-5169-length-10285-cov-4.348289_pt1 | contig 10285 bp, 7 predicted proteins | sample MGYA00519685_ERZ837380 | MGnify/ENA primary metagenome ERZ837380 (study PRJEB31850, sample SAMEA3708817) | human gut metagenome | biome: human gut; feature: human-associated habitat; material: faeces | place: China | collected 2014 ...
TGCCTGTAGGAATAGGAACATTTTTATCAAGTTGAGTAATTATTATTCTTTCGGCCATTATGTCATGTAAAAGAACATCAGCATTTGGATCAACTTTTAATTTATCATTTAATTTCTTTTTATAGCTATATTCTGATTTTTGTCTTATTTTTATATTAAAAACTAGATTAGGAAATCTTTCTTGTAGAAATTTTCTTTCTGCAATACTATAATTGGTTATTATTTTTTTATATTCTGTAGAGTATAATTTATATCTATTTAATAAATCTTCACATCTTGGATTATTATACAAAGCACTGAAAGTCTCTTCATGTATAGGAATATTAAATGTTAATGGCTTTTCAAAATTTGTATTACACACATTTATGCAAGATTGGTCATCAGATGATGTTTTTAGGAAAATCGTTTAAATTTAAATTCTCAATAAAAGAAACATTATTTTTTTGAGAGTTTGGTAAAGTTTTTAACGAATTTTTAAAATCATTCATACAATTACTCCTTTCTGTATAAATATAGACCGCTCTTTATTATACCATAAATTTAACAAAAATGGAAGAGTTTACGTAAAAAATGTTGACATTAATATTTTTCCAATATATAATTAATATATTAAAAACAATTCAAAATAGAATAAAAGAGGTAAAAAAAATGAAAAAAATAGAATTATTAGCACCAGCAGGTTCATTTGAAAAAGCAAAAATAGCATTTTTATATGGAGCAGATGCAGTATATTGTGGAACATCATCATTATCATTAAGAACAAGAGCAGATATGGGAAATGATGACTTGGTAAAAACAATAGAATATGCACATAGCATAGGAAAAAGAGTACATGTAACACTAAACATTTTTGCATGGGATGAAAAATATGAAGAAATAATAGAAATGGCAAAAATATTAAATGAAGTAAAACCAGATGCTATAATAGCAGCAGATGGTGGAGTTATGGAAATACTAAAAAAATATGCTCCAGATGTACCAATCCATGTAAGCACACAAGCAAATGTTGTAAGTTTACATGCAGCTAACTTCTGGTATAAAAATGGTGCTAAAAGAGTTATAATGGCGAGAGAAGCAAACAAAGAACAAATAAGATACATAATGGAAAATAAACCAAAAGACTTAGAAGTAGAAATGTTTGGACATGGAGCAATATGTTTTGCATATTCAGGAAGATGTTTCTTAAGTGATTTCTTATGTGGAAGAAGTGCAAATTTAGGTGATTGTGCACAAAGCTGTAGATGGTCATATAACCTTTACGCAGAAGAAAAAAACAATCCAGGTCAATTAATGCCACTTGAATCAGATGAAAACGGAACGAGTATTTTTTCATCAAAAGATTTATGCTTAATAAAAGAAATACCAGAAATAATTGATATGGGAGTAGACAGTTTAAAAATAGAAGGTAGATTAAAAACAGAATATTATGTAGCAAGTGTTGTAAATGCATATAGAACAGCTATAGATGACTATATGAAAGACCCAGAAAATTACGATTACACAAAATATTTAAACGAATTAGAAAAAGTAAAAACAAGACCATTTACTACATTCTATTTTAATGATAGAAAAAATGAAGATATACAAGACTTTAGTGGAAAACAATACAATGATAAATATGAATTTGGTGGAAAAATTGTTGAAGCAAAAGAAGAAAAATCAGTAATAGAAATAAAAAACAAATTAACAGTTGGAGATACATTAGAAATACTAAAACCAGGACAATTTGAACCAATAGAATTTAAAATAGAGCAATTATGGGATTATGAAACAGGAGAAAAAATAGACTTTGTAAGTCCAGGAGTTAAAGGACAAAAAGTATTAATGAATATTCCTGTAAAATGTGAAAATAATTGGATTATGAGAAGAAAAAAGGGGAACTAAAAAGTTCCTCTTTTAATCTGTACTACTCTCATCATTTAATAGTATATCTAATATTTTAGGATATATTTTTGAAGCATTTTTATTCCAATTATCAACAATTCTTTTAGCTCTATCTCTAGAACCAGCAAAAGTTTTTACTTCAAAAATAGTTTCATTATTATCTGAAATTTTGCATTTTATAGTATAATCATTTTCATTTTTAGGAATAAATTCAGCGATAACAGAAGTCTCATCTGTTATTGAAGAAATTTCTTTTTTAAAAACATTATCAGCTTTTAATTTTAATAATCCTGGAAGTACATCTTGTGTTAAGTTTAATGCATTTTTTCCTTCTGTTGTTATTTTTAGTACAGATTCTGCTTCATCTTTAGTGACTATTCCTACTAACTTTGAATCCATTAAATCTGTTAATACTTCTTTAAAATAAAAATAGTTAACATCATTTATTGAAGCTATAATTTTATATAGTCCATCTTCAATTATTCCTGAATTCAGTTGATTTAAGATGTATAAAATTAGAACTTTATTCTCAGCCAAAGCAGTAGTATTATCTGAACTAGACATCATAAATAGCACTCCTTACTTTGTTTTTTTGCATTATATCACATAATTTCACAATTGTAAAATGTTTTTTTGACATATGCTTGAAAAATTTTGCATATATATATAGTATTGGACAAGAGGTTACTGGCAAATAAATTTTAATAGCTTGTGTGGTGAAATATGTTGAAATTATTACTTTTGAGTGTGATTGGAATGATTTTAGAAAATCTTAATTGATTTTTTGGGGAATGTTCACGTCGAGCGCTAGCGAGGACTAAGTGAAAGGGTCCCGAAAAATTAATTTAGATTTTCTTAAATTATGTATTGAGCCGAAAAAGTAATAATTTCAACATATTTCACCCCGCAAGCTATTAAAATTTATTTGCTAAGAGTCACAAAATAAAAAAAACAGTTGCACACTTTTTTTATTAATGTTAATATGTAATTGGAAATATATTTATGGAGGTACTGATTTGAAAAATTATGATATCGTAAATGACAGCGAAAGCTTAGAAAAAGCAATCGCAAGAGCGAAAAAGGCTCAAAAAGAATTTGCTAAATATTCTCAAGAAGAAGTAGATAAAATCTTCTTTAAGGCAGCATTAGCAGCTAACCAAGCAAGAATACCACTTGCAAAATTAGCAGTAGAAGAAACTGGAATGGGAGTGGTTGAAGATAAAGTAATAAAAAATCACTTTGCATCAGAATACATCTACAACAAATATAAAAATACTAAAACGTGTGGTGTATTAGAAGAAGACAAAGCTTTTGGAATTAAAAAAATAGCAGAGCCGATAGGAATTATAGCAGCAGTTATACCAACAACAAATCCAACTTCAACAGCTATATTTAAAACATTAATAGCATTAAAAACTAGAAATGCAATAATAATTAGCCCTCATCCAAGAGCTAAAAAATGTACAATAGAAGCAGCAAAAATTGTATTAGAGGCAGCAGTTGAGGCAGGAGCACCAGAAGGTATAATTTCATGGATTGATGTTCCATCTTTAGAATTAACAAATATGTTAATGAGTAAATCAGATACAATTTTAGCAACAGGTGGACCTGGAATGGTAAAAGCTGCATATTCAAGTGGAAAGCCAGCATTGGGAGTAGGTGCGGGAAATACACCAGCAATAATTGACGAATCAGCAAACATAGTATTAGCGGTAAATTCAATAATTCATTCAAAAACATTTGATAATGGAATGATATGTGCTTCAGAGCAATCAGTAATAGTAATGGATTCTATATATGATAAAGTTAAAGAAGAATTCAAAGAAAGAGGATGCTATTTCTTAAATGATGAAGAAATTGAAAAGGTTAGAAAAACAATAATTATAGATGGTTCTTTAAATGCAAAAATAGTAGGGCAAACAGCTTATACAATAGCAAAACTTGCAGATGTTGAAGTTCCAGAAAGTACAAAAATATTAATAGGAGAAGTTGAAAATGTAGATAGTTCAGAAGAATTTGCTCATGAAAAATTATCTCCAGTACTTGCAATGTATAAAGCAAAAACTTTTGAAGAAGCAATAGAAGAAGCAAATACACTAATTTGCGATGGAGGACATGGACATACTGCTTCAATTTATATAGACACAATAAAAGAACAAGAAAAATTAAATAAATTTGAAAGCAGAATGGAAACTTGCAGAATATTAGTAAATACACCAGCTTCTCAAGGTGGAATAGGTGATATATATAACTTTAGACTAAATCCATCATTAACCTTAGGATGTGGTTCATGGGGTGGAAATTCAGTTGCAGAAAATGTAGGAATAAAACATTTAATAAATATAAAAACAGTAGCAGAGAGGAGAGAAAATATGCTTTGGTTTAGAGCACCTGAAAAGGTATATATAAAAAGAGGATGTCTACCAGTAGCTTTGCAAGAATTAAAAGATGTAATGAATAAAAAGAAAGTATTTATAGTAACAGATACATTTCTTTATAAAAATGGTTATACAAAATGTGTAACAGATAGATTAGATGAACTTGGAATAGAACATACAACATTTTTTGATGTTGAACCAGACCCAACATTAAGCTGTGCAGAAGAAGGAACAAAAGCAATGAGAGACTTTGAACCAGATTGCATAATAGCAATAGGTGGAGGTTCAGCAATGGATGCTGCTAAAATAATGTGGGTAATGTATGAACATTCAGAAGTTGATTTTATGGATATGGCAATGAGATTTATGGACATAAGAAAAAGAGTATATACATTTCCACATATGGGAGATAAAGCATATTTTATAGCTATACCAACATCATCAGGAACAGGTTCAGAAGTTACACCATTTGCAGTTATAACAGATGATAAAACTGGTACAAAATACCCATTAGCTGATTATGAATTATTACCTAAAATGGCAATAGTTGATACAAATATGATGATGAGTGCTCCAAAAGGACTAACTTCTGCTTCAGGAATTGATGCAGTAACTCATGCTTTGGAAGCTTATGCATCAATGATGGCAACAGAATTTACAGATGGATTAGCAATAGAAGCATTAAAAGTAATTTTTGAATACTTACCAAGAGCTTATGAAAATGGTCAAAATGATGTAGAAGCAAGAGAAAAAATGGCTCATGCTTCAACAATGGCAGGAATGGCTTTTGCAAATGCATTTTTAGGAGTATGTCATTCAATGGCACATAAATTAGGAGCTTTCCATCACGTACCACATGGAATAGCAAATGCATTATTAATAGATGAAGTTATAAGATTTAATTCAGAAGAAGTACCAACAAAAATGGGAACATTCCCACAATATGATCATCCGCATACACTAAATAGATATGCACAAGTTGCAGATGCTTTAAAATTAGGTGGAAATACAGATCAAGAAAAAGTTGATAATTTAATAAAAGCTATAGATGAATTAAAAGAAAAAATAGGAATCAAGAAAACAATTAAAGACTACGTACCAGATGAAAAAGATTTCTTAGATAGATTAGATGCAATGTGCGAGCAAGCCTTTGATGACCAATGTACAGGAGCAAATCCAAGATATCCATTAATAAGTGAAATAAAAGATATGTATTTAAGAGCTTATTACGGAAAATAAGTAATATAAAAAAGTGTCGAAAATAAAATCGACACTTTTTATGTTGGAAAAAATAATCTTGCTTAAAACAAAAAAATATAGTAAAATAAAATCACAAAAAAAGAGACAAAAGGAGAAAAAATTGGTAGCAGAAGTAATAATAAATAGTTCAGCAAAAAAATTAAATAGAACCTTTGACTATAACATTCCAGAAGAATATCAAGATATGGTCTTTGTTGGAACAAAAGTGCTAGTACCATTTGGAAAAATGAAAAATCTAGAAGAAGCACATGTAGTAAAGATAAAAGAAAAATCACAATTTGAAATCAAAGATATAGCAAAAGTAGAAACAGGTCTAACAGATAAGCAAATTGAAATGGCAAATTGGATGGCAAATAGATATTTTTGCAATATTTCTGAATGTATAAAATTAATGCAAACACCAGGAACAAGAACAAAAAATGTCAATAATCGAATTCAAGATAAAAAAATAAATGTTGTATATTTAAAAAAAGAATATGATGAAATATTATTTTGTATAGAAGCAGGAAAGATAAAATCAGAAAAACAAAAAAGAATATTAAATTTTGTAAAATCCAATGAGGGTTGTACAGTAGCTGAAATAGAGGCATTTACAGATTGTTCAAGAGCAATTGTAAATACATTAGTAAAAAATGGATATTTAGAAATCACAGAAAAGAAAATTAACAGAAATCCATTAATAAATAAAAATATAGAACAAAATCAAAAATTAAAGCTAACAGACGAACAGGAAAATGCCTTTAAAAAAGTCCAAAATGCAATGCAACAAAATCTATTTGAAGAATTTTTATTATATGGTGTAACAGGCTCAGGGAAAACAGAAGTGTATTTACAATTAATACAAGAAGCAATAGAAAATAATAAAACGGCAATTGTATTAGTACCAGAAATATCGCTAACACCACAAATGTTAGATAGATTTATCGCAAGATTTGGAAAAGAACAAATTGCAGTTTTACACAGTAAATTATCAATTGGTGAAAGACATGATGAATGGGAAAGAATAAAAGAAGAAAAAGCTAAAATTGTAATAGGAGCAAGGTCTGCAATATTTGCTCCAATAAAAAATCTTGGTATTATAATAATAGATGAGGAACACGATAGTTCATATAAATCAGAATCAACACCTAAATATAATGCAAAAGAAATAGCGAAAAAAGTAGCAAAAGAAAATAAAATTCCTTTAGTTTTAGGAAGTGCAACACCAGATTTAACAACATATTATAAAGCAAAAGAAAAGAATGAAATAACACTATTAGAACTAACAAAAAGAGCAAATAATTCAGCTCTTCCAAAAGTAGAAATTGTAGATTTAAAACAAGAATTAGCAAATGGCAATAGATCAATGCTTAGTATGGATTTATATCAATCAATAGAAGAAAATTTGAAAAATAAATTACAAACAATTCTATTTTTAAACAGAAGAGGTTATTCAACATTTATAATGTGTAGAAATTGTGGGTATACTGTTAAATGCAAAAATTGTGATATAAGTATGACTTATCATAGTTACGAAAATAAATTAAAATGTCATTATTGTGGTTATGAAGAAAAACTAGTAAAAATATGTCCTGAATGTGGAAGCGATAAAATAAGATATTTTGGAACAGGAACACAAAAACTAGAACAAGAAATTCATAAGCAATTTCCACAAGCAAAAACAATTAGAATGGATGTAGACACAGTAACAAAGAAAAATTCGCATGAGGAAATATTAAATAAATTTAAAAATGAAGATATTGATATATTAATAGGAACTCAAATGGTAGTAAAAGGACATCATTTTCCAAAAGTAACTTTAGTTGGTGTAATTGCTGCTGATAGTTCTCTAAATATAGATGATTATAGAGCAACAGAAAGAACATTTCAAATTTTAACCCAAGTCGCAGGAAGAGCTGGTAGAGAAAATTTGCCAGGAAAAGTTATAATTCAAACATATAATCCGGAAAATTTTAGTATACAAGAAGCACAAAAACAAAATTATGATAAATTTTATGAAACAGAAATCGCCTTAAGAAAACAGTTGAAATATCCACCATTTTGCGATATAATAGTAATTGGATTTAATAGTACAAATGAAGATGAAATTAAGAAAGTATCACAAGAGATATTTGAAAAATTAAAAGACAAAATAGATAAAGAACAATTCAATATCTTTAAGCCAATGCCATCACCAATAGATAAAATACAAAACAAATTTAGATGGAGAATTATCATAAAAGGAAAGATGACAGAAGAAGCAAACAAAATCTTCAATGACACATTAAAAGAAATATATCAAAAAAATTATAAAAATACAAAAATAACAATAGATGTTAATCCAAATAATATGAGTTAATAAAGAAAAAGGAGGAGTAAAAATGGCTATTAGAAATTTAAGATTAGAAGGAGACGAGATTTTAAAAAAGAAATCAAGAGAAGTTGAAACAATAGATGATAAACTACAAATATTAATAGATGATATGATAGAAACAATGCATAAATATAATGGTGTAGGTTTAGCAGCAGTTCAAGTTGGAATTTTAAAAAGACTTGTTGTAATAGATATTTATGATGATAATGGTCCAATTGTTTTAATTAATCCAGTTGTTTTAAAAACAAAAGGAGAAAGAGAAGTAGAAGAGGGATGCTTAAGTTTCCCAAATAAATTTGCAAAAGTTATTAGACCAGAGGAAGTTGTAGCTGAATATACAGATAGAACTGGTAAAAGAATGAGAGTAAAAGCCAAAGAGTTATTAGCTCAAGCAATTTGCCATGAAGTAGACCATTTAAATGGTGAAGTTTTTATTGATAAAATTTTGCCTGGAACTTTAGAGTATGTAGAACCAGAAAATTAGGAGGTTTAACAATGTTGAGAATATTATTTATGGGTACACCAGATTTTGCAAGAGAGAGTTTAGAAGAGGTTTATAATGCGGGTTATGAAATTTTAGGAGTCGTTACAAATCCAGATAAACCAAAAGGAAGAGGAATGAAAATGGTAGCATCTCCGGTAAAAGAATTTGCATTAGAAAAAGGATTAACCGTTTATCAACCAGAAAAAGTAAGAAAAAATGAAGAATTTATAGAAAAAATAAAAAGCCTAAATCCTGACGTAATCTGCGTAGTAGCATATGGAAAAATATTACCAAAAGAAATATTAGAAATTCCTAAATATGGATGTATAAATGTACATGGTTCATTACTTCCAAAATATAGAGGCGCAGCACCAATTCAATGGGCAGTTTTAAATGGAGATAAAGAAACTGGTGTTACAACAATGTATATGGATGTTGGAATGGACACAGGAGATATGATTTTAAAAGAAAAAGTAGAAATTGGAGAAGATGAAACAACAGGAGAATTATGGGACAGACTTTCTAAAATAGGTGGAAAATTATTAGTAGAAACTTTAAAACAAATAGAAGAGGGAACAGCTCCTAGAGAAAAACAAGGAGAAGAGTTTACTATGGCTCCAATGTTAAATAAAGAAATGTCAAAAATTAATTGGGACGAACAAACAGCTCAAAACATAAAAAATCTAGTAAGAGGGTTAAATCCTATTATTGGAGCATATACATTTTTAGATGAAAAGAAAATAAAATTTTGGAAAGTTGATATTGCAAAACAAGATGAAATTATTGCAGATAATATAGAAATATTAAAAAATGGAACTGTAATTTTATCAAATCCTAAAGATGGACTTTTCATTAAAACCAAAGATGGAATCTTGGAGGTTTTGGAGATTCAGGGTGAAAATGCAAAGAGAATGAGTATTGGAGATTTCTTAAGAGGAATTCAAGATAATTTAACAGGAAAAATTTTTATATAATTACTGCAAGCAAGTAGATTTAATGAAAATAAAAAAATGATATTGTATTATATATCATTTTTTTATTTTCTTAAAAATTGCACACTATATAATACAATATCTATTCACTTAAAATTTTATATTGTCAAGACTAGTCAAATAAGTTTTTTACATATAATTCCTTATTTTTAAGTTCATTATTCTTTCCTTGTAATAAATTTTCAAAAAACATAACTAAATAATCAAACGTAGGGTAAATTCCTTTTGGAATATTTCCATAATTACTTCGTACTAAAGCATTTCTAAAATACAAACTTTTATCTTTAAACATATCGTTATTAACGTTAAATCCCATACTGTTAAGATACTTTTCGATAAATACTGCAGTTGTTCTAGTATTACCTTCTCCAAAAGGATGTACCTGCCAAATGCTAGAAGTAAATTTAGCAATATGTTTTATGAGTTCATCATTATTTAATTTAGAGTAATCAAATTCTTTTTCCTCTTTAAAATCATAATCAAAGTAGTTTTCTATATCTTGATAATTTACATATTTAACGGTATCACCATTAAGTATATCTTCTTTTTTTGTAATATTATAATTTCTATAATTACCAGCAAAGTCATAAACATCTTTAAATAAGAATTTATGAATATTTTTTAAAGTGATAGGACTAAAACCAAAACTTTTATCTTCTAATAATTGAGCTATTCTTAGTGAGACTAAATCACATTCTTTTTCCTTTTGAATACTTATGTTGTTAGAATCTTGTGTTTCATAGTATTTTTTTAACAAGTTTTCTATTTCGTAATATTTAAGTTTACCACTGATGTTTTTTTGAGATAAATCTATTAAATACTTAGAAGGCTCTAAATTATCAACTTTATTTAAACCAATACCAGTGTTCCAATATTCTTGCTTTTTATTATTATCAGTTGTTTCATTTTCAATTATATAATTTTCTTCATTATA
>ERZ837380.5182-NODE-5182-length-10255-cov-18.543137_pt1 | contig 10255 bp, 9 predicted proteins | sample MGYA00519685_ERZ837380 | MGnify/ENA primary metagenome ERZ837380 (study PRJEB31850, sample SAMEA3708817) | human gut metagenome | biome: human gut; feature: human-associated habitat; material: faeces | place: China | collected 2014 ...
TACCTGCGCAGGCGTCACGGCAAAGATCGACGCCGACGTGGTGCGCCGCATGGCAGGCGTCACCGACCGGAGCTACCTGTTCCGTATCTCGGACGCACTGGAAGCGCAGGATGGTGCCGCCGCGCTGGCTCAGCTGGCACAGCTGCGGCAGCAGTCGGTGGATGTCAAGCGCCTGACCGAGGAGCTCATCGCCCACTACCGTGCCCTGATGCTGGCGGCTCTGCCCGGCGGGCAGGCGCTGCTGTCCGGTGTGTCGCCGGAAGAGGAAGCACAGTACCTCGAAAAAGGCCCGCAGCTGGGTCAGCGGGACGCCATCCGTGCCATCCGGACGCTGGGCAACGCGCTGGAACACATGACCCGCGGCAGCGACCAGCGCATCGAGCTGGAACTGGCGCTGTTCAGCCTGTCCGAGCCGCCCCAACAGATGCAGCCCGTGCCCGTGCAGACAGCTCAGGCTGCCCCGGCACGGGCGCAGACGCCGCCCGCCGCGCAGCCCTTTGCGGCCGCTCCGGCAGTGCAGCCCTTTGTGAGCGCGCCTGTGCCGCAGCAGCCCGCCCCCGTGCAGGAAACGCCGCAGCCTGCGGCATCTGCCGAGCCGGAAAAACCGGCCCAGACCGAGGAACTTCCGCCTTTGCCGGAGGAACCGCCGGTGCAGCAGGCAGAGCCGCTCCCGTGGGACGAGCCCTCCGCACAGGCCGCGCAGCCTGTGACTCCGCCTGCCCCGGTGGAACCGGAACCGACTCCGCAGCCGGAACCGGCCAAGCCTGCCCCGGCAGAAACCGCCCCGGCAAACCCCGCCGACCCGGTGCTGACAAAGCCCCGCAAGGTGGCGCAGGAGGGGGTCAACTCCTTCCCGTACTGGGAGCAGGTGGTGCAGCTGCTGCAGGAAAAAGATCCCATGCTCTACACCTATCTGCGCAAGTCCAGAGCCTACTTCGACGGCACCCGGGTGCTCATCGACGGCGGCAAGACCTTCCGGGATTTCATCCGCCAGAACAAGGACAGCCAGCGGCTTATCAAAAAGCTGATCGCACAGGTGTCCGGCGTGGCGGTGCCCATCGGCCCCTACGAGCCGAAGCAGGCCGCCCGGACGGCTTCCAACGCGGAGCAGTCGCTCCACGCGCTGGAAAAGCTGGGGCTGGAAGTGTCCATTGAGGATTCCGCACGAAAGAAGAAATAAGGCTTTCCCCCCAAGGGGGAAGGCTTTTGACAGATAAAATAAAGGAGAAAAACTATGAAAGCAAGAATGCCCGCAGGCTTCGGCCGCCCCGATATGAACGCCCTGATGCGTCAGGCTCAGAAAATGCAGGAAGACATGAAGGCCAAGCAGGCCGAGCTGGAGGCTGCCGAGTACACCGGCAGCGCCGCCGGTGAGATGGTCACGGTGAAGATGAACGGCAAGCACGAGGTGCTCTCCATCACCATCAAGCCCGAGGCCGTGGACCCGGACGACGTGGAAATGCTGGAAGATATGGTGGCTGCCGCCATCAATGCCACCGTCAAGCAGGTGGACGAGACCGCCGAGGCCGAGATGGGCAAGCTGACCGGCGGCATGAACATTCCGGGTCTCTGATCCGGCTGGAGGGAAGAACATGGGCTACAATGCTGCCCCGCTGGAAAAGCTGATCGAAGAGTTCGGCAAGTTTCCGGGCATCGGGCGCAAAGGCGCGACCCGCATGGCCTATCAGGTGTTGAGCATGTCCGATGAGGACGCGGCGGCCCTGGCTTCGGCCATCCAGAACGCGCACACCAAGCTCCACCGCTGCCGCATCTGCCAGAACTACACCGAGGCCGAGATCTGCCCCATCTGCGCCAGCGCCAAGCGGGACACGTCGGTCATCTGCGTGGTGGAAACGCCGCGGGATGTGCAGGCGTTTGAGCGCACCCGGGAGTACCACGGCCTGTATCATGTGCTGCACGGCCTGATCAGCCCCATGGACGGCATCGGGGCCGAGCAGCTCAGTGTGAAGGAACTGCTGGCCCGTCTGGGTGACGGCAAGGTCAAGGAAGTGATCATGGCCATGAACCCCACCGTAGAGGGGGAGGCCACCGCCATGTATCTGGCCAAGCTCATCAAGCCGCTGGGCATCAAGACCACCCGTCTGGCCTACGGTCTGCCGGTGGGTGCAAGCCTGGAGTATACCGACGAGACCACCCTTTACCGTGCGCTTTCCGGCCGCGGAGAACTGTAAACTGCCTTAAGTGAACAGAGAACGCCCCGTCTGTCAGACTGCAATATCTGGCGGATGGGGCGTTTTTGCGTACAGAAAAAACTGGATGCTTTCGCAAATCTCTACTGGGGTGAAATATCTGGCAAAATTCTATTTATAACGTTATTTCGTAAAAACCAGAACTTTTCCAGATAACACTACCCCAGTAGACATTCCGGACAGTTGGGACTGGGACCCGCGCACGCAGCAACAGCCCACTGGGCTGATTGCTGCCCCTGCTGCGCAGAGGCGTGCTGTTCGCCTCCTCATCGCCGGGACCACAAAAACAAGAACTCCCCCACCGCAGCGCGGCAGGGGAGTTCTGTTTTTGGTGGAGGCGATGGGAGTCGAACCCATGTCCGAAAAGAGTTCAGTGTAGGTGTCTCCGGGTGCAGGCGATCTACAACATTCCCGCCGCGCCACGCCGATCGTCAGGCTAGCGCATTGGTAGCTTCATGAGTTCCTGCCGGTCCGCAAAGCTTAGGTCCGTTCAGGTGCTGTGTCTAAAGGACGCCCCGGCCCCACACGACACAAGAGTGGGCGGAACGCGCAGCACTCAGGCTGCGAGCAACTGATAATTATTGTTGTCAGTTAATTTTTTTGGAGGAGTTATAGAGCAGTTCCCCCGCTGCTACCCGCTGCCCAGACCTCGCTCCCCCCGTCGAAACCTTTACGCCCCCATAAAAATGCACCTTGCAATGCACGAAAAACAGGAGAAGTTCCGCTTCAGGGAAACCGTCTGAAACGATCAGTAGTACTTGCCGTTGGATTTCATGGCGCGGTCGATGGAACGCTTGGCGTCGCGCTGGGCGGCGTCGGCACGCTTGTCGTAGAGCTTTTTGCCCTTGCAAAGGCCCAGTTCCATTTTTACGCGGCCATGTTTGAAATAGAGCGAAAGCGGCACCAGCGTGTATCCCTGCAGCTTGCACTGCTGGTGCAGCCGCCGGATCTCGTTTTTGTGTGCCAGAAGCCGCCGGACACGCAGAGGGTCCTGGTTGAAGATGTTGCCGTGGTCGTAGGGCGTGATGTGCATGCCCTTGACCAGCAGTTCGCCGTCCTCAATGTCCACCCAGCTGTCCTTCAGGTTGACCCCGCCGGCCCGCAGGCTTTTGACCTCGGTGCCCTTGAGCTCAACGCCGGTCTCCAGCGCTTCCAGAACGAAATACTCGTGGCGCGCTTCGCGGTTGGTGGCGATGGTTTTGGTCGCCGGGCGCTCCTTAGTGGGTGCCATGCTGCGCGCCTCCTTTCTCCGTTCAGTTCGTTGTATTAGTATACCATTTTTTTGTACTTTTGCAAGGGGCATCTTTGAAGAAACTGTAAATTATTGCAGTCTGACCGGCCGCGGACCGGTCACCCTTGACCTTCCCCCTTGTGGAAGGTATATTCTAAGGGCAGAGGGGCGCACTGCCCCGGACAAAGGAGGGCACTTTATGCTCAACATCGAACATCTGACCAAGACCTACGGCGGCAAGGCGGCCGTGCAGGACCTCAGCCTGCACATCCGCCCCGGCGAGATCTGCGCATTCATCGGCCACAACGGCGCGGGCAAGACCACCACACTCAAGTGCTGCTGCGGCATCCAGCAGTTCGACAGCGGCCTCATTACGGTGGACGGCATCTCGGTGCAGGATGACCCGCTGGAATGCAAGCGGCGGCTGGCCTATCTGCCGGACAACCCGGACCTGTACGAATACATGACCGGCATCCAGTACCTGAACTTCATCGCGGATATCTTTGCCGTGGGGGCACGGGAGCGTGCCGAGCGCATCCGGTCCTACGGCGACCAGTTCGACCTCACGCAGGACCTGGCCCAGCCCATCAGCGCATACTCCCACGGCATGAAGCAGAAGCTGGCCATCATCTCGGCCCTGCTCCACGAGCCGAAGCTCATCCTCATGGACGAGCCCTTCGTGGGGCTGGACCCGTTGGCGGCACACCAGCTCAAGACCCTGATGCGCCGCTTTTGCGACGGCGGCGGGGCCATCTTCTTCTCGACTCATGTGCTGGAGGTGGCCGAAAAGCTCTGCGACCGGGTGGCCATCATCCGGGCCGGGCGGCTGGTGCGGGCCGGTTCCATGGACGAGGTGCGCGGCGATGACAGTCTGGAAGAGGTTTTTCTGGAACTGGAAGGCACGGAGGCGCAGGCATGATGATCCGTGCATTGCTCCGCAAGCAGCTGCGGGAGCTGGGCGCGGCCTTTCTCCGCAGCAGCAAGACCGGCAAAGCGCGGTCCCGGGCATCGGCCGTGGGGTATGCGCTGCTGTTTGCCGTGCTGGTGGTGGTGCTCATGCTCTGCTTTGCGGGCATGGCCCTGCCGCTGGCTTCGGTGCTGCTCCCGGCCGGGCTGGACTGGCTGTATTTTGCCTCCATGGGGCTCACGGCGCTGCTGGTGAGCGTGCTGGCCAGCGCCTTTACCAGCTATTCCGGCCTGTTCCAGAGCCGGGACAACGAACTGCTGCTCTCGCTGCCCATCCCGCCGGCGGTCATTTTCGGGGTGCGGGTGAGCACCGTTTATCTGGCCTGCCTGATCTACCTGCTCATGGCGTGGGTCCCGGCGGTGGTGTGTTACGGCCTGCTGGCAGCCCATCCGCTGGCCGGGGTGCTGTGCAGCATCCCCATGGCGTTGGTGCTGGCCGGAGCGGCCTGCATTCTGGCGGTATTGCTGGGCTGGGCCGTGGCGCTGGCCAATGACCGCGCCCGGCACAAAAGTCTGGTCACCGTGGTGTGCTCGCTGGTGTTTTTTGCGCTGTATTATGCGGGTTTTCTGCGGGTGCAGGAGATGCTGGACGATCTGCTGGCCGATGCCGCACAGTCGGGTGCGGCACTTGCCCGTGCAGCCTGGCCGCTGCGGCTGCTGGGCGGCGCGGCGGCAGGGGAGCTCCCGGCGCTGGCGGGTCTTGTACTGAGTACAGCGCTGTGCTTTGCAGTCTTTTGCAAGCTGCTGGAAAAGCCCTACCTGCGCCGCATGACGGCCCGGAAGGGTACGGCCCGCACGGCATACCATGCGCGAAAAGCACGCCCCGTCAGCCTGCGGCAGGCTCTGCTGCGCCGGGAACTGCTGCATCTTGGGTCCAGCTCAGCCTATATGCTCAACAGCGCCATGGGCACGCTGGGCCTGCTGGTGCTGGGCGGCGTGTCCCTGTGGAAGGCAGACCTCTTTGCCCGGTTTGCGCAGGCCGTGCCGGAAGGGGTCCCGGTGCTGGTATGCTGTGCCGTGTGTGCGGTGTCGGCAGCCAACTTCCTGACCACGCCCTCCGTCTCGCTGGAAGGCCGGACGGTCTGGCTCCTGCAAAGCCTGCCTATCCCGTCCTGGCAGGCCCTGTGTGCTAAGCTGGAACTGCATCTACTGCTGACCGGCGTCCCGGCGGCATTGTGCCTTGTGTGCATGCAGGCGGCGGTGCAGATGCCGCCGGTGTATTTCTGTCTGACCCTGCTGGAAGCGGAACTGTTCGTGCTGCTCAGTGCGGAAATGGGCCTTGCACTGGGGCTTGTGCTGCCCAACCTGCATTGGACGAGTGAGGCCGCGGTGATCAAAATGAGCGGCTGTACCTTGCTGTCCATGGCGGCCAATCTCGTTGCTGTGCTGGTGCTGACCCTTGCGCAGACCAATCTGCTGACGATCCTTCCGCTTCCGGCGGTCATGGCGGCGGCCCTTGTGCTGCTGGCGGGTGCGGACGGGCTGCTGGGGCACTGGCTGAAAACCAGAGGAGCCAGACGCCTTGCAGAACTTTCCTGAAAAACCATAAAACAAAGCAGCGGCCTGCTCTCCCAAAACGGGGGAACAGGCCGCTGCTGTTTGTGCGGGAGGGGCTTACTGGATGCCGGTGACCTTGTAGTCCTGATCCTCGACGGTCTTCTTCAGCACATCGTCGGAAACTTCGGCGCGCAGGGTGACAACGGCGGTGCCGGCCTCGTGGCTCACCACAGCCTCGGTCACTTCGGGCAGGGCCTCCAGTGCCTTCTTCACACGGGCCTCACAGTGGCCGCACATCATGCCTTCTACATGCAGAGTCTTTTTCATGGTCATATCCTCCTTGATGGTACTCTCTTTATCCTCAACCGCTGCGGGCTGCGTGAGGGCAGCGGGCAGGGTAGAAGCGTTTTTCAGCGGGTGGTCGTGTTTGGTGCTGTGCAGATCGAACAGATTCAGCCGCAGGGCGTTGCTCACCACGCAGAAGCTGGACAGGCTCATGGCCGCTGCGCCGAACATGGGGTTCAGCGTCAGGCCGAAGGGGATGAACGCACCGGCTGCCAGCGGAATGCCGATGGTGTTGTAGAGGAAGGCCCAGAACAGGTTCTCGTGGATGTTGCGCAGGGTGGCGCGGCTCAAGCGGATGGCGGCGGGCACATCCGAGAGCCTGGAATTCATCAACACCACATCGGCGGCGTCGATGGCCACATCGGTACCGGCGCCAATGGCGATGCCGGTGTCGGCGCGGGTCAGGGCGGGGGCGTCGTTGATGCCGTCACCCACCATGGCTACCTTACCGGCGGCCTGCAGCTGGCGGATCACGGCCTCCTTGCCGTCCGGCAGCACCCCGGCGATTACGGCGTCCACACCGGCCTGCTTGCCGATGGCGTCAGCCGTGCGCTGGTTGTCGCCGGTGAGCATGACCACTTTGATGCCCATGGCCTGCAGCTCCCGGATGGCCCGGGGGCTGTCCTCCTTGATGGTGTCGGCCACCGCGATGACACCCAGCAGACGGCCTGCGCCGCCAAAGAACAACGGGGTCTTACCCTGCGCCGAGAGCTCGGCTGCTGCCTGTGCCAGCTCGGCCGGGACGGTGACCTTGGTGCCGGTAAAGGCTGCATTGCCGCCAAAGATCTCCTTGCCGTCCAGCTTGGCGCTCAGGCCGTTGCCGGGCAGGGCCGCAAAGTCAGTCACCTCCGGGGCATCCAGCTGCTGGGCCTCGGCATAAGCCAGCACAGCGCGGGCCAGCGGGTGCTCGCTCTTGCATTCCAGCGCGGCGGCCAGGGTCAGCAGTTCGGTCTCGGTCACGCCGTCGGCGGGCAGGATGTCGGTGACCTTCGGCTCACCGCTGGTGATGGTGCCGGTCTTGTCCAGCGCCACGATCTGGGTGCGGCCGGCAGCTTCCAGCGAAGCGGCGGTCTTGAACAGGATGCCGTTTTTGGCGCCCATGCCGTTGCCCACCATGATGGCCACCGGCGTGGCAAGGCCCAGAGCACAGGGGCAGCTGATGACCAGCACCGAGATGCCGCGGGCCAGCGCATAGCCCAGCTCACGGCCCAGAAGCAGCCAGACCACGGTGGTGACCACCGCGATGCTGATGACTGCCGGCACAAAGAAGCCGGACACGGTGTCGGCTACCTTGGCGATGGGAGCCTTGGTGGCGGCGGCATCGCTCACCATCCGGATGATCTGGGCCAGGGTGGTGTCCTCGCCCACGCGGGTGGCTTCGCACCGCAGGAAGCCGGACTGGTTGGCCGTGGCGGCGCTCACCTTGTCCCCGGCGGCCTTGTCCACCGGGATGCTCTCGCCGGTCAGGGCGCTTTCGTTCACGGCGCTGCTGCCTTCCAGCACGACGCCGTCCACCGGGATGTTCTCACCGGGGCGCACCACAAAGATGTCGCCCTTCTGCACCTGCTCGATGGGTACGGTCACCTCGGCACCGTCCCGCAGCAGGGTGGCCGTTTTGGGGGCCAGCTTCATCAGGCTCTTCAGTGCATCGGTGGTCTTGCCCTTGGAGCGGGCCTCCAGCATCTTGCCCACCGTGATCAGGGTCAGGATCATGGCCGCCGACTCAAAGTAGAACTCCATCATATAGTGCATGACCAGCTCGTCGTTGCCGTCCACCTGTGCGCGGGTCATGGCAAACAGGGCGTAGGTGCTCCACACAAAGCTGGCCATGGAGCCCATGGCCACCAGCGTGTCCATGTTGGGGGAGCCGTGGATCAGCCCCTTGAAGCCGTTGATGAAGAACTTCTGGTTGATCACCATCACGATGCCCGCCAGCAGCAGCTGGACAAGGCCCATGGCAATGTGGTTGCCGTCAAACCAGTGGGGCAGGGGCCAGCCCCACATCATGTGCCCCATGGAAAAGTACATCAGTACCAGCAGAAAGCCCAGCGAAGCGATCAGCCGCCGCTTGAGCTTGGGCGTCTCGTGGTCGGCCAGCGCGTCCAGGTCGGCGCTGGGGGAGCTGGCGGCGGCAGAACCGGCCGCCTTGGGGCTGGCACCGTAACCGGCTTCCTGCACGGCCTGAATGATCGCCGCGCTGGATGCGGTGCCCTCTACGCCCATGGAGTTGGTCAGCAGGCTCACCGAACAGCTGGTCACACCCGGTACCTTTTTTACGGCCTTTTCCACCCGGGCAGAGCAGGCCGCGCAGCTCATACCCGTTACATTGTATTGTTCCATCGTATTCACTCCTGATAAGTCCAGTATGTCTGCCGCAGGGTCACTTCATGAGCCGGGGCAGCAGCTTGATCAGCTCGTTCAGCTTTTCGTCGCTGCCGGCACGCAGGTCATTGGCCACACAGGTGCTCATGTGCTGGGCCAGCAGCTCCTTGGCAAAGCTGTTCAGCGCCGAGTTCACGGCGGCCACCTGTACCAGAATGTCCACACAGTAGGCATCCTTTTCCAGCATGCCGCGCACGCCGCGTACCTGGCCTTCGATGCGGCTCAGCCGGTTGACCAGTGCTTTGTATTCCTCCGGGCTGCGGTCCTTGTGGCGGCAGCAGGAGGGAACGGTGTCCGGCGCGTCGGCGGGGGAAACCGTGTCCGCCGCAGGCTCTTCGGTGCTGCAGCAACAGCAGGGCTTCTTTTCGGTGGATTCCATGATGCAGGCTCCTTTCGCAAACCCCTTAGGGGTATCCTTTGCTTCCAGCAGGAGTATACCACACCATATCCGACAAATCAAGTAGGAATTTGAAATAAAAGAAAAAAGAGGGAAAACCCGCAGGCTTTCCCTCACACAGAACCGTGATAAAGTTACTTTTCCAGAATGCGCGGAGCAAACAGGCTCCACATCTTGCCCCACCAGTACCAGTCGTGGGACACGTCGCCGCCCCACACTTCCAGGTGAGCGGGCAGGCCCTGGGCCTGCAGCACATCGGCCAGTGCCTGGGTGTCGGCCTTGGCGTCATCCTCGTAGGCACCCTGACCGGCGCAGAGGATGAGGCTGTTTTCCTCGGCCTTGACCAGTGCCAGCTTGTTGGCGATGCCGTTCTCCTGCAGATACAGCAGGGGAGAGCAGCGCAGCACCAGATCGTCGTTCTCGGCACCCCAGAAGCGGCTCAGGTCGTAGATGCCGCCCATGCCCACGGCACCGGCAAACAGGTTGGGGCGGCGCAGACGGCAGTTCACGGCCTGATAAGCGCCCAGATCCACACCGGCGCACCAGATCTTGGTGCCCTTCTCGGCCTTGTTCAGGGCCAGGATGCGGGGAGCCAGCTCGGCAGTCAGGTAAACAAAATACTTCTCCTGTGCCTCGGCCCGGCGGCGCAGCGGCAGATCCCCGTTCAGCACGCCTTCACCGTCCACGCTGTCAGCGCAGAACAGCTGGATCTTGCCCTCGTTCAGCAGCTGGGCAATGGCGTCCGGCATGCCGTTGTTCTCCCAGTCGAAAAAGCGGCCGCCGCGGGCGGGCAGAGCCAGCACCGGCACACCGGCGCTGCCATATACCTTGAACTCCATCTCGCGGTTCAGCACACTGCTCCACTCTTTGTAATAGGTACCCTGCATCATAATCAATCAAGCACTCCTTTTTTATCATGATCCGGCCCCGGCGCACAGTCGCTGCACGTCCGGCCGGCAGTAGCGTTTCAGGATAAATCAGACAAACTGGTTGCGCTGTGCGTCGTACTCGTAGCCGACGGCACGCAGCTTTGCACACAGATCAGTCTTGTCGGCGTCCAGATCTTCGCACAAAGCATCGAGGTTTTTGAAATAATCCCGGAGTTTGAGGTTCACCACGCTCAGCAGCATGATGGGATCGGTGGGAAGAGCCATGCGTTCATCTCCTTTAAGGCAACAAAAAAAGCCGGCCACTCGACAAAGTGACCGGCCACATACACCAAATTAG
>ERZ837380.5190-NODE-5190-length-10242-cov-2.732993_pt1 | contig 10242 bp, 5 predicted proteins | sample MGYA00519685_ERZ837380 | MGnify/ENA primary metagenome ERZ837380 (study PRJEB31850, sample SAMEA3708817) | human gut metagenome | biome: human gut; feature: human-associated habitat; material: faeces | place: China | collected 2014 ...
CTTGTTCTTCGGCAATGGTATACAGGCAATGAGAAGCACGCTGTTGCAGGGCATTCGGAGTAAAGCCGGTAATCGCCAGCACTTTTCCGCCCACTCGCAGCATCTCATCTGCCGCCAGGTTTAACTCGCGCCGTACACCGGTGTAGGAAATGGCTAATAACAGATCGTCAGGGGACGACGCCTGTACTGTAGCGAGTAGCGCATGCATATCGCGCACTGCGGCAGCATTGAAGCCAATCTTCATCAGCTTCCAGGCAAAGTTTTGCGCCACCAGACCCGAAGCGCCAATACCGGTCAGAATTATCCGCCGCGCAGAGCGCAACATTGTTACGCATTCATGCAGTTTCTCTTCACTATTAACGTTTAGCGTTGCGTACATGGCGGCAGTATTTTCTTTAATCAATTTTTCGCCGACCAGCCGTAACGGATCATCACCGCGGATTTGGTTATGAATGGGCACGGAGGGAGATTCCGGCTGGCTTGCCAGCGCTTCACTCAACGCCAACTTAAGTGCCGGAAAACCTTTATAGCCGAGTTTTTGCGCGAACTTCACGACGCTGGACTGACTGACTCCGGCTTCGTTGGCCAGTTGCTGAGAGCTTAAATGGCGCGCCGTATCAGGTTGTAGCAGCAGATAATCCGCCAGTTTTTTATCACTCTGGGCAAGCCCCTGGTAACGCTGACGGATACGAAGTAAGCCGTTCATATCTTTCCTCGCGATGAAATAGTGGCGACAACAGGCAATATGAGACAAACGCGAGTGAATTTTATATTCCATTGCCGCTAATTGCCATGAATTAAAAATTCCAGTTAGCCATGATGCGGTCGATTGTTGCCGGAAAAGTGATGATCTATCTGTTAGGCTATGTAGTAGCGAAAATTAATCAGGATGTTTCAGTCCAGAGGAGTATGGTTTGGCAACTCACGAGCGTCGTGTGGTGTTTTTTGACTTAGATGGAACATTGCATCAGCAGGATATGTTCGGCAGTTTTTTGCGTTATTTACTGCGTCGCCAACCGCTGAATGCGTTGCTTGTCCTGCCGTTGTTGCCGATCATAGCCATTGCGTTATTGATAAAAGGCCGTGCGGCACGCTGGCCGATGAGTCTGCTTCTGTGGGGATGCACTTTTGGTCACAATGAAGCGCGTTTGCAGGCGTTGCAGGCCGATTTCGTACGCTGGTTTCGTGACAATGTTACCGCCTTTCCGCTGGTTCAGGAGCGATTAACCACCTACCTGTTAAGTTCCGATGCTGATATCTGGTTGATTACCGGCTCTCCGCAGCCGCTGGTTGAAGCGGTTTATTTCGATACGCCCTGGCTGCCGCGGGTTAATCTTATCGCCAGTCAGATTCAGCGTGGCTATGGTGGTTGGGTATTGACGATGCGTTGTCTGGGACATGAAAAGGTCGCACAACTGGAGCGCAAAATCGGCACGCCGCTGCGGCTGTACAGTGGCTATAGCGACAGTAATCAGGACAACCCGCTGCTTTATTTCTGTCAGCATCGTTGGCGAGTAACCCCGCGCGGTGAACTCCAGCAACTGGAATAGAGTAAAGCATAGCGTCCGTGTATAATGCGCCGCGCTTTTATAACCGGAGTTTTCTTTTTGTCTGAAGTCGAATTTAGCCACGAATACTGGATGCGTCACGCGCTGACGCTGGCGAAACGTGCCTGGGATGAGCGGGAAGTGCCGGTCGGCGCGGTATTAGTGCATAACAATCGGGTAATCGGCGAAGGCTGGAACCGCCCGATTGGTCGCCATGATCCCACCGCACATGCAGAAATCATGGCCCTGCGGCAGGGTGGTCTGGTGATGCAAAATTATCGTCTGATCGACGCCACGTTGTATGTCACGCTTGAACCATGTGTAATGTGTGCCGGAGCGATGATCCACAGTCGCATTGGTCGCGTGGTCTTTGGTGCGCGTGACGCGAAAACTGGCGCTGCGGGATCTTTAATGGATGTGCTGCATCATCCGGGTATGAATCACCGAGTGGAAATTACGGAAGGAATACTGGCGGATGAGTGCGCGGCGTTGCTCAGTGACTTCTTTCGCATGCGCCGCCAGGAAATTAAAGCGCAGAAAAAAGCGCAATCCTCGACGGATTAATTTTGTTTCTCTTCACTCCCTTTCCTGGAAAACAGCAGAGAGGGAGAATGGGTCAAATAGTTTGATGACGACTGGGAAAGAAACGAGAGAAAAGGAAATTTCTCTTTGCCCAACTCCGTAGGCGATACCGCCGGATAATCCTGCGCCAGTTGCATCGCCGCTTCTGTAGCCTGCTTCTCTTTCTCTTGCAGATAACCCACCAGGCTAATCTGATACTTACGAATATTTTCGACATAAGCGTAGGCTTCATGTCCACGAGCGTAGCCGTAAGTCAGCTTGCTGTAATAGGGTTTCTGGCTAAGTAAAGGCAGACGCTGTTTTACGTCAGCCCAACTGTCAGGATTCCCTTTGGTTTTTGCCGTCAGAGCGCGGGCATCCAGCATATGCGCATAGCCCATATTGTACGCGGCGAGGGCAAACCAAATCCGTTCGTTCTCCGGCACACTTTCCGGCACTTTACTCATCATATCCTGCAAATAACGCACTCCACCGCTGATGCTCTGTTCGGCATCGGTACGATCCGTAATGCCGAGGCTTTGCGCGGTATTTTTGGTTAGCATCATCATGCCGCGCACACCCGTCGGTGAAGTGGCCTGCGCATCCCAGTGCGATTCCTGATAAGCAATAGCGGCCAGCAAACGCCAGTCAATTTCTTCGGCGTATTTCTCAAACAGGGGCTTTAACTGCGGCAGTACCGCATCGACGGCGCGTAAAAATGTGCGCGTATCGACGTAATCAAAATCATCGCCATGCCCCAGGTATTTCTCTTCAATGCGTGCCAGCGTACCGTCTTCATTCATCTCATTGAAGAAATCGAGCAGAGCGGCGGAAAGGGTATTATCGCCATCTAACGGGCTAAACCAGGTCACTGGTTGTTCATCGGTGATATCGAGCGCTACGGCGAGTTCCGGGTGAACGCGCTGAAACAGGCTGATGGCGACAGAATCAGCAATGGTGTAATCGAGTTTTCCTTCGATGACATCTTCCATTAATTCCGCAGAGCCTTTTTTGTCGTCTACCTTCCAGCTTAATTCCGGGAATTTTGTTTCTTTCAGGGTCTGGAGATCGTTAACCACCACGTGACCCGGTGCAACGGTGAGTTGCTCTGCCGTCAGGTTGCCCAGCGTACGTGGGCGATACTGACCCACTTTATAAACCAGTTGTTGTGACACGGAATAATAGGTAGGACCAGGCTGATAATTTTTTACCCGCTCACTGTTATAGACCAGTCCTGCCGCCAGCAGGTCGGCGTTACCATTATCGAGGTCGTCAAACAGCTGGCTGATATTCTGCCGCACGGTCACTTTCAGTTTTACACCGAGGTAATCGGCAAACTGTTTCGCCAGTTCGTAATCCAGGCCAAAAGGTTTCCCGTTGATTTCGTTATAAGTCAGGGGAGTATGAATGGTGCTCACACGCAACTCTCCCCGCGCTTGAATGGCGGCGATACGGTTGTCGGCTTTACCAAACCAGGGAATGGATGGCCAGAGAGCGACCGCGAGCAGCAGTGCCAGAATGCCGATGAACAGATAATTAATCTTTAATTTTTTCAATTAGTTAATTCTCTGTGTCGTGCGCGTCCCAGCTTGAAAAAACGTAATAATAGTGAAAGGTTTACTCATAAATGAGCGGCATTTTGCGTAAACCTGCGCCAGATGGCAACTTATTACAGCCATTGGCGGCACGCGTTGCTAATTCACGATGGTGATTTTATTTCCACGCAAACGGTTTCGTCAGCGCATCAGATTCTTTATAATGACGCCCGTTTCCCCCCCCTTGGGTACACCGAAAGCTTAGAAGACGAGAGACTTATGATGGAAATTCTGCGTGGTTCGCCTGCACTGTCGGCATTCCGAATCAACAAACTGCTGGCACGTTTTCAGGCTGCCAGGCTCCCGGTTCACAATATTTACGCCGAGTATGTCCATTTTGCTGACCTCAATGCGCCGTTAAACGATGATGAGCACGCACAACTTGAACGCCTGCTGAAATATGGCCCGGCCCTCGCCAGCCACGCCCCGCAAGGCAAACTCCTGCTGGTGACCCCGCGTCCTGGCACCATCTCTCCCTGGTCTTCGAAAGCGACCGATATCGCCCATAATTGCGGTCTACAACAGGTAAACCGCCTTGAGCGCGGCGTGGCTTACTATATAGAAGCCGGTACGCTGACTAATGAACAATGGCAGCAGGTGACCGCTGAACTGCACGACCGCATGATGGAAACGGTCTTTTTTGCTTTAGATGATGCAGAGCAGTTGTTTGCTCATCATCAACCGACTCCGGTTACCAGCGTTGATTTGCTGGGGCAGGGCCGTCAGGCGCTGATCGACGCTAACCTGCGTCTTGGTCTGGCGCTGGCGGAAGATGAGATTGACTATCTGCAGGATGCGTTCACAAAGCTTGGTCGTAACCCGAACGACATCGAGCTGTATATGTTCGCGCAGGCGAACTCCGAGCACTGCCGTCACAAAATTTTTAACGCCGACTGGATTATCGACGGTGAACAGCAGCCGAAATCGCTGTTCAAGATGATCAAAAACACCTTCGAAACCACGCCGGATCACGTTCTCTCTGCTTATAAAGATAACGCCGCCGTAATGGAAGGTTCTGAAGTGGGCCGCTACTTTGCTGACCACGAAACGGGCCGCTACGATTTCCATCAGGAACCGGCGCATATTCTGATGAAAGTCGAAACTCACAACCACCCGACGGCGATTTCTCCGTGGCCGGGCGCGGCGACCGGTTCCGGCGGTGAAATCCGCGATGAAGGTGCCACCGGGCGTGGCGCAAAGCCGAAAGCCGGTCTGGTCGGTTTCTCCGTATCCAACTTGCGTATTCCGGGCTTTGAACAGCCGTGGGAAGAAGATTTCGGTAAGCCTGAGCGCATTGTCACCGCGCTGGACATCATGACCGAAGGCCCGCTGGGCGGCGCGGCGTTTAACAACGAATTTGGTCGCCCGGCACTGAACGGCTACTTCCGTACTTATGAAGAAAAAGTGAACAGCCACAATGGCGAAGAGCTGCGCGGTTATCACAAACCGATCATGCTGGCGGGTGGGATCGGCAACATTCGCGCCGATCACGTACAAAAAGGCGAGATCAACGTTGGTGCGAAGCTGGTCGTTCTCGGCGGCCCGGCAATGAACATCGGTCTTGGCGGCGGCGCGGCGTCTTCCATGGCATCTGGTCAGTCTGATGCGGACCTCGACTTTGCTTCCGTACAGCGCGACAACCCGGAGATGGAGCGTCGCTGCCAGGAAGTGATCGACCGTTGCTGGCAGCTTGGTGATGCCAACCCAATCCTGTTTATCCACGACGTTGGCGCAGGCGGTCTTTCTAACGCCATGCCGGAACTGGTGAGCGACGGCGGGCGCGGCGGTAAATTCGAACTGCGCGATATCCTGAGCGACGAACCGGGCATGAGCCCGCTGGAAATCTGGTGTAACGAATCCCAGGAACGCTACGTGCTGGCGGTTGCTGCCGATCAGTTACCGCTGTTTGACGAACTGTGTAAGCGTGAGCGCGCGCCATACGCGGTGATTGGCGAGGCCACCGAAGAATTACATCTTTCTTTGCACGATCGTCATTTTGATAATCAGCCGATCGATCTGCCGCTGGACGTACTGCTTGGTAAAACGCCGAAGATGACCCGCGAAGTACAAACGCTGAAAGCGAAGGGTGATGCGCTGGTTCGTGAAGGGATTACCATTGCTGACGCGGTGAAACGCGTGCTGCACCTGCCGACCGTGGCGGAGAAAACTTTCCTGGTGACCATTGGTGACCGCAGCGTAACCGGCATGGTAGCGCGCGATCAGATGGTGGGTCCGTGGCAGGTGCCGGTCGCTAACTGCGCGGTCACTACCGCCAGCCTCGACAGCTACTACGGTGAAGCGATGGCGATTGGCGAGCGTGCGCCGGTTGCGCTGCTGGATTTCGCCGCCTCTGCCCGTCTGGCGGTCGGTGAAGCGTTAACCAATATTGCCGCAACACAGATTGGCGATATCAAACGCATTAAACTTTCCGCCAACTGGATGGCGGCGGCAGGCCACCCTGGTGAAGATGCGGGCCTGTATGAAGCCGTTAAAGCTGTGGGCGAAGAACTTTGTCCGGCGCTGGGCCTGACGATCCCGGTGGGTAAAGACTCTATGTCGATGAAAACCCGCTGGCAGGAAGGTAACGAAGAGCGCGAAATGACGTCGCCGCTGTCGCTGGTGATTTCTGCATTTGCCCGTGTGGAAGATGTGCGTCACACCATCACGCCGCAGCTTTCTACCGAAGATAACGCATTACTGCTGATTGATCTGGGCAAAGGCAATAACGCGCTGGGCGCAACGGCGCTGGCGCAGGTTTATCGTCAGCTTGGCGACAAACCGGCAGATGTACGCGATGTTGCGCAACTGAAAGGCTTCTATGACGCGATTCAGGCGCTGGTTGCACAACGTAAGCTGCTGGCATATCACGACCGCTCTGATGGCGGCCTGCTGGTAACGCTGGCGGAAATGGCCTTTGCTGGTCATTGTGGCATTGACGCGGATATCGCCACTCTGGGTGACGATCGCCTGGCGGCGTTGTTTAACGAAGAACTGGGTGCGGTGATTCAGGTTCGTGCCGCTGACCGTGAAGCGGTCGAGTCCGTACTGGCGCAGCATGGGCTTGCGGATTGCGTCCATTATGTAGGGCAGGCGGTTTCCGGTGACCATTTTGTGATTACTGCCAACGGGCAGACTGTATTTAGCGAAAGCCGCACCACGTTGCGTGTCTGGTGGGCAGAAACTACCTGGCAGATGCAGCGCCTGCGTGACAACCCGGAGTGTGCCGATCAGGAGCATCAGGCGAAATCTAACGACGCCGATCCGGGCCTGAATGTAAAACTGTCGTTCGATATCAACGAAGATGTGGCAGCACCGTATATTGCCACTGGCGCACGTCCGAAAGTTGCCGTACTGCGTGAGCAGGGCGTGAACTCGCATGTTGAAATGGCGGCAGCTTTCCACCGTGCAGGCTTCGATGCTATCGACGTGCATATGAGCGACCTGCTGGCTGGACGCACGGGCCTGGAGGATTTCCACGCCCTGGTCGCGTGCGGTGGTTTCTCCTACGGTGATGTGCTGGGTGCCGGTGAAGGTTGGGCGAAGTCAATCCTGTTCAATGACCGTGTACGCGATGAGTTTGCAACCTTCTTCCACCGTCCGCAAACGCTGGCGCTGGGGGTATGTAACGGTTGCCAGATGATGTCTAATCTGCGTGAACTGATCCCTGGTAGCGAGTTGTGGCCACGTTTTGTGCGTAACACCTCCGATCGCTTTGAAGCGCGTTTCAGTCTGGTAGAAGTAACCCAAAGCCCGTCGCTGCTGTTGCAGGGGATGGTGGGCTCGCAGATGCCGATTGCTGTCTCTCACGGTGAAGGGCGCGTGGAAGTGCGTGATGCGGCGCATCTGGCGGCACTGGAAAGCAAAGGGCTGGTGGCACTGCGCTATGTCGATAACTTCGGCAAAGTCACTGAAACCTACCCGGCTAACCCGAACGGTTCTCCGAATGGTATTACGGCGGTCACGACTGAAAGCGGTCGAGTCACCATTATGATGCCGCACCCGGAACGTGTTTTCCGTACTGTCAGCAACTCCTGGCATCCGGAAAACTGGGGCGAGGATGGGCCGTGGATGCGTATTTTCCGCAATGCACGTAAGCAGTTGGGGTAAGCCGTCAACCCATTGGTTTTGCAGCCGGATGAGGCATTAAGCACCAACTACTATTATAAGCTCCCAACTTCGGGAGCTTTTTTGTGTCTGTAAATCACGACAATGGGTGGTTTACCGTGTCGCTTTCTGGCGACACTTAACTAATTGATTTTAATGGCATCTAATAAGTTTATCTTAAGTTGTCTCTTTTTAGCGACACAGTGGCTGATTTACAGCCAAATAGCGAAGAAGCCATAACCCCTTCAAAACAGCGTACAATCAGTACGTTACCAAACTATTTTCTTTATTGGCACAGTTACTGCATAATAGTAACCAGTGGCTCATTCACCGACTTATGTCAGCCCCTTCGGGACGTGCTACATAAAATTCGAATGACGCACAACAAGGTGCCTGCCGTCCAACTTCTGATATCAGCGTAGCTATATCAACCCTCGGGCGAAACGTCGAGTTAGGCACCGCCTTATTCCATAACAAAGCCGGGTAATTCCCGGCTTTGTTGTATCTGAACTTCCCCTCGGTTAGCATCAGGCTATTCGCGTCTGACGAGAGTAACACCTTGAAACGCTGGCCCGTTTTTCCCCGCTCATTACGACAACTGGTAATGCTGGCATTTTTGCTGATTCTGCTACCCCTGTTGGTGCTGGCATGGCAAGCCTGGCAAAGCCTGAATGCGCTTAGCGATCAGGCGGCGCTGGTTAACCGCACTACGCTTATTGATGCCCGGCGCAGTGAAGCGATGACCAACGCGGCACTGGAAATGGAGCGCAGCTACCGTCAGTATTGCGTGCTGGACGACCCTACGCTTGCGAAGGTTTATCAAAGCCAGCGCAAGCGTTATAGCGAAATGCTCGATGCCCACGCAGGCGTGCTGCCGGACGATAAACTCTACCAGGCATTACGTCAGGATTTGAATAATCTGGCTCAACTTCAGTGTAACAACAGCGGTCCCGATGCTGCTGCCGCCGCGCGTCTGGAAGCCTTTGCCAGTGCCAATACCGAAATGGTGCAGGCCACGCGCACAGTGGTGTTCTCTCGTGGGCAGCAACTTCAGCGTGAAATCGCCGAACGTGGGCAATATTTTGGTTGGCAATCGCTGGTGCTATTTCTGGTGAGTCTGGTAATGGTACTGCTTTTCACGCGGATGATTATCGGGCCGGTGAAAAATATCGAGCGCATGATCAACCGTCTGGGGGAAGGGCGTTCTCTGGGCAATAGCGTCTCGTTCAGTGGACCGAGCGAGTTACGCTCGGTTGGGCAACGTATTCTTTGGTTAAGTGAGCGCCTGTCATGGCTGGAATCCCAACGCCATCAATTTTTAAGACATTTATCTCATGAATTAAAAACGCCACTGGCGAGTATGCGCGAGGGCACTGAATTACTGGCTGACCAGGTTGTCGGGCCGCTTACGCCAGAGCAAAAAGAGGTGGTGAGCATTCTTGATAGCAGCAGCCGCAATTTGCAAAAACTGATCGAACAACTGCTTGATTACAACCGTAAACAAGCGGACAGTGCGGTGGAACTGGAGAATGTTGAGTTAGCACCGCTGGTGGAGACAGTAGTTTCTGCTCATAGCCTGCCCGCACGGGCTAAAATGATGCATACCGACGTTGATCTCAAAGCAACAGCTTGCCTGGCGGAGCCAATGCTGCTGATGAGCGTACTGGATAATCTTTACTCCAATGCGGTGCACTACGGGGCTGAATCCGGTAACATTTGCCTTCGCAGCAGTTTACATGGTGCGCGGGTTTATATTGATGTCATCAATACAGGCACGCCCATTCCGCAAGAGGAACGCGCCATGATCTTCGAACCCTTTTTTCAGGGAAGCCACCAGCGAAAAGGGGCGGTGAAGGGCAGCGGTCTGGGATTAAGCATTGCCAGGGATTGTATTCGCCGTATGCAAGGGGAACTGTATCTGGTCGACGAGAGCGGGCAAGATGTTTGTTTCCGCATTGAATTACCGTCGTCGAAAAACACGAAATAATGCTAACAGCCTATCCCATCAGGCTATTTTATTTGCCAGTTTGGCCCCGGGCAGTGCTCGAAATCTTCACGTACGACATGTACGCTCCGGTTTCTCCGCGCTGTCCATGTCCAAACTGCCTGCAACAATTACGCCCACTGGGATAGGCTTTAAGTCTGGTGAATATGCGACACATTTTTCAACGATTATTGCCCCGACGGCTGTGGCTGGCAGGGCTGCCATGTCTGGCATTGCTGGGTTGCGTGCAGAGTCACAATAAGCCAGCCATTGATACGCCAGCAGAAGAAAAAATTCCGGTTTATCAACTGGCTGACTATCTTTCTACTGAATGTAGCGACATCTGGGCGCTGCAAGGTAAATCAACCGAAACCAATCCGCTTTACTGGCTGCGGGCGATGGATTGTGCTGATCGTTTAATGCCTGCGCAGTCGCGTCAGCAAGCCCGCCA
>ERZ837380.5203-NODE-5203-length-10222-cov-6.617586_pt1 | contig 10222 bp, 6 predicted proteins | sample MGYA00519685_ERZ837380 | MGnify/ENA primary metagenome ERZ837380 (study PRJEB31850, sample SAMEA3708817) | human gut metagenome | biome: human gut; feature: human-associated habitat; material: faeces | place: China | collected 2014 ...
TCGGTCCGGGCGCTGGCCACCCAGCTGTCCATCAATCCCAACACCATCCAGCGGGCCTATAACGAGCTGGAAGCGGAAGGCTATATTTACTCCGTGGCGGGAAAGGGCAGCTTCGTCAGCGGTACGGCGGACGCCGACGCTGTCCGGCGGGAAACGCTTCGGGCGGATGTGAAAAAACTGCTGAATGAGCTGCGGTATCTGGGCGTGACGGAAGCGGACGCTGCGGCGCTCATCAAGGAGGTATACGAGCAATGATTGAAGTGAAAAACGTCGTCAAGACCTTTGACGGCTTTGCCGCCCTGAATGACGCGACCCTCAGTGTGCCCACCGGAGCCGTCTATGGACTGGTAGGGCCCAACGGCGCGGGCAAGTCCACCATCATCCGCCATCTTACCGGTATTTTCCGGCAGGACAGCGGCACCGTGCGGCTGGGCGGCGAGGATGTGTGGGAAAACGCGGCGCTGAAGGCCAAGATCGCCGCCATTCCCGATGATTGGTACTATTTCAATTCTGCGGGCATCGGGGATATGATGCGGTTTTACAAGGGCTTCTATCCAAACTTCTCCACGGAGCGGTATGAAAAGCTGCGGGAAGTGTTTGAGCTGGACGAAAAGCGGCCTATCCGGCGGTTTTCCAAGGGTATGCAGAAGCAGGCGGCCTTCTGGCTGGCCCTGTCCGCCATGCCGGACTACCTGATTCTGGATGAGCCGGTGGACGGTCTGGACCCGGTGATGCGCCGTCAGGTGTGGAGCCTGATGATGGGCGATGTGGCGGAGCGGGGCACTACGGTGCTGGTGTCCAGCCACAACCTCCGGGAGTTGGAGGACGTGTGCGACCATGTGGGCATCATGGACCACGGCCATGTGCTGCTGGAGCGGAGTCTGGCCCAGCTGCAGGACAACATGGTGAAATTGCAGGTGGTGTTTCCTGACGGCATGGAGGACGTTCCGGCGGAGCTGCCGGTGCTTCACGCCTCGAAGCTCGGCCGGGTGCATACCCTCATCATGCGGATGAACGCGCAGGAGGCCACGGAGCGGCTGATGGCTTACAGCCCGCTGCTGGTGGACGCCATCCCCCTGACGCTGGAGGAGATCTTTATTTACGAATTGGGAGGTGCAGACTATGCGGTCAAAGACATCGTGCTTTAACGGCACTCTTTTCCGGAAAAACCTGTCCCGGTACTGGCCGCTGTGGGGCCTGGCCTCCTTCGGCGGGGCCATGTTCCCTCTGGCGATGCTGCTGGAGCTGCTGCACAACGGGTTCCGGTTCTGGTCGCCTCTGGAGACCAGACAGGCCTATTACACTGTGCTGTCCTACGGGGTGCCGGTTATTTCCATCGTGTACGCCATTTTGTGCGCCATGGCGGTGTGGAACTATCTTTACAACGCCCGCAGCGTGGGAATGATGCACACGCTGCCCGTCCGCCGGGAGGGACTGTTCGTTACCAACGTGCTGTCCGGCCTGACGATGATGGCCATTCCCTACGCCGTGACCGGCGTTTTGCTGGTGCTGGTGACGATGCTGTTCGGCGGCTTTGAGCCGGTGGGCGTGCTGGTAACGGTCTTGGGCGTTATGGGGGAGAGCCTGTTCTTCTTCGGCCTTGCTACCTTTTGCGCATTTATCGTGGGCAACGTGTTCATGCTGCCCGCCCTTTACGGGCTGCTGAACTTCATCGCCGTGCTGACGGACTTCATGGTGAACCTGCTGGCGCAGGGCTTCTGCTTTGGCCTGAACAGCAGTTATTCCGGTACCGTGGAGTGGCTCAGCCCCGTGGTATACCTCATACAGAAGATCTCTCCCAACAGCACCTACGAGACCCAGTGGGTGACGGATCGACTGGGCGGTCAGCGGTATGAGACCAGTGTGCTGACCTCCGTGACGCTGGAAAACGGCTGGCTCATCGCCGCCTATGCCGCCGCGGGCGCGGCGCTGCTGGGACTGGCGTGGCTGCTGTACCGCAGACGCCGCAGCGAGAGCGCCGGAGATGTGGTGGCCGTGGGCTGGATGAAGCCGGTGTTCCGGTACGGCTGCGCCGTCTACGCCGCCATTCTGGGCGGACGGCTGCTGTACGCCCTGCTGTGGGAGAGTTTTCAGAACGGCCAGTACTTCGCGCTCCTGCCCATGATCTTGTGCATGATCGCGGGCGGCGCCGTGGGCTATTACGCGGCGTCCATGCTGCTGGCGAAAACGCCCCGGGTGTTCAAGACCACATGGAAGGGAATGCTGGCGGTGGCGCTGGGCTGCGCGGCCCTGTGCGGCGCCATGAAGTACGATCTGTTCGGCGTGACCCGCCGCATCCCCGCACCGGACAGCGTAAAGCTGGTGAACGTCTACGCCGCCGGCAGCAATTATTACCTGACACCCGGGAAGGACGACGTCCTCATCGAGAAGGTCCGGACGCTGCACCAGGCCATTGTGGACGACCGGGATTACATTATGAGTACCGCAGAGGGGAGGAGTGTCTACGCGGAAACGGAAGACAGCTACGCCATTGACGCGCCCGCAACGGAGAGCGTTTCCACCTCCGTCAGCAGCTTTGCCAACACCAGCGTCCGCTTTACCTACACGCTGAACAGCGGACTGAAGGTGGAGCGGCGGTACAACTTGTATCTGACCCAGAACCGGATGGATCAGGAGGACACCTATGACCATCTGCTGGATCAGCTCATCAACAGCCAGGAGATGCGCCAGAAGCGCATCCGCTGGCGGGATGAGGGGTTCCAGCTGGATGGAGCGTGGATCGACACATGGAGGGATTACAGCGATCTCAGCAGCCGGGAGGTGGGCCTGATCTTAGACGCCGTGGCAAAGGACGCGGAAAATGGGGACTGGGGCGTGTATAACTGGTTCCAGGCGGATAATGACGCCGACAGCTATGAGATCCAAATTCATTTCCAATACAAACTGCCGGAGAGCCAGTTCGACAGGACCTATGATGCGATCCAGGTCAACGTCAAGGAAGGCATGACGGAGACGATCCGGGCGCTGAAGGACCTGAAATTGATCACCGACGCCGATCTGGTCACCAACCGGGAACGGTACCCGTGGCAGTACGCCGCGGGCGGCTGGGACCAATATGACCAGTTCTATAAGCAGTTCAATATGAGTCCCGAGGAATACTATGACCGGTACGGCGAGTACCCGGCGGGGTGGTTCGGCACGGAGAGCGATGATTCGTCTACGGAGACAGAAATTGATCCCGCCGTGGATGACAGCTACAGCCCCAGCATGTCCGCCGGGGCGGAGGCCACCGGTCTCGGCATCATCGGCGGGGCGGACGGCCCCACGGTGATCGTGACGGCCGCGGCCTGACCCAAATCGTACCGCGAGGACGCTCCCCGGCGGGAGACCGCCGGGGAGACAGGATCTGAGAATATACGATATGAATGAGCATACGTTTTTTGAGTGGAAACGCTCCGAAAGACTGACGGCGGCGCTGGCGCTGGCGTTCTGCCTGCTGGGACTGGGATTGCAGCGCCTGCCGGGGGTGGGCTTTTCCGGAAAGCTGAGCTGGGGACTGGCGCTGGTCTGTCTGGTGTTGCTGGGCCTGAGCCGGTTGAGCCGCCGCCACCGGGGGTGGAAGATTTTGCTGCGGATTGCCCAAATCGGACTGGCGGCGCTGGTTTTGGGCTTGTCGGCGGTGGAGGTCTGGGTCATCCGGGCCGGACACCGGGACGAGTCATCCCAACCGGCGGACGCCGTGATCGTTCTGGGGGCCGGGGTCAACGGCACCACGCCCTCCGTGGCCCTGCAAACCCGCATCGACGCGGCGGAGCGGTATCTCAAGGCACATCCGGACATCCCGGCGGTGCTGTCCGGGGGACAGGGGCCGGGAGAGGATATCTCCGAGGCCCGGGCTATGTATGACGCGCTGACGGACCGGGGCATTGACCCGGAGCGGCTGATCTTAGAGGAGCAGTCCGCCAATACCCGACAGAATCTGCAAAATTCTCTGGCGCTGCTGCCGGATGACTACCATAAAACAGTGGCCATCGTCACCAACGATTTCCACATGGGGCGGGTGCGGCTGCTGCTGAACGCCGCCGGACCCGGCAGGGTGGTGCAGGTCCCGGCGAAGCTGCCGTGGTGGTGGCTCAGCGCCAACTATTACCTGCGGGAGAGCTTCGCCGTGGTGAACGATCAGGTGGTGCGTCCTCTGCTGGCCTAAAAAATTTGAAATTTTTTGGAAAAATGTGCAACAAAATCGGTGTTCAAATCGTCTTATAGGTACAGGAACAAAAACCGTCCGAAAGAGTGTTGAAGAACAGCGGGGAACACCGCCCAAAGGAGACAAGTGTGTATGAAAGGAGAAGCACGCACTATGGAAACGACAATGACCCGGGAACCGATCTGGAAGCTGTGGGTAGATACCCAGCGCCGTGTGGTGTCCTTTCATGAGGAGGCCGGTTCTCAACTGATGGAATTCCGGGACCGGGAGATGTTTTTGCGGTGTATCGACGGGTACACGGCCCAGCTCTACCGGTATCAGTGACATGAAGCTTATCAAGCGGGTATGATCTTCCGCCATCAGCGGAAGGTCATACCCTTTTTTGCGTCAAAGAGCAGGATGATCTATATGAAAAAACAACAAATAAATCGAAAAAAAGAGGAACCGATTCTGTTTGTTTGGGGTTGCTTCTGAAAGGGACTGATAGTATGATAAAGGTATTACTTTTAAAACGGAGGTAGAGAGAAGTATGAACCGACTCTTCAAAAAGACCCTGTCCCTGATGCTCGTCATTGTCATGACGGTATCTCTGGGGGTTTCCGCCGCAGCTGCGGGTCAGACAGGTGCCGCGCAGGCTGAGGGCCCGCTGGGTATCGTCAGCGCTATGAGCGTGGAACTGAACGCACTGGTGGAGGCGACCAAGATCTCCAAGACGGAAGAGATCGCAGGCAACACCTTTTATGAGGGCGTCCTCAACGGCGTGGATGTGGTGCTGGTCAAGGCCGGTATCGGCAAGGTGCTGGCGGCGTCCTGCGCTGAGACCCTCATTGATACCTACCACGTGGGCGGCATCGTCTTTACCGGCATTGCCGGCGGCGTGGGCGATGACGTGAATGTGATGGACATGGTCATTGCCACAGAGCTGGTGCAGCATGACTACGGCACCGAGACCAACAGCGGCTTTGAGTGGAACGGCGAGGCCGGCAGCAATCAGGAGACCGGCATGATCCCTGTGGATGAGAGCCTTTCCAAGATCGCTTATGATTCTGCCTGCACCGTGCTGGGCGCGGAGAAGGTCCATCAGGGCGTGATCGCCACCGGCGACCAGTTCATTTCCAGCGAGTCCTATGTCAAGGAACTTCAGACCAAGTTCAACGCACTGGCCTGCGAGATGGAGGGCGCTTCCGTGGCCCGCGTGGCGGACGAGTTCCATGTGCCCTGCGCCATTCTGCGCTGCATGAGCGACAAGGCCGACGGCATTGCCCATGATACCTATGCCTTCAACTACACTGAGGCTTCCAATACCTCCGCCTCTGTGGTGAAGGAAATGCTGAACACCATTGCTAAGGATCGGGTCGCGCTTCCCGCTGCCAAGGATGTCGCAGCAAAGGACACCACGCCTCGTACCGCCATCATCAGCGCCATGAGCGTGGAACTGAAGGCTCTTGTGGATGCCGCCGACATCCAGAAGGAAACCGTGATCGGAAGCAAGACCTACTATGTGGGTAAGCTCAATGGCGAGGACGTGGTACTGGTTCAGGCCGGCGTCGGCAAGGTCCTCTCTGCCAACTATACCGCGGCCCTGCTGAATAACTTCACGGTCAAGGGCGTTGTCTTTACCGGCATTGCCGGCGGCGTGGGCGATGACGTGAACGTGATGGACATGGTCATCGGCACCAGCCTTGTGCAGCATGACTACGGCACTGAGACCAACAACGGCTTCGTTTGGAACGGCGAAGCCGGCAGCAATCAGGAGACCGGCATGATCCCCGTGGATGGCACCCTTTCCAAGATCGCTTACAACGCTGCCTGCGATGTGCTGGGCTCTGCCAAGGTCCATCAGGGAGTGATCGCCACCGGCGACCAGTTTATCTCCAGCGAGTCCTATGTCAAGGAGCTTCAGACCAAGTTCGACGCACTGGCCTGCGAGATGGAGGGCGCTTCCGTGGCCCGCGTCTGCGATCAGTTTGACGTACCCTGCGCTATTCTGCGCTGCATGAGCGATAAGGCAGACGGCATTGCCCACGACACCTATGCCTTTAACTACACCGAGGCTTCCAACACCTCCGCATCCGTGGTACAGGAAATGATGAAGACCCTCAGCACTACGCTGCCCTTCACGGATGTGAAGAACACCGACTGGTGCTTCAGCGAAGTGGCGCGGGTCTATGCCGACGGCATCATGGGCGGCACCTCCAACACCACATTCAGCCCCGCCGGTACCCTGACCCGTGGTCAGGTGGTGGCGATGCTGTACCGTATGGCCGGCAGCCCCGCTGTTACTGCCAATACTACCGGCTTTTCCGATGTGGACAACGGCGCGTACTATGCTGATGCCGTAAAGTGGGCCTCCGGCAAGGAGATCGTGGGCGGCTATGCCGACGGTACCTTCGCGCCCAACCGCGCCATCACCCGTGAGCAGCTGGCTGCTATCCTGTATCGCTACGCCAAGGCCAGCGGCGCGGACGTCAGCGTGGGTGAGGACACCAATCTGCTGAGCTACAAGGATTTCCAGAGCGTTGGCCAGTATGCGGTGCCTGCTCTGCAGTGGGCTGTGGGCAGCGGCCTGATCGGCGGCACCACCAATGCGACGCTGTCTCCCAAGGGGACGGCAACCCGGGCACAGGCCGCTGTGATCCTGGTTCGTTTCGTCGGAATGACCGCCGCGAAGTAATTTCACCAGTTCCTCTGCACCGGCTCCGCCCTTGGGCGGGGCCGGTTTTTCCACGGGAAGCGGTTGGAACGGAAAAGTCTGTATTTTCCGGGGAAAAACCGGGAAAATACGGTTGACAAACGGTGAAAATGTGATATGATAACCGAGTAACTGGATATTTGGCGAAGAAAAGGAAGAGTAGCCGGTCGAAAGTCTGTAAAGAGAGCCGCCGTTTGGTGCGAGGCGGACAGGCGCGGCGGTGAAAATCACCTTGGAGCCTCCTGCTGAAAGACGACGCGAGTAAGCGTGGACGTGTGACGGGCGTTATTCCGTCAGCCTGTAATGGCAGGCGTGAGTGGCCGCGCTCCGCAAGGAGACCGGCAAGTAGAGTGGTACCGCAGAGTGTTTTCAAACGCTTTGTCTCTGAGTTCAGAGGCAAAGCGTTTTTTGTTTTGCGTGAAGGAGGATTGCCTGTGGAGTGTCCTGTATGCGGTAAGCCTATGGAAGAGGGATACCTTTCCAGCAAAGGCCCTGTGTTCTGGTCGGAGGAGGTCTCCGGATTTTCCCTGCCGACCCGGTCGGGAGATGTGCTGCTGGGAAAAGCTATGGGGCTGCTGCGGCCTAAAGCCTACCTCTGCCGGAACTGCCGGACGGTTACGGTCAAATACTGAAAGACAAAGGAAACTTACAAATATAAAAGGAGACGCATCATGGATTACAACAAGACCATCAATCTGCCCAAGACCGACTTCCCCATGCGGGCGGGCCTGCCCAAGCGGGAGCCGGAGATGCTCAAGCGCTGGGAGGACATGGACCTCTACAACGAGCTGCTGAAGAAGAACGAGGGTAAGCCCCGCTTCTCCCTTCACGACGGCCCTCCGTTCTCCAACGGCAGCCTCCACATGGGCCACGCCCTGAACAAGTCCCTGAAGGACATCATCGTCCGGTCCTACGCCATGCGTGGCCGGTACACACCCTATATCCCCGGCTGGGATAACCACGGTATGCCCATCGAGAGCGCCATCATCAAGGAGCAGAAGCTCAACCGCAAGGCCATGAGCGTGTCTGACTTCCGTACCGCCTGCCACGCCTATGCCGAAAAGTATATCGGCATCCAGATGGAGGGCTTCAAGCGCCTGGGCGTGGTGGCCGACTGGGAACACCCCTACAAGACCATGAACCCCAGCTTTGAGGCCGAGGAGGTCAAGGTCTTTGGCGAGATGTACAAGAAGGGCTACATCTACAAGGGCCTGAAGCCCGTGTACTGGTGCTACCATGACGAGACCGCTCTGGCTGAGGCTGAGATCGAGTATCAGGATGATCCCTGCACCACCGTGTATGTGAAGTTCCCCATGCATGACGATCAGGGCAAGCTGAGCCATCTGGACAAGTCCAAGCTGAACTTCGTGATCTGGACCACCACCATCTGGACCCTGCCCGGCAACCTGGCCATCGCGCTGCATCCCTCCGAGAGCTATGCCGTGGTGAAGAACAACGGCAACGGCGAGATGTATATCATGGCTGAGGCCCTCACCGACAAGGTGATGGGCGTGGCGGGCATCTCCGATTACGAGATCGTGGAGACCCACGAGGGCGCCTTCTTTGAGAATATGCTGGCGGACCATCCCTTCCTGCCCAAGACCAGCCGTCTGGTGCTGGCCGATTATGTTACCATGGATTCCGGTACCGGCTGCGTCCACACCGCTCCCGGCTTCGGCGCGGATGACTACCAGACCTGCAAGCGCTACGGCATGGACATGGTGGTGCCTGTGGACGATCAGGGCCGCCACACCGACTATGCCGGCAAGTACGCCGGGATGGTGGTGGAGGAGTCCAACCCTGTCATCCTGAAGGATATGAAGGAGTCCGGCGCTCTGCTGGCCAGCGAGGAGATCGTCCATAGCTATCCCCACTGCTGGCGCTGCAAGCACCCCATCATCTTCCGGGCCACCCCCCAGTGGTTCTGCTCTGTGGACGCGTTCAAGGACGAGGCCTGCGCCGCCTGCGACGAGGTCCGCTGGGTCCCCGGCTGGGGTATCGACCGCATGAAGAGCATGATTCGGGAGCGCACCGACTGGTGCATTTCCCGCCAGCGCCGGTGGGGTCTGCCCATCCCTGTGGTGTACTGCAAGGACTGCGGCAAGCCCGTGGTGACCGATGAGACCATCGCCGCCATTTCCGAGATGTTCGGCAAGAAAGGCTCCAACGCCTGGTTCGACAAGGACCCCGCCGATTTCTTGCCCGCCGGTATGACCTGCCCCCACTGCGGAGGCAAGAGCGGCTTCGAGAAGGAGACCGACACGCTGGACGGCTGGTTCGACTCCGGCTCCACCCACTATGCCTCCATGAAGCGGGATCAGAACTTCTGGCCTGCCGATATGTATCTGGAGGGCCTTGACCAGTACCGCGGCTGGTTCCAGTCCTCTCTGCTGACCGCCGTGGGCGCCTTCGGCAACGGTGCGCCCTTCAAGGAGTGCGTCACTCACGGCTGGACCGTGGACGGCGAGGGCAAGGCCATGCACAAGTCTCTGGGCAACGGCGTGGACCCCGCTGACATCTTCAACAAGTACGGCGCGGACATCCTGCGTCTGTGGGCGGCTTCTGCCGATTACCACGCCGACGTGCGCTGCTCCGACGCAATCTTCAAGCAGCTCTCTCAGAACTACCTGAAGTTCCGCAACACCGCCCGGTACTGCCTGGGCAACCTGGACGGCTTTGATCCCAACAATCTGGTGGCTCCCGCCGACATGCTGGAGCTGGATCGCTGGGCCGTCACCCGTCTGAACGCCCTGATCGAAAAGTGCGCTCAGGCGTACAACGACTACGAGTTCCTGGTGGTGACCCACGCCGTCAACGATTTCTGTGTGGTGGAGCTGTCCAACTTCTATCTGGACATCATCAAGGACCGGCTGTACTGCGATGAGACCGACGGTCTGGCCCGCCGCAGCGCCCAGACGGCCCTGTATCTGATCCTGGATACCATCACAAAGATCATGGCTCCCATTCTGTGCTTCACCGGTGACGAGATCTGGCTGGCCATGCCCCACAAGGCGGGTGACGACGACCGGAACGTGCTGTTCAACGATATGAACGGTGTGTTTGCCGACTACGCTCTCTCCGCTGACGAGATGGCCAAGTGGGAGAAGATCATCGAGGTCCGCGACGCCGTCAACGGCGCGCTGGAGACTGCCCGTGCCGAGAAGAAGATCGGCAAGAGCCTGGAGGCCGATGTGGCCCTGACGGTCCCCGCCGAGGACGCCTTCCTGGCGGAGATGGACGCAGCCGCTCTGGCGGACCTGCTGATCGTCTCCCAGGTGGAGGTCACTGTGGGCGGCGAGCTGGCGGTTTCCGTCAGCGAGGCTGCCGGCACCAAGTGCCCCCGCTGCTGGAAGCACAGCACC
>ERZ837380.5204-NODE-5204-length-10221-cov-3.081841_pt1 | contig 10221 bp, 8 predicted proteins | sample MGYA00519685_ERZ837380 | MGnify/ENA primary metagenome ERZ837380 (study PRJEB31850, sample SAMEA3708817) | human gut metagenome | biome: human gut; feature: human-associated habitat; material: faeces | place: China | collected 2014 ...
CGAGACGAACATCCAGTTCGTCTCTGCGATCCTGGCTACTTTGTATCGCCTGCGACACAGTTTCTCTTATGTTCAGTATAGCACACCTGAATATCTGCTGCATTGTCATTTTGGTAAAATCTGAGAAAAACACCTATTCCGTTGTGTTACGGCACATCTACCATAATCACATCCGGTCCGATCTGTTTGATATCCTGATACGCAATCGCATACTCCGTATCGCAGCCAAACAGGCATTTCCAGTTTTTGCCGCCGATGCCCGGCACAATAATTTTCTGGATCACGCCGCTGCACTCATCGAACTCAAAGTCCGTCACATGTCCCATTTTTCGGCAGTCGCGTAAGTTTACGACTTCCTTGCTTTTTAATTCTGAAAAAAGCATCCGAAATTCTCCCGTTTTTTCTATCCTATGCAGCGGCGCGCACGCTGGTGCCGCACTTTTCACTACGGCTGCCATGCGCTGCAATGCATCAAAATCTGCGTCATCGCTTTGAATAAATTCCGTTTTTTCGTCCATGCTCTTTCCATAGCTTTTCAATCACAGGAGGCAATGCCATGGCACTCAACAAAGTGGAAATCTGCGGCGTCAACACCGCCCGTCTGCCGATCCTAACCAATGAAGAAAAAGACGCGCTTTTTATCCAGATCCGGCAGGGCAACGCCGACGCACGGGAACAGTTTATCAAGGGAAATCTGCGGCTCGTTTTGAGCGTCATCCGACGCTTTTCCTCTGCAGGGGAAAACGTAGACGATCTATTTCAGATTGGCTGTATCGGTCTGATCAAGGCAATCGACCATTTCAATACCGAACTGGGAGTACGGTTTTCAACTTATGCTGTTCCAATGATTATTGGCGAGATCCGGCGTTTTCTGCGGGACAACAACTCCATCCGGGTCAGCCGTTCGCTGCGCGACACCGCCTATAAAGCCATCTACGCGCGGGAAATGCTTTTAAAAAAGAACCAGAAGGAGCCGTCCATCACCGAGGTTGCCTCCGAGGTCGGCATCTCCCGGGAGGATATTGTCTATGCCCTCGACGCCATCCAGAATCCCATGAGCCTGTATGAGCCGATTTTCACAGACGGAGGAGACACGCTCTATGTGATGGATCAGATTCGGGATAAAAAGAACCGGGAGGAAAACTGGGTCGAGCATCTGTCTTTGTCCGACGCGTTAAAAAAGCTCAATGCCCGGGAACATGAGATCATTTCCCTGCGCTTTTTCGAGGGAAAAACGCAGATGGAGGTTGCCGAGCTGATCGGAATTTCCCAGGCACAGGTTTCCCGGCTCGAAAAAAATGCTCTCCGCATCATGCGCGCGTATTTGAGCGCATGATGCAGGGAGCATGTAACACACGGTGTGAGTATTTCACGGCATGACAGCACATCCCGGAATGCGTGCAGGCATGGCGGTCGGGCGCAGCTGCAGCGCGCCGCTTCACTCCCGCACCATCTCTTTTTTCAGCCGCTTCATGATCTTTTTTTCCAGCCGGGAAATATAGGACTGGGAAATACCCAGATATGCCGCGACCTCCTTCTGGGTCATTTCCTGCCCGTCCGGCGTATCCAGTCCAAAACGCAGGCTGACGATTGTGCGCTCCCGCTCGGAAAGCTTCGCCACCGCATTTCTTAAAATCCTGCGCTCTGCCTCGTTTTCCATATCCCGGTAGATCACGTCCTCATCCGTCCCCAGGATATCCGACAAAAGCAGCTCGTTCCCGTCCCAGTCCACGTTCAGCGGCTCGTCGATCGAAACCTCCATCCGCGTCTTGTGGTTGCGGCGCAGATACATCAGGATTTCATTTTCAATGCATCGGGATGCATAAGTTGCGAGCTTGATATTTTTCCCGGGATTGAATGTATTGATTGACTTGATCAGTCCAATCGTGCCGATCGAAATCAGATCCTCCACGCCGACGCCCGTATTATCGAACTTCTTTGCTATGTAAACAACCAGGCGCAGGTTGTGTTCAATTAAAATTGACCGCGCCTCCTGCGCATATTCCTCTGTCGCCAGATCCTGAATCACCTCGTTTTCCTGTTCCGTTTCCAGAGGTGCCGGAAGCACATCTGCGCCGCCAATATAATGAATATCCCCCTCATGTGCCATAAAAAATGCCGGTTCCCGGCGGATCAATTTAAACTGCACTTTTCCCGGCATCGCTACTTTTAATATCATGGTCTGCTCCTTTCTTTTCCTCCAGTAATGCTGGATGCAGAATCATCTGGTATCCGCCCGACCGGCTCAAACGCCCGGATCCGACCGCAACCGTCACATCTGCAATCTTTTTCTCCTGTCCGTCTTTTCTCAGATACAGTTCTGAAACCGTCACCGCCCGAAGGAGTCCGTGGTCCCTGCCGATGCTGTGATAGGGAATCAGCCGAACCGCCTTTTCCGTCGAAATTCCAAGCTTTTTCGCCGTTTCTTCGTCCAAAATACAGACCGGGCGCCCCGTGTACGGGTCTTTCAGGGAATTTCCGCTGTCCATCAACGCGCTTCCGGAAAAAAACTTCGTTTTCCAGAAAAAAGAGACTTTCCAGATCGGATGCTTCTGCCGCCTGCGCTCCCGGTCCAGAAGCTTTGCACCATACCAGACGACAATCGCGCACCAGACCAAAAGCTGCATCATGGAAACCTGCCCGCCGGTCCCAAAACCGTTTTGATCGGTTTCAAACAGCTCCCGGACTTCAGAAATGCCGTTGCAGACGCCGCCGAGCACGCAGGCACAACACATATAGCAGATCCAGACACGCCGCATTCCTTCCCGGCTTTTGACCTGAAAGCATCGCTGTACCCACCAAAGTGCTGCAATCAGGCAAAAAAACGTTTTTCCTGCCAGAATTATCCCTACTTCTCCCTGCAAAACCGCCGGAGCAGGCAGCAACAGGATTGCCGTAAAGCACAGCGCATTTCCGGCTGCTATTTCGATAATCCGTCGAACCCTTACTGTTATCCCAGACAGTTTCGCTGTCAGAAATAACAGCAGCACATTGATACAGGTGTGCATTATCCAGACCCGGTCTGCATAAATCCGATAGCTCACAAGCCTTTCCTCCCGCACGTTTTCCAAAACTGTATGTCCTTATTATAAAAATGCTGGCGCGTGGATTTTGTCGAAACGCTGTGCGCTGCCAGGGAAAGTTTCGACAAAAAAACACCGCGAAATGACTTTTTCAGTCACCTCGCGGTGTTTTCTGTTTCGTTACTAAAATTATTTATTTTTTCTGAAGGAAATCCGGAATCTTTAAATCTCTCTCCTGCACCTTGCTGCGCAGTACCGTAGGAGCAGGCTGAATGCCATTTATGCCTGTCGGCTTCTTTAATTCCGCATTGGAAGCAGCTCCGGGATGAACCGGCTGCTGCAGTGCGCTGTTATACGGCCTTGTCGTGTTCGCGCCGGTCGCACTCACTGTGGTCTTCATGCCGGTCTGGCCTACGGAAGGAGTGATCGGTTTTCTTGCAAAGGAAGTACCGAAGCGGGAAGCCGGTGTCTCCTCAATACCGGTTGCAATTACGGTAATCCGGCAGTAATCTGCCTGGTTGGAATCATACATGGCACCGAAGATGATGTTAACGTCATCGCCGGTGATCTCACGGACATAATCCACCGCATCGGAAGCGTCGAACATGGAAATATCGCCGGACACGTTGATGATGATATCGGTTGCGCCTGCAATCGTTGTCTCTAACAGCGGGCTCTCTACAGCGGCTTTGACTGCCATGACAGCCTTATCGTCGCCTTTACCTTCGCCGATACCGATGTGAGCAATGCCCTTGTCGCGCATAACGGTCTGTACGTCTGCAAAGTCGAGGTTAATGACTGCGGGGACGTTGATCAGATCGGTAATCCCCTGTACTGCCTGCTGAAGGACTTCGTCGGCCTTCATCAGGGCTTCCGGCATGCTGGTACGCTTGTCCACAATTTCCAGAATCTTGTCATTCGGGATAACGATCAGAGTATCCACGCTGTCACGCAGCTTCTCAATACCGGACATCGCATTGTTCATACGGGTCTTTGCTTCAAAGCGGAACGGCTTGGTTACAACACCGACGGTCAGGATTCCTTTGTCCTTGGCGAGCTTTGCGACAACAGGAGCCGCACCGGTTCCGGTTCCGCCGCCCATACCGCAGGTAACAAATACCATATCTGCTCCGTCTAAGGATTTGGAAATTTCTTCTGCACTCTCCTGAGCTGCCTGCTCACCGATTTCGGGCTTTGCGCCTGCGCCCAGTCCCTTGGTCAGCTTCTCGCCGATCTGCAGGTGCTTTTCCGCTTTGCAGAACTGCAGAGCCTGTCGGTCTGTATTGACTCCGATAAACTCCACACCGTCAATTTTCTCATCAATCATTCTATTTACAGCATTATTGCCTGCACCGCCAACTCCAATGACAAGGATGTGCGCTGCCGCTTCTGCGTCATTTACTTTAATCTCCAGCAAGGGTATTTCCTCCTTCATTCCTGACAAACTTCATAATATTTATCATATAATCATTTTCAGAATTACGCAACCCATTTTTTCAATTTCTTTACGGTTATCCATCTTTCTGAAACGTCACATTTTTGCGGTCTTCCGAGTAATTCTGCAAATCGAGTACTCCGCTTTCGCCCGACAGATTCGGTAAAATCTGCTCCAGGCGCATCACCTTTTCCTCCAGGTTATCCTTTCCCAGCTTTGCCCGGATATTGTCGAAATAAAGTGTTATTTCATTTGATTCGTTAAAATATATTTTATCCGTCGTGATCTGATGCTTGGAAAGCATTTGCGTAATCGAAAGGATTTCCTGAAAAATATCGGTATTCTTCACCGGAAGCGCCTCATACAAAACAACATGGTCGAACCTAATTCCCGTCACCTGCGGAATTCCTTCTGTCCTCGTTTCCGAAGATTCCACCACGATACCGTCCCGGTCAAAATACATGTAACGCCCCATGTATTCGACGTAGCCCGCCACAGACTTTTCATAAACACGGATCGTGATGCTGTCCGGCGAATCGACCCGGACACTCATCGTTTCGATAAACGGAATGTCCCGGATTTCCTTATTCCGATATTTTAACGAAAGATAGAGCGAATTGTAGGAAAGCCGATCGGTCAAAACCATCGTCTCGATCTCTTCGCTCGTGTAGTGAACATTTCCCTCGACCGAAATATTCTGCACCCGAAACACGAACACCACGACGAGGGCTATCGCCGACAGACAGACGATCGCAATGCTGGCAATCAGTACGCCGAGATTTGCGCGCAGCCACTCGCCCGGCGTTGCCACTGCATAGGAATACCCGGCAGCTTTGCCGCTGCTTTTTTTCTTTTTTTTGCCGGAAGCTGATTTCTTCCGACTTTTTTCAGATTTTCCGCCGTCCAGCAGCTTATATTTCTGTTTCTGTGCCAATGTCTGCTCCCAACTCTCTGAAATCTCTTACGATATCTTCATATCCTCTCCGGATAAAATGACAGTTTTCCACGACCGTCTTATGCTCTGCACACAGCCCCGCCAGCACAAGTGCCGCACCACCCCGCAGTTCTTTTGCAAAAACCCGCTCTCCGTGCAGTTTTCTGCCTCCGGTGACCTCCGCGCTTGTTTGTCCGGCGACGATCGCAGCACCCATCCGATTTAACTGCTCGTGCACACCAAACCTTCCATTAAAAACGCGCTCCGACACCATACAGTTTCCTTCTGCGCAGCACAGTGCCGTCAGCATCGGGGACTGCAGGTCGGTCGGATAGCCCGGATATACGTCCGTTTCCAGCAAAAGCGGGGAAACCAGCCTGCCTGCACGTTTTACCAACAGCCCCTTTGGGGTTGGGATAATCTGTGCGCCCATTTTTTTTGCAACTGCAATCACCGCTGTAAGCTGCCCGATCGGCGCCTGCCGCAAAAACGCTTCCCCGCCTGCCGCGAGTACACCGATCAGACAGGTTCCTGCCACGATCCGGTCCGCATCGATGGAAAATTCTGTGCTGCAAAGCTTTTTTACGCCCTCAATTCGAATCGTTTTGCTTCCGGCTCCTTCGATCTTTGCCCCTGCACCGTTTAAAAAGCGGCACAGCGAAACGACCTCCGGTTCCTTTGCACAACCTGTCAGCACTGTTTCTCCCTTTGCACAGACCGCGCATAAAATCGCATTCTGCGTCGCACCGACGCTCGAAAACGGAAAACGGATCTGTACGCCGTTCAGTCGCTTTGCAAATACCGTCAAAAAATTGTCATCCTCCCGCCTTATCTGACAACCGAAGCGCGCAAAGGCTTTCAGATGCAAATCGATCGGGCGGTCGCCGATGACACAGCCGCCCGGATCGCAGAAGGACGCCTGCCCCAGCCGCCCCAAAAGCGCGCCCGTCAGCACGATGGAGGAACGCATCCGAACCACTTCCTCTGCCGGAAGCCTGCTTTGCAGCGCACCGGAAGCGTCCACGCAGATCTCGTGACCGGTTTTTGTCACTGTTGCGCCGATTTTCTGCAAAATGCGGCACATGCAGTCCACATCCGAAATATCCGGGCAGTTTCGCAGTGTCGTCTTTCCGGCGATCAAAATGGTCGACGCCAAAATCGGCAGCACGGCGTTTTTCGACCCCTGCACTGTCATTTCCCCGTAAAGAGGTCTTTTGCCCCTGATCCAGATTGAATCCACAAAACCACCGTCCGCGTTGCCCTTACCCTATACTATGGCAAACGTACCGCACACGTGACAAATGCAGCTGCACTGCTGCCCCGTGTCCAGATAACACGCTCGTCTTCTTTGCTTCCGGTGAAGGCACGATACGCGCATACACCATTACACATCCCGGACCTTGATGCCGCGGGCAACGCTCATGACGAGCCCCATCTCGATCAGCAAAAACAGGATCGATGAGCCGCCGTAGCTGATAAACGGCAGGGACACGCCGGTGTTCGGCATTGAGTTCGTTACGACCGCAACATTTAAAATGACCTGAATCGCGATATGCCCCAGCACGCCGACAACTAACAGCGCACCGAACAGATCCGACGCGTTGTTCGCAATAATCATCAGACGCCAGATCAACAGCAAAAAAATCAGGATCACAGCAATGCCGCCGAACAGCCCCAGCTCCTCACAAATGATCGAAAAGATCATATCATTCTGCTGTTCCGGCAAAAAGCCCAGTTTCTGGATACTCTGCCCGAGCCCCTTTCCAAAAATACCGCCGGAGCCGATCGCATAGAGTGCCTGCAGCGTCTGGAAGCCCTTGCCGGACGCATAGGCTTCCGGATCGAGCCACGCCATGATACGTGCGAAACGGAAATCCAGCCCTTCGATGCTCTGCAGCTGCTTGACACCGAAAATTACGCCTATAACTGCGAGTGCTCCAATTCCTCCTATGATGAAAAATGGTTTGTATTGCGGACTCGCCACAAACAGCATCAGGATCGCAATTCCCAGCACGATAATCGCAGAGCTCAGGTTGTTGGTGATTTTCCAGATACAAAAAACGTGCGGCAGGGAAACTCCAATAACCGTCAAAAAGCCTCTCGACGTCCGAATGTTTCTTCCCATCTTGCAGATAAACGTCGCCAGAAACAGAATCATCGCCAGCTTTGCGATCTCCGCAGGCTGAATCGACATACCGAGATTCAGCCACCTTCTTGCACCGTTGACCTCGACGCCCAGCGGTGACAGCACGAGTGCAATCAAAATCAGGGAAACCACATAGCCGATTACCGCAAACCGCTCCCAGAAATGATATGGGATGTGGGAGACGAAAAACATCCCCACCAGCCCCAGCGCCGCCGCAAACGCCTGATGCATCAGATAATAGTCCTCGTTCAGATTCTGCGTCGTCGCATCGTAAGCGCTGGCGGAATAAATCATAACCAGTCCGAAGCCTGTCAGAAACAGGATGATGAACAGAAGACTGTAATCAAAATAGTATTCTGTTTTCTGAGATCTTCTCCGTCCTGCCACTTGCTCACCCCTTCAGGCTGTTTACATATTCCTTGAACATTTTACCGCGCACTTCATAATTCGGGAACATTCCCCAGCTCGCGCATGCGGGGGACAACAGCACCGCGTCGCCCGGACACGCTGCCTTTACACAGGTATCCATCGCTTCTTCAAAGCTGTCCGCCAAAACGATATTTTCCATTCCGTGCTTCTTTGCGCACTCCGCGATCTTTTCCCGCGTCTGACCGATCAGCACCAGGAGCTTTACCTTGCCGTCAAACGCTTCAATCCACTCGTCGTAGGTGTTCTGCTTATCATAGCCGCCGCCGATCAGCACGGTGGGCCACTTCATTGCGCGGATCGCCTGAATTGCCGCATCGGGATTGGTTCCCTTGGAATCGTTATAATAAACGACGCCGTTTTTGGTCGCTACATATTCGATTCTGTGTTCTACTGCCTGAAAATGTTTTACGGTATCCAGAATTGTTTCCATCGGCACGCCGTATGCTGCTGCAATTGCAATTGCTGCCATCACGTTTTCAAAATTATGTACGCCGATCAGCTGCATCTCGTCAACATCCATCAGGACTTCTTCCCCATTTCCGAGATTTCTGCAGATTTTGCTGCCGACCAGATAATAGCCTCTCTCCAGCTTTTCTTTGGAAGAAAACCAGATGACCTGGGCCGGGCACTTCGGTGCAAACGCCTTTAACCAGCTGTCCTCGTGATTGAGCACACAGAAATCATCCTTTGTCTGGTTCTTCGTGATGGATTCCTTGACCGCCGCATAGTTCTCCATCGTATGATGACGGTTCAAATGATCCGGCGTGATATTTAAAATCGCGCTGACAGACGGATGGAAATGCACTGCAGTTTCCAGCTGGAAGCTGCTGATCTCCGCTACCGTCACGCTGTCCTTATCTGTTTTTAAAACCTCCTGCGTATAGGGGGTTCCGATATTGCCGACAACAAACGTATTGTCCTGATAACGCTTCAAGATCTCGCCCACCAGCGTTGTCGTCGTGGTCTTTCCGTTCGTGCCTGTAATTGCGAGCACCTTTCCCTTTTCATAGTTCCAGGCGAGCTCAATTTCGCCCCATACCGGAATATCCGCCTCTTCCAGTGTAGAAACAAACGCTTCTTCAATGGAAATACCAGGGCTTAAAACCGCCAGCGAAAGCTCGGAAAGCAACTCCTTCGGAAGGCTTCCCAGTACCAGCGCAGTGTCTTTTGGATAATCCTCCCGCGCGCAGAGCGCCTTCCCATCCAGCTTTTCATTTTCATCAAACAGAACGGGAACGGCTCCCGCTTTCTGCAAGAGTCCGGCGGCTCCGAGTCCGCTCTTTCCGCATCCGGCTACCAGTACCTTTTTTCCCAGTAAATCCATGTTGATTCTCTCCTTTCGCTGCCATAGACAGCACTTTCGTTCTATGTTTCCCTGCAATTAATTGCGGTTTATTGTTTCATTCTTCTCATAATACCCTATTTCATCCAGATAGGGAAGAATATTTTCAAAAAGCTCGCGCACTACCGGCGCCGCCACCAGTCCGCCATAATAGACGCCTTGGGGGTTTCGGATAATGCACAATGCCAGCACCTTCGGATCGTCCGCAGGCGCAAAACCCAGAAACGAAGAAATATACCGACCAGTACCGCGAGGAAGCGTCTCGCTGGTCGCCGTCTTGCCGCCCACCTGATAGCCTTCGACTTTTCCATTTTTCCCGCCGCCGTTTTCCACGACCTGAAACAGGATGCTGCGCAGCCGGGCGCTCGTTTCTTCCGAAAGAATCCGTTTTTGCTCCGTTTCCTTCTGTACCGAAATGCGCTCCGAACCGTCCGTCTTTTCGCAATACAGTCCCAAATGCGGTGTAATCCGCGTCCCGCCATTAATGAGGGAGCTGACCGTCGCTGCAAGCTGGATCGGCGTGATCTGAAAGGACTGTCCGAACGAAATCGTCGCAAGCTCCACCGGACCGATCTGATCCTGTGCGTGCATGATTGTACCGGCTTCTCCAGGCACATCGATTCCAGTTCTGTTCAGCAGCCCGAACTGCTTCATGCTTTGGTAAAACGTATCTGCACCCATCCGAAGCCCTACCGTCACAAACACCGGATTGCAGGAATTCATCGTCCCCTGTACGAAATTTTCAGTTCCATGACCCCGAACCTTTGCACACCGGATTTTTCTGCCCTCTACGACAATATAGCCCGGGCACTGAAAAGAATCCTCTTCCCGGACAACGCCGTTTTCCAATGCGGCTGCCGCCGTAATGACCTTAAAGGCAGCGCCAGGCTCGTAGGTATCGTCGATGCAGGC
>ERZ837380.5208-NODE-5208-length-10213-cov-3.660760_pt1 | contig 10213 bp, 6 predicted proteins | sample MGYA00519685_ERZ837380 | MGnify/ENA primary metagenome ERZ837380 (study PRJEB31850, sample SAMEA3708817) | human gut metagenome | biome: human gut; feature: human-associated habitat; material: faeces | place: China | collected 2014 ...
CCTGATAAAGTTCACAAAATCCTCTGCTTCTCCGAAATAAATGCCTTCCACTGAAATCCCCTGCGGATCGAGAAGTTTTAGTTTTACTACATTTTTATTTTTCCCGATAATACTGTGATCAAGCACTCTGAGATTTTTCTGCGCAAAGACCGGTTTTGTATTCCCTTTTCCAAAGGGTTCCAGAAGCGAAATCTGTTCTACCAGTTCTTTTGTAATATAAGACACAGGCATCGGCACATCAATCACGATCTTAGGACGCAATTCTTCGTCCGTCAACGTACAGTTGACATTGAGGCGTCTCCGGAATTCTTCTATATTTTTTTCTTCTATAGACAGACCTGCTGCCATCGGATGACCTCCAAACTGTATCATCAGGTCTGCACATTTTACCAGTTCTTCATACATAGAGTAACTTTCTATTGATCTTCCGCTTCCTTTTGCACTTGTCTCACCGCCCGTCAATACAAAGGCAGGCCTGTGATATTTTTCCCTGATCCTGCCTGCTATAATACCGGCAAGACTTTCATGACAATCCGGAAGATAAACTACCAGTACTCTGTCATTTTTCAGCTCTGTAGTCTCTATGATCCGGATTGCCTCTTCTTTTCCTTTCTCAGTGAGAGCTTTTCGGCTCTGATTAAGAGCTGTAAGATCTCCGGCAAGCCTTGCTGCTTCTTCCTTTGTTTTTGCATTGAGAAGTGCAAGAGAACGGGCAGCTGTATCCAGTCTGCCACTGGCATTGATACATGGTCCCAGCACAAATCCGATATGATAAGCTGTGATTTTAGCATCTTCCAGAGAATTTGCGCGGATCAGTTCCTGCAATCCTTGATTTTTGGTATTTTTCAGACGGCGCAGCCCTTCTTTTACCAGAATCCTGTTCTCTCCCTGAAGATCCATAACATCTCCTACTGTTGCAATAGCCGCCAGTTCATAATAATCTTCCAGCTCCTCTGCCGGAACACCAAATCTCTCGTAAAGTGCTGCAATATATTTAAAGGCCACCACTGCCCCACACAGGTTTTTATTCGGGTATGGACAATCATATTGTTTCGGATTCAAAATCGCATCTGCCGGCGGAAGCACCATCTGGCGTTCTCCCTTTTCCTCCCTGTAAGGAACCTCATGATGATCTGTAATAATCACTGTCATTCCCTTATCCTTTGCCATCTGGATTTCAGCAGCCGCAGCAATTCCATTATCACAGGTCACGATCGTATCGATCCGGTCCGTTTCCGCTCTTTCTATAAGATGTGCATGAATCCCATATCCGTCTGCAACTCTGTCCGGAATATAAGTATCCACATCTGCTCCGATCCTCGCAAGGCCTTTCATTAAAATGTATGTAGAGGTCACACCATCAATATCATAATCACCAATAATACGGACTTTTGCTTTCTGCGATATTTTTTTCTCCAGGATATCTACAGCTTTTTCCATATCCTTCATCAGCCAGGGAGAAGGAAGCTCTTGTACTGTTCCTGACAGATACTCTCTTATCTTATCTTCTCCGATCACATCTCTGTTCCTGATCAGTCTCGCAATCACCGGATCAATATGAAACTGTTGACCGATCTGGTTAAAATCTGCTCTTTTTGCTGCTATTACCCATTTCTCCATATATTTTCTCTCCTCATAAAAATATCCCGGAGTTTTACCCCGGGATATTTCTGTCTGCCTGTTTTTCAGACAATTATTGTTTTATTCAGCATCATCATTCTGCTGTTTTTTAGCTGCTTCTTCGGCAGCCAGACGTTCAGCTACTCTTTTTCTGTTTTTCTTCTTTGGCTGAGTCGGATCTTTCTGTGATACATCACGTGCTTTCTTCGGCTTTGAAGAGGACTTTGCAGATGCGGAAGCTGCAGCAATTGCCGGCTGTCCTTTTCCTGCAAATTTCTTTTTCATCACATACCACAACGCACCTGTAATACATACAGAAGAATATGCACCGACAAGAACACCAACCATCAGAGGTGCTGCAAATTCACGGATAGAAGAAACACCCATGATATAAAGAACAGCTACCATAACAAAAGTTGTAAAAGAGGTATAAATACTTCTTGTAAGAGTCTGAGTGATACTTGTGTTTACAATTTCTGCCAGTTTTTCTCTGGAACCACTGTGAAGGTTCTCACGTATACGGTCAAAAATAACGATTGTAGCATTGATAGAATAACCTACGATCGTAAGCATGCAGGCAATAAATGTATTACCGACAGATACTCTGGCAATAGCATAGAATGCAAGTACAACCAGAACATCATGCAGAAGCGCCAATACCGCACTGCTTGCAAAACGGATGTCTTTAAATCTGAACCAGATATAAAGAAGCATACAGATTGTAGCTACTATAACGGCTACGATCGCATCACGACGCATTTCACTACTTACTGTAGAAGAAATACTTTCTGTGGAAATCGTGCTGTCATCTACACCAAATTTCTCAACCAGTGCACTCTGCAGAGCTTCACGTTCGCTCTGATTCAGAGAACGTGTCTTGATCACAACCTGATTTGTTCCGACTACCTTTGTAGGCTGAACATTTTTATCTCCTGTCACCTCTTCTACAACAGGAGTTACTTCAGAATCAATGGTCTTAATATCCATATCTTCATTAAATGTAACAGTTGTAGAAGTACCGCCTGAGAACTCAAGGCTGTAATTTAACGCTTTGTTTCCTGCATGCGAATTAGCAAACATCGCTGCCGGACCGCAGAGGATCAGGATAATGGAAATAGCAAAAAATACTTTCTTCTTTCCAAGGAAATCAACTGCCTTACGTTCTTTTGCAGATCCGTAGAATTTCGGATCACGTACACCAACTGCATAAAGTGCATTTACAATCAGTCTGGATACAACCAGTGCTGTAAACATGGAGATCACGATACCAAGGGCAAGTGTATAAGCAAATCCCTTAACAGTACCTGAACCAAGCCACATCAGCACAAAGGCTGCGATCAGTGTTGTAATATTTCCATCAAAGATTGCAGAGAAAGCTTTGCTGAAACCGGACTTAATAGAATTCCTTACTGAAACTCCTGCACCAATTTCCTCTCTGATTCGGGCATAAATAATAACATTGGCATCCACCGCCATACCGATACCAAGGATAATACCCGCAATACCCGGAAGAGTAAGAGTAATATCAAAGGCATTCAGCGTGATCAGCATTAATGATGTATAAAGAATCAGTGCGATACCTGCAACTACACCAGGTACGCGGTATGCAATGATCATAAAGATAATAACGATGATCAGACCGATCGCACCTGCAAGAACACTTGTAGAGATTGCTTCTTCACCAAGCTGTGCAGCTACAACACTGGAACGAAGTTCTTCCAGTTCCAGTCCCAGAGAACCGATACGGATATAAGAAGCAAGGTTCTGTGCTTCTTCCAGGTCAGACATTCCGCTGATCTGTGCTTTTCCACCGGAAATCTCTTCATTTACATTCGGAGCACTGATAATGTTATTGTCATAGACGATAGCGATCTGCTTGCCTACATTATTCTTTGTAGCTTCTGCAAATTTTGTTTTACCACTGTTTTCTCCATCAGAAGTAAGAGTAAGACTTACCACATATTCCTTTGCACTTGTGTTCTGATTCTGGATTGCACCACCCTGGGCATCTGCTACATCAGAACCTTCCAGAACAACACTTCCGGATTCCTTGATCTCATCCATAGTTCTGGAGAGAACATATCCATCCTGTCCTGTAGTAAAGTTCTGGTTTCCGTCAGCATCTTCTTTTGTGATGAAATACAGGGAACCTGGTTTACCCAGATCATTCAGAATAGTATCTGCATCTGTAACACCAGGAATTTCAACTGTAATACGGTCTGATCCTTCCTGGTATACCTGAGCCTCAGTACTGTACTGCTCTACACGCTTCTGAAGCTTGTAGATCGTATCTGACATCTCTTCGCTTGTCGGATTGCTCTCCTTAGCCTGGTAGGTAATGCTGACACCACCGGCAAGATCAAGACCCGTGTTGATATGTTTTGCTGCACCGGTTCCGGTAGGACCGATACCTACGGCTGCAGTAAAGCAAAAGAACACAGTCAGGATCAGTGTCAGAAGCAGCACTACGATTCCTTTACTTTTCTTCATAGTTCTTTTCCCTTCTTGATTATTTGTCCGCGGTCATGTGTCCATCTGCATGTACATCCATCAAGCAGATATTCTTTACCTGCTTTCACTACCTGCACATAATCGAAGAAGTGATTCGGTTATGAACAAATATTGATGTACCGGGCCATTTTCTATTATGATAACAGCCGGCAGATCACGCTATCAACCAGCATCCCTGCTGATTAATCACATGCCAGTGCGGCTTTTATCATGATAGCGCACTCCACACGTTTTCTCTGGAGTTCGCATCCGATTTCATAATTGCCTTTGATATCTCCCTGGAAATGGAATGCATTTGCCGCACATCCGCCACTACAGTAGAAACGTGCGAAGCAGTCTTTGCAGTCTTTCTTTGTGTAAACGTTGCATCCGCCGAATTCCTTCTGGATTTCCGGCTTTGTGATGCCTTCGTCTACATTTCCCATGAGATACTGTTCTTCACCAACAAACTGGTGACATGGGTAAAAATCACCCCAGGGTGTTACAGCCAGGTACTCTGTTCCTGAACCGCAGCCTGACAGTCTCTTGTATACACAAGGGCCACCTGTAAGGTCGATCATAAAATGGAAGAAGTTAAATCCTTTTCCCTCTTTCTCTCTTTTAATCATTTCTTTTGCAAGAGTATCATACTCTTCCATGATCTGGGGGATATCCTCCTCGCGGATCGCATATTCCTCCGTATCAGCCGCAACTACAGGCTCTACAGAAATCTGTTTGAATCCAAGATCTGCCAGATGAAGCACATCCTTGGAGAAATCAAGATTATGGTGGGTAAAAGTACCTCTTACATAATACTTGTCCTGATTTCTGGATTCTGCAAACTTCTGGAACTTCGGCATGATCAGGTCATAGCTTCCTGCACCTTTTCTGAATGGACGCATGTAATCATGTACTTCCTTACGTCCGTCCACACTCAGTACAACGTTGCCCATCTCTTTATTGCAGAATTCCATTACTTCATCATTCAGAAGAACTCCGTTTGTTGTTAAAGTGAAACGGAATTTCTTATTGTGAAGCTTTTCCTGCTCTCTGCCATATTTTACCAGATCTTTTACAACCTGCCAGTTCATCAGCGGCTCGCCGCCAAAGAAATCTACTTCCAGGTTTTTTCTGGAACCGGAGTTCGCGATCAGGAAATCAAGAGCTTTTTTGCCGACTTCATAGGACATAAGAGCTCTTCTGCCATGATATTCGCCTTCTTCGGCAAAACAATAACGGCAGGCCAGATTGCAGTCATGAGCAATGTGCAGGCACAATGCTTTTACAACGGTCTGCCGGTTATTTGAAAATTCTTCAATTGCATTCTCGTAAACATCTTTTGTAAAAAGCATTCCATCTTCTTTCAGCTTATTACATTCCTTTACAGATGTTTCGATATCTTCTTTCTTATATTTGTTTCCCAGTTTCTCTGCAATAGCTTCTGCGTCCAGGCCTTCTTCCAGGTAAGGAAGCGCTTCATATGTAACCTCATCTACCAGATGAATACATCCACTGTTGATGTCCAGCACAATATTAAAGCCATTGCTTTTATAACGGTGAATCAGACTCATTTTAACTAAAATCCTTTCTAAGCGTAAGATAAGCAGCGGAATAAAAGTTCCGCTGCTTATCTCATTTCTCCATAGCTGATCTTATTTCTGCTCGCAGCTCTGGTTTCCTACTGTACAGGAAGTTTTACATGCGGACTGGCAGGAAGTCTGGCACTCGCCACATCCACCTTTTTTTACAGTGTTCTGTAAATTCTTTGTATTCAGGGTTTTGATATGTTCCATAACTCTATCCTCCTTATGTAATTATATTCTTGGCATAGTATATCATATATCTTCTCATTTTAAAAGCTTTTTTTTACGACAGCATTCCACCCAGTGTTCCACCGCCTGTGCACATAAAAAATGTTGTAACTGCATGAGCTGCACTCATATCCCAGCCGCCTTTTGCCATAACAGAGACAGTCAACAGTAATACATAGTAAGCCAGACCTGTGATAACACCCCACAGATATTTGTCTTTACGCACAATTTTGCCGGCCATAAAGCCTCCCATGACACATGCAAGTACATAAATTATAATAATCCCCGCATCTACAGCTGTTTCTCCCAGATCAAAAGCAAACAGTACCAGGGCCAAAAGCAGTAATGCCACTCCTGTTAATGCATATGCAAATAATAGTGATTTCAAAATTGCTCTGACTTTCATTGCTTCCCCTCCTGTTAAACTATATGGGGGAGGAATCAGTGTTATTCTTTTATTTCTTTCTCTTTTTTATAAATACAGCCACACCGGCGATCACTGCAGCTGCCACAAACAGTATCACAAACGGCATAATTGATGTTGTATCTCCGGTATTTACTGTATTGTTATTTTTCACAGCTTTATTTTCCGTTGAATTATCATTCTGATCAGAAGAAGAACCATTATTGCTGTCAGAACTGTCATTCACAGATACTGTATTGTTCTTTCCGGAATCAGAGCTCTGACTGTCGGAGGAAGCCGGTGCAGGAGTTACCGCATCTGTGTCGTCCGTATCATTCCCCGCATCAGGTCCTACTAATTGTCTGCTTCCTGCAATTCCAAATGGACTGAAAGAATGTGTGCTGAATACCATAATACCATTCTCTACACTCGGAATAATCGTCTCAGTTGCCCCGTTATCCAGGAGATGTTCGATAGTATACTGATATCCGGATTTTACCGGCACAGTGACACTGATATAATCTCCATTAGGGATCTCATATTCTGTATTATTCTTAAGATCCCAGAGTTCAAATTCATAAGACTGGAAAATCATTGCATCTGATTCATTGGTAAACTGATAGCTGTCACCGCTTGAAACTCTGAACTGTACATACCATGGAAGATTAACTCCGCTTACTGTAATACCGTCGCAGGTATGATTAAGTGCGGCCCTCTCTTCTTTTTCTTCATCAGAAAGAGAATCCTCTGCATCTGTAGGACGGTCATCCTTATCGTCCGGCAGAACAGGATTATCAAAGATATTATCATCTGCGCCATCTTCATCATCTTTCTTCGTATCTTCTTTATCCTGTGTCATATCATCTGCAGGTTCCAGCTTACCGGTAGTTTCTGTATCTTTATCCGTCTTATCTGCATTGCTGTTATTATCTTTGTTGTTTTTATTATCTGTTTTATCTTCTTCAATCTTATTCTCTTCATTGTCTGTATCAGTTTTATTATCCTGATCTGATTTACTTTCCTTATCTTCTTTATTGTCTGTATCAGCGTTTTCATCTGCGGCAGGTTTTTCTGACGAAGTTTCAGGCGTTTCTGTTGGATCTGCATTTTCTGTTGGATCTGTTTTACCTGAGCCTTCTGTCTTATCAACATTATCACTATCCGTAATACTGTTCACTATTACATTGATGTAACCGACAACCGCGCCGCTCTCCGGATCCCATCCATCCACATGGCTTAAATCCTGCCCTTCTGCCGGTATAAGAAGTACCTCACAGCTCTGTACACGCTGTGCAGGAACGAAACTTCCATCTGCCCATTCAAAAGTTCCATATTCCGTTGCCGGAAGTTCTACATCCGCAAGTTCTACAGGCTTATCAAGCGTAATGTTGTCCGGGATCAGAGAAGACACAGTATTCTCCTGTGACTCAGCCGCACTGACCTGTCTTGTTACACCCGGTATATTATTTCCTGCAATCAAAGCCGCTGTTAAAGCCGCTGCCGCCAAAATACCCGTTCCTTTTAATTTATTTTTTCTTATTCTATTTATATTATTGGACATATCGCACCTCTATATTTATATTCGATTCTTATGTTTCCTGATAATCATTTTTTTACTTTCAGCCAAATATCAGTTCTCTTTTTACGTAATACAATAATATTACATATCTGTATATTATCAAACTTTTATCATTTTGTAAATATTCTGTAATGTTTTTTTTCATTTTAATCGAGTGAATTATAACACAAATCTTACTTTTTCGACAGTCCTCTTTTAAATTTTTTTATACTATCTTTGAACCAAAAGCTTTTTCTTGATTTTTTATATGAAATCATGTATATTTTGCTTAAATGTTTTATGATATGATTCAATCAATAAAGATAATCAAAAGGAGTGAATAAATCTTGGATTCAAGTATTGCCTTTCAGGCGGTGGCGATTCTGATACTGATCGCACTTTCTTCATTTTTTTCTTCTGCGGAAACCGCTATGACAACCGTAAATAAGATTCGGATACAGTCTCTTGCCGAGCAGGGCAACAAACGTGCTGTTATTCTGGAAAAAATAATTTCCAATTCCCCAAAGATGCTCAGTACCGTATTAATCGGAAACAACATTGTAAATATGTCTGTTTCTTCTCTCATGACTACACTCACCATAAAGATTCTGGGAAACGCATATGTAGGAATCACAACCGGCATCCTGACTCTGCTGATTCTCATTTTCGGTGAGATAACCCCCAAAAACCTGGCAACAATTCATGCTGAAAAATTGTCCCTGGCCTATTCAAGAATAATATACGGGCTTATGATTCTCCTTACTCCCGTTGTTTTCATTGTAAATAAAATAACAGAAGGTGTACTGGTCATTCTGCATGTTAACCCGGACGAAAAGGCAAATGCCATGACTGAACATGAACTGCGTACCCTCGTCAATGTAGGTGAAAAAGACGGCGTCATTGAAAACGAAGAAAAACAGATGATCTACAATGTGTTTGATTTTGGCGATTCAACTGCAAAAGATGTCATGATTCCCAGAATCGACATGACCTTTATAGATATCAATTTTTCCTATGATGAACTTATGGCGGTCTTCAGTGAAGATATGCATACCCGTTTTCCGGTTTATGAGGACAACACTGATAACGTAATCGGTATTATCAATATGAAAGATCTTCTTGTTTATCCAAAGGACAAACCTTTTTCAATCCGCAACATCCTGCGTGAGCCTTATTTTACCTATGAATACAAAGCTACAGCAGACCTGATGATTGAAATGCGTAAAGCATCCGTCAATCTGGCAATCGTTCTGGACGAATACGGTGCCACAGCGGGTCTGGTCACATTGGAAGACCTGTTGGAAGAGATCGTAGGTGAGATTCGCGACGAATACGATGAGGATGAAGTCGAAGATATTAAAGAAATCCAGCCTGAAAGAGAATATGTTGTTCAGGGTTCTGCCAAGCTGGATGATATCAACGAAGCCCTCCATATTAATCTGGAATCTGAAGATTATGATTCTATTGGCGGATATATTATTGAACAGCTTGACTGCCTTCCCAAAGAGGGTCAGTCTGTCACACTTGAAAGTGGCATCCGCCTGGTTGTTGACCGTCTGGACAAAAACAGAATCGAACTTGTCCACATCTGGCTTCCCGAGAAGAAAACCGAAACAGAAGAACAGCCGTAACTGTCATCTCTCCAGCATCAGTGAAAATTGTTTCACGATTCTGGAGAGTTCTCCTGTAACCGCATCAATTCCTTCTTCGTTCTTTTTCCAGTTTTCTCTGGTAATTCCATCTGCATTCACAGGCACCACATAAAATTCTGTTTTCGGATACAAGAGCTGATAATACATCAGACATCTTCTTGCATGGTAAGATTTGCAGCACAAAATCGCTCTTTCTATTTCCAGTTCTGCATGATCTGTCACCTGTCTGGAATAAATTGCGTTCTCATAAGTAAAGGTTGCCTGATCTTCTCTCAGGATTTTCTGATTCGGGACTCCGTTTTTTATAAGAACATCCCTGAGAAATTCCCATTCTGTTCCATATTCCTTATCATATACATTGCTTTTTTCAAGAACGCCTGAAAACTTTCCATTTACTACGCTGTATTTTCCACTGGGCAGAATCCAGTCCGCCATCCCTTTCTTAAACAATTCTGCTGCTTTTTCCGCCATCTGCGGATAACCATTTCCAGGGACAAAAATAATATCAGATTTTTCCGGCTTGTTTTCTGCAAAAATAAACTCTTCTGAACTTTTTAAAAATTTTTCATATACGTCATTCATCATTACTAACTCCTCGTTATCTGTTTTTTCTACAGCACCTCTCAAATAATGCGTTTGTAACAGTCCAACAGAATTTCACGCTCTGATGAGCCGGAAC
>ERZ837380.5213-NODE-5213-length-10211-cov-2.502363_pt1 | contig 10211 bp, 8 predicted proteins | sample MGYA00519685_ERZ837380 | MGnify/ENA primary metagenome ERZ837380 (study PRJEB31850, sample SAMEA3708817) | human gut metagenome | biome: human gut; feature: human-associated habitat; material: faeces | place: China | collected 2014 ...
TCACAAGCAAGTTAATATTTAATTTTGTCTAAATTTTGGGGTTCACTTCAAAACAAACTTGCAAATTTCTTTTTCATTTTAACTTCTCCTTTGTTTTTTATGTTTTTATAAATTTTCTGAATATTTATTATAACACTGTTGTCGTAATATGTCAAACTGTATTTGCAAGATAAATATGGCTTAAGAAAAAAAATGTTAAATTCATTTTATTTGCACAAAAAGAGTGGCTTATGCCACTCTAATTTTTCAAAAATTCATCAATTAATTTTTTCGATTCTTCAAAAGGATTTTTACTGCTTACATAATGTATCCTATCGTCACGTCTGAACCACGTAAGCTGACGTTTGGCATAACGGCGTGAGCTTTGCTTTATGAGTTCTACGGCATCTTCAAGGCTCATTTTACCGTCATAATAGTCCATAACTTCTTTATAGCCTATACCCTTCATTGAATTTAATTCCTGCGTATAGCCCATATCCATAAGACATTTAACTTCCTCCAAAAGTCCGCTTTTTATCATAATATCGACACGTCTGTTTATTCTGTCATACAGTACGTCCCTATCCCAATCAATACAAATCATAAGCGGATTATATCGGCTTTCAACTCGCTTTGTTTCCTCTTGGTGTTTAGAAATCGGTTTGCCTGTCGTTTTATAAAACTCTATCGCACGAATAATACGTCTGATGTTATTAGGGTGCAGTCTTTCAGCAGACTCCTTATCAAATTCCGCAAGCATATCAAGCAAATATTCACTGCCTTTTTCCTCTGCCGTCTTTTGCAATTTTTCACGAAGTTCGTAATCAGTGTCAATCTCACCGAATGTAACGTCATTTACAACAGAATTTATATAAAGTCCCGTACCGCCTGCCATTACGGCAATTTTGCCACGGCTGGTAATATCCGCGATAGTCTTATGTGCAAGCTCGGTATAGTCCGCAACACTGAACTCATCATCAGGTTCAAGAAAACCGATAAGATGATGAACGGCTTGACTCATTTCTTCCGCAGTCGGTTTTGCCGAGCCTATATCCATATATTTATAAATCTGCATACTGTCGGCACTGACGATTTCACCGCCGACATAATTTGCAATATCAATCGCAAGTGCCGTTTTTCCCGACGCGGTCGGTCCGACAACAACAATAAGAGGTATCTTAGACAATTCTCTTAAACTCCTTTTCAAGTTCCTTTTTGCTCATTGTTACTATAATAGGTCTGCCGTGAGGGCAAGTATTAATATTTTTAAGCCTTAACACATTTCTCACAAGCGTTTCCATTTCTATCTTACTCATACGCATATTCGCTTTAACCGCCGATTTACACGCAATCGTATATAAAAGTCTTTCGTTCTTTTCCGTTATAAGTTCTTTCCTCAGTTCCTCGCCTTGTGCGACAAGTTCAAGCACAAGCGGTTCAACCTCACCGAGTTCAACTTCACCCGGAACACTTCGTACAATAACCGCGTCATCGCCGAATTCTTCCGACTCAAAGCCTATATCGTCAAAAAGCTGTTTATTGTCACGATACGCAGTCATCTCACTGCCGGTAAGATTTACTATAACAGGTTCGATAAGCATTTGTGACACAACTTGTTTTGACGCAATATCTTTCTTCAATTCTTCATATTTCAAACGTTCGTGTGCCGCGTGCTGGTCTATAATCATCATTTCGTCGCCCTTTTCGGCTATGATGTACGAATCAAAAACCTGACCGACTATTTCAAAATATTCATCTGCAAAAACAGTTTCTTCGCGTTTCGGAACTTCGGTTTCAACATTTTGCTCCGTCGGTTTTTCTTCCTTAACGGTTTCAACCCCTACTGTTTCAGTAACAGGTCTTTCCTCGGTCTTTATTTCTTCAACTTTGACTTCTTCCGCTTTAACCGCGTCCTTTTTAGGAAGTATTCCGTTTGTTTCCGCTTTCGGAGTTTCAAGCGATACAGTTCTTGTATAAGGAATTTCGGGTTGTCTTGGTTTTATAAAATCGGGTTTTAGTGATACAAAATTATTTTGTGTTTTAGTGTCCCCGACTTTATCCGTTTTACTGTCACTAACCAAATCATTTTTAGTGTCCCCACTGTTTTTCAGAAAATGATTTTCTCGTGGATTATATGCGGTTGTTTCGGGACGTTTTGTCATTGTCTTTGGAAGTGCGACCGCAAGGTCGCTCAGATTTAACTGTCCCTTTGGCGTATCACGTTTAAATTCTTCCGAAGTACGCTCGATTTTCGGTACATTCGGTATTTCGTAAAGTGCGTTTTTCACACCGTAATACACCGCATTATAAACCGCCTTTTCATCCGAAAACTTCACTTCAAGTTTTGTCGGGTGAACGTTAATGTCAATAAGTGACGGATTGATTTCTATATTAAGTATCGCCATAGGGAATTTGCCTATCATAATCTGATTTTTATAGGCATTTTCAAGTGCGGCGATTATTGTTCTGCTTGTTATGTATCTTCTGTTTACAAAAAAGCTCTGATAATTTCGCTTAGGCCGTGCAAGCGTTCCCTTGCCGATAAGACCTGTAATTTTAATACCGTCCGATTCGTATTCTACGGGAATTGTACCCTTTGCATAATCTCTGCCGTAAACTGTATAAACCGAATTTTCAAGTGAATTATCGCCCGGTGAAAACAATTTTTCTTTGTTGTCTATTATAAGTTTAAAGGATATTTCGGGATGTGCGAATATAAATCTCGTCATTATGTCCGTTATGTATCCTGCCTCAGTTGCGTCTTTTTTCAAGAATTTACGTCTTGCAGGTGTGTTGAAAAACAGATTTTCGACAAGTATCGATGTACCGTCGGGAATACCTGCCTCGTCAGAAGAAAGTATTTCTCCGCCTTTGCACGTTACACATACGCCTGTTTCATCCTCGTGTCGCTTTGTAAAAAGTTCAACTTCGGCAACAGCACCTATACTTGAAAGTGCCTCACCTCTGAATCCAAGCGTATAAATCGCGTCAAGGTCACTGCTCGTCTGCACCTTACTTGTCGCATGACGTAAAAAGCATATTTTCGCATCCTCCTCCGACATACCGCTGCCGTTGTCGCTGACGCGCATATATATGCTTCCGCCTTTTTTTATCTCCACGCTTATCAGAGTTGCACCGGCATCTATGCTGTTTTCAACAAGTTCCTTTATAACGCTTGACGGACGTTCAACAACTTCGCCCGCCGCTATTTTATTTGAAACTTCACTGCTCAGTACATGAATTTTTCCCATTTTAAACCCTTTCAACCGTTAATACTCGTGACCTTAACAGCCACAAATGTTTATATTTCCTTCGCCCTGTTTGCCAATTCGTAAAGCTTGTTCATCGCCTCAATCGGTGTGTACGTTGTGACGTCCATATTTTTAAGTTCATCTGCAATTTCATTAGCTATACCGTCACCGAAACCGATTTGATTTGTTGTGTCCTCGTGTTTCTTCGCCGTATGTTCTACAACGATTTCATCATTCTCAATCTTTTTCAAAATCTTCTTTGCACCGTTGATTACCTCTTTCGGAACACCTGCAAGTGCCGCAACTTCAATACCGTAACTGTCGTCCGCTCCGCCTCTGACGATTTTACGCAAAAACGTAATATCGTCACCACGTTTTTTTACGGCAATTCTGTAATTTTTAACACCGTCAAGTTCTTCCTCAAGTTCGGTAAGCTCATGATAGTGCGTTGCAAAAAGCGTCTTTGCGCCGATTTTGTGCTTATTTTGTATGTACTCAACAACCGCCCAAGCTATCGACAATCCGTCAAATGTGCTTGTACCGCGTCCGATTTCATCAAGAATAATAAGTGATTTTGACGTTGCATTCTTCAAAATGTGGCTTACTTCCGTCATTTCAAGCATAAACGTACTCTGTCCCGACGAAATATCGTCAGACGCACCGACTCTTGTAAAAATCTTGTCCACAATACCGATTTTAGCCGACTTTGCAGGAACAAAACTTCCGATTTGTGCCATAAGAGTTATAAGTGCAACCTGTCGCATATACGTTGACTTACCTGCCATATTCGGACCTGTTATAATAATCATTCGGTCGTCATCGTTATTCAAAAGAGTGTCATTCGGTACAAACATCGAATTTTTTGACATTTTCTCAACAACAGGGTGTCGTCCGTCCGTAATTTCGATTTTGCCGTTATCCGATATTTCAGGCATGGTAAAGTTGTTTTTGTATGCAGTCTGTGCCAGCGACAAAAGTACGTCAGTCGTTGCGATAATATGTGCCGCATTTTTCAAACGCTCGATTTCCTCACTCACGCTTGTTCTGACCTGTTCAAAAACATAGCTTTCAAGCGTCACGATTTTTTCTGATGCACCGAGAATTGTGTTTTCGATTTCCTTTAGTTTCGGAGTAATGTATCTTTCACAGTTTGCAAGCGTTTGCTTTCTTATATAATAATCGGGTACGTCCTTTATCGCCGATTTTGTAATCTCTATATAGTAACCGAAAACCTTGTTATAGCCGACTTTCAGCTTGCTTATGCCCGTTGATTCACGTTCTTCGTTTTCAAGTGCCGCAAGCCACTTTTTACCGTCACGCATTGCAATACGCAAATTGTCGATTTCCTCGTTAAAGCCCTCTTTTATAACATTGCCGTCACGCAAAAGTGCCGGCGGTTCGTCATTTATCGCTCTTTCAAGCAAATCGCACACATCTTCAAGCAAATCAAAATTTTTACGCATATCGCCAAGCATCGGTGACTTGACATTGCTTAAAGTGTACTCAAGTTCAGGTAACTGTAAAAGCGTCATTTTAAGTGCAATTAAATCTTTTGGTGTAACAGTGCCAAGCGAAATACGGCTGATTATTCTTGATATATCATATGTTCCCGAAAGTACTGCCGAAAGGTCGTCGCGGAGCATTATATTCTCCGTAAGCTCCTTTACCGAATACAATCTCTTGTTTATCTCAATAGGATTGATAAGCGGCTTTTCAATCCACTGTTTTAGAAGTCTTGCACCCATTGACGTTTCTGTATTGTCAAGCACCCACAAAAGCGAACCTCTTTTAACCTTGTCACGCATTGTTTCGGTTATTTCAAGGTTACGTCTTGTATTCACGTCAATATCCATATACTGATTAACTTCGTATGTATTAATCGTGTTTAAATATGTAAGACTTGTTTTTTGCGTATGTTCCAAATACGCAATCATAGCACCGACCGCACGAACCGCATAAGGTTTTGTGTCAAGTGCTATTTCCGACAAGGAATTTTTACCGAACTGCTGCAGGATATTCTTTTCAAATTCCGAATTTTCAAAGAAATCGTCCGTACATTCGTCGGGAGTTATATGAAATCTCAACTCAACCTGTGCAGATAATTTTTCCGCCGCGTCCGAATTTAAGAGTATTTCTTTCGGCTCATATCTCGCTATTTCGTTTAGTGCCTCGTCCGCTCCGCTGATTTCGGTTGTATAAATCTCACCCGTTGAAATATCCGAAACCGCAAATCCGTATTTGTCACGCTGACTGTATATAACCGCAAGATAATTATTATTCTTTTCGTCAAGCAACTCCTCATCAACAACCGTACCCGGTGTCACTACACGAATAACCTCACGTTTTACAATACCTTTAGCGGTTTTAGGGTCCTCAACCTGTTCGCATATAGCAACCTTATACCCCTTTTCAATCAGCTTTGCAATATAAACCGACGCACTGTGAAAAGGAACGCCACACATTGGTGCGCGTTCCGAAAGTCCGCAGTCTTTACCTGTAAGCGTTATTTCAAGCTCCTTTGAAGCTTTTATGGCATCATCAAAAAACATTTCATAGAAATCACCCAATCTGTAAAATAATATACAGTCCTCGTATTCCTCCTTTGTTTTCAGATATTGAGTCATCATCGGCGTCATCTGCTCTTTTGCCATTCCGCTTTATCTCCTTGTCTTTAGATTTGTGTATAAATTAGTGACAGCCGCCGCAAGTGCTGCAATCATGCGTACAGTTTGGATCTTGTCCTGTGATGTAGAAATTCAGCATTTGATTAACTTGATTAACCATTGCGTCAAATTCTTTCTTTGCATCAATGTACTTCTTTATTGATTCCGATTTTTCAAGCATTTCTTCAAATGCTTCATTATTCTTCTGTATAGCTTCTTCACGCGAAATCTTGTTGTTTTGCATATCGCGTGCAAGGTTCATTCTCTGCAAGTTGAATTCCTTTAAAAGTGCCTGTGCCTCGTCATCATTTTCTTGTAAAATCTCGGCATTCTTTGCATTTTTCATTTCTTCTGAATTTTGGATAAGTTCTCCAAGTTCTCTTGTCTTTTCGATTATTTCGTTCATATTATTAAATTCCTTTCTTATTCTGCAATCTCACCGTTAAGGCTCCATGTGTGTGCCTCGGTAATTCTTACGTCTATATATTTTCCTATAAGCGATTTATCGCCCTTAAAGTTTACTATCTTTGAACTGTCACAACGGCCCGAAAGTGTTGTTTCATCATTCTTGCTTACACCGTCGACAAGCACCTTTTCAACCCGTCCTACATACGCCTCATTTTTGCGTTTTGAAATTTCATTCTGTACTTCCAAAAGCTTGTTGAAATTCTCGTGTATTTCTTCGTCTGTAAGTACAAAATCAAGCTTTGCCGCAGGAGTTCCCTCACGTCTTGAATATATAAATGAGAATATGTTATCATACTCAACCTTACGAAGTACGTCAAGTGTTTCCTCAAAATCTTCCTTTGTTTCCGTTGGAAAACCGACTATAATATCGGTTGAAAGAGAAATGTTCGGTATTCTCTTTTTAACCTTTTCAATCTTTGCAAGATAATCTTCTTTTGTGTACTTTCTGTTCATTTCTTTCAAAATTTTGTTTGAACCTGCTTGAACAGGAAGATGAAGTTGTTTACAAACCTTGTCACATTCCGCAATCGCATCAATAAGTTTATCGCTTAAATCCTTTGGGTGTGATGTCATAAATCTGATACGTTCAACGCCCTCAATATCATTTACCATACGAATAAGGTCTGCAAAGTCAACATCTGTGTCAAGGTCTTTGCCGTATGAATTTACATTCTGTCCTAAAAGTGCAATTTCACTGCAACCTCTTGCCACAAGTTCCTTAACTTCGGCTATAACCGCCTCAGGTGTACGGCTTCTTTCACGTCCGCGTACATACGGTACAATACAGTATGAGCAGAAATTGTTGCAGCCGTACATTACAGATACCCATGCTTTTTTATCATCGTCACGCATAATAGGAATATCCTCTGCGATTGCACCGTCACTGCTGTCAATATCGACAACTGTTTTCTTTTCGTGAATTGCTCTGTATAAAAGCTCCGGCATTTTGTAAAGTGCGTGTGTTCCGAAAACAAGGTCAACGTGTTCGTGTACTTTTTTGATTTTCTCGGTAATATGCTCCTGTTGTACCATACAACCGCATACACCGATAACCATATCTTTTCTTTCTTCTTTGATGTGCTTTAAAATACCGAGTCTGCCGAAAACCTTTTGCTCCGCATTTTCACGCACCGCACAAGTATTATATATAACAACATCAGCTTTGTTGCTGTCGTCCGTAAAGTCAAACCCTGCCTGTCTTAGCATACCTCTTATACGTTCAGTGTCGTTTTCATTCTGCTGACAACCGTATGTTTCGGTAAGCGCTAATTTTGCGTGTCCGTTTTGAGCAGCATAACGCATATTTTCTTCTTTGAGTTTCATTATATAGCTTTCTTGCTCCGCCATCTGCTCCTTAGTTATAAGCTTTGCCATTTACATTTCTCCTATACTTCAAAAGTAAAGTTAATTATATCACATTTAAATTGTAATTACAACTTAAAATTCATAATCGCAAACACGTCTTTCCGCCACATACGGACGCACATACGTTGCACCGACAGCTTTGTGTTCAGGGTGATTTTGGTAAGTGTTTAAATCCTCTTTTGTTTCAAACTCCGATACAAGTACTACATCTGACGCAGCGTCTGTATCGTTGAAGTCCGACTTCAATGTTTACCAAAACATCTATTTTACCCTTTAACGCCTCAAGATTTTCCTTTATATCCTTTGCTCTCTGCTCTTTGTCTTCACTCTCTGCCATTCTCCACATTACTATATGCTTAACCACGTTAAATTCCTCCTAAATACATATACATTTATTATATCATCTTATTTTAATTTTTTCAATAAAATATGTGGTTTTTATTAAAAAATAGTGGTATAATAAACCCATAAATATCTGAAAGGACAGATTATTGTGAAAAAGCTTTTAAAAACAGCAGCGCTTACGGGCGGAATATTATTTGCCGTCAAAGGTTTGGACAACAGAATTGAAGTTACACATTACGATATATCGTCACCGAAAATCCCCGAAGGATTTGACGGATATAAAATTTTACAAATTTCAGATTACCATGCAGACAGCGTACCTGGGCTGATTGAAGAAATAGAACACGAATCGCCCGACATTATAGTTTCGACAGGTGACCTTGTTCACGACACAGGCTCATACACACCTGGAGTACATCTATGCAAACATCTTATCAACATTGCACCCGTTTATGCGGTAACGGGCAATCACGATTTATGGCGAAGTGACTACGAAGAATTTGAACGAGAACTTACCGAAGTCGGCGTTAAAACATTGCATGACGAGCGTGTCATTTTAAATCGTAACGAAAGTGAAATTTCACTTTCGGGAATTGATGATCCGTTTGCTTTAAACAGTGTCAAAATCGCCGAAAATATCGAAGATTCACTTGCGAAACTGCCACGTTACAACGGATATGACATACTGCTTTTTCACCGTGCGAATTTATTCGACAGATTAAAATACCGCGGTTTCAACCTTATTCTTGCAGGTCATATGCACGGCGGACAATTCAGAATACCGAAAGGCAGAGGTGTCGTTGCACCTAAATCAAGCTGGGGCAGTAAATCGTCAATGTTCTTTCCGAAATACTTTGCCGGGCATTACCACGCACCGCACACCGATATGATTGTAAACAGAGGTATAGGCAACCCTATGCTTTTGCCGAGATTGTTTAATCGACCTGAAATAACGGTCATTACATTAAAACACAAAAAGGAGATATAAAAAATGGAAAACAAAAGACCTTTCAAAACAATTTACACTTGTTTCCCGCAAGGAAAACACAAGGTACTTACAATGAGTTACGATGACGGTAAGATTTTCGACAGAAAGCTTATCGAGATTTTCAACAAATACGGTATCAAGGGTACATTCCACCTTAACACAGGTATTATGCCTGTTGATGAGGACAGAATACAGCTTTCGGAAGTCAAGGAACTTTACAAAGGCCACGAAGTATCGTGCCATACAAGCACTCACCCAACTATTGAACGTTGTCCGCTTGACCAAGTTGTTCAGCAAGTAATTGAGGACAGAAAAGCACTTGAGGACGCAGTCGGCTATCCCGTAAGAGGTCTTAGCTACCCTAACGGCTCATACAGCAAGGATATTATCAATCTTCTTCCTGCCTGCGGCATAGAATACAGTCGTGTTGTCGGAAGTACGGACGATTTTGCATTTCCCGACAACTTCCTTGAATGGAAATCTACCTGTCACCACGGTCACAACCTTATGCAGAATGCAGAACGTTTTGCCGACCTACATAAGACACAATATCTTTATATGATGTACGTTTGGGGACACAGTTATGAATTTGACCGCGACAACAGCTGGGATTTAATCGAAGGTTTCTGTAAATTTATCGGCGGACGTGACGATATATGGTACGCTACAAATATTGAAATCGTTGACTATATGAATGCCGCCAAAAATCTTAAATACACCGCTAAGGGAGACAAAGTTTACAATCCTAACGCAATATCTGTATGGATTGAAGTTGACGGTCAACATTACGAAATCAAACCGGGAGAACTTAAAGAAATATGACGGAAAAAGAACTTTTTCCTCCTGTACGTGATTTATTCGTAAAACGCGGATACAAAGTCAATGCAGAGGTGCGTGACTGTGACGTTACCGCAACGAAAGATGACGAATTTATTATTATCGAGTTAAAGAAAAATTTATCCGTAACACTTTTGGCACAAGGTCTGAAAAGGCTCAAAACAGGCGCAGACGTATATATCGCCGTACCCAAGCCGAAAAAATATTCACTGAAAAAATTCCGTAACACTTTTGCGGTTATAAAAAAACTTGAACTCGGACTTATATTCGTTTCAGTTCGCGGCAGTCATTCATTTGCAGAAATCGTATTTGAGC
>ERZ837380.5223-NODE-5223-length-10194-cov-3.480817_pt1 | contig 10194 bp, 4 predicted proteins | sample MGYA00519685_ERZ837380 | MGnify/ENA primary metagenome ERZ837380 (study PRJEB31850, sample SAMEA3708817) | human gut metagenome | biome: human gut; feature: human-associated habitat; material: faeces | place: China | collected 2014 ...
GACTTGCTTCTTCAACTGATCAATGATATTCTGGACATGTCCAAGATCGAAGCCGGCACTTTTGACTTCTGTCCGTCATTGATAGATGTCAACCAGACGATGGAAGAAATCGAACAGAGTATGAGGCTTCGCTTGAAAAAAGAAACTGTCACTCTTACTTTTACCGAACGTCTGCCGGAATGTACCCTTTATACAGATAAGAATCGTTTGATACAACTGATTTCCAATTTTGTCATCAATGCTATTAAATTTACTCAGACAGGTTCTATCAGAATGGGATATCGTCTGAAGGATGCTGATACAATTTGCTTTTATGTCTCGGATACAGGCTGCGGCATGTCAGAAGAGCAATGCAAGCATGTATTCGAAAGGTTTGTGAAATACAATCCTTTTGTTCAGGGAACAGGTTTGGGACTTTCCATTTGTCAGATGATTATCGATCGCTTAGGAGGGACGATTGGAGTTGAATCAGAGGAAAACAAAGGTTCTACTTTCTGGTTTACGCTGCCTTATCGGCAAGAATAGGATTGTATCTGTCTTCTTATCCTTTATGATTGTTTGTTTTATGTATTGCAGACTTCCAAGACTTTGGTCAGCTTATTACGATGAGACAATATTCTCAATCCAATGAGAAAAGATTCTCACTGCGATGAGAAAAAGTTCTCGCTGTGGTGAGAAAAAATTCTCATCATGATGAGAATGGTTGAGAATTTATGATCTGTATCAGCTTGTACTATAGATAAATACAGATTTACTACTTTCTGTTTTATAGCTTTAATTGATAGAGCAAAAAAGAACTTTACCTAAAAAGAGACCGTTTTTCTCTATTTAGTTGAAGGATGGTATAGATTTAATAGGTACGAATCCAATTTATTGGAAGGAGTCACTTATATTAAGGAAACAGTAAAGGAAGCAGCAATGGCAGATAGTCTTTTAAATCGATGCGTAATTGTTTGAGTGCTTGCTGAATACGATAATCTACAGTCTTTGGAGACACTTCCAATGTTTCTGCAATTTCTTTGTAGCTCATATCCCGGAAACGATGCATAACAAATGCTTGCCGGTAATTTTCCGGTAATGCAGTAACCGCCTCTTCAATACGCTTGGTTAGCTCTTTAATTTGATAGAAGTCCATATCCTGTATCATCTCTTGCATTTCTTCATAGAAACGCGTATCAGCACGTTTGATGGCATCAATGTGTGCAAGCTTATTTAAAGCCTTGTGATGTACCATTTTAAAGAGATAAGAACTTAATGATGATTCAATAATTAGGTTTTCCCGGTTTTCCCATATCCATAGAAGGGAGTCTTGCACAATTTCTTCTGCATCGTGGAAGTCAACATATTTATGACCATAGGCACATAGCACTGCATAGTATTGCCTGAATAGCATTTCAAAGGCTTTTAGGCCTCCACGCTGTATTTCAGATAATTGAGGGTCATTCCTCTTTATGTGTACTTCCTTCATTTATTAAATTCTAATTTACTGCAAATATAGCTTTTTTATAATAAAATAAAGATTTTCTGAAAAAAATAAGGTTTTCGTTTAGGAATGTCATGGTTTGGTCTTGTCATATAATAAAAGGTAGAATAAAGGATGAAAGAATTAGATAATAATAGAATAGAAGAATTGCTTCCTCGTTATTGTGAGGGGAGATTGAGCGAGGGGGAACGTCTGGAAGTGGAAGCGTGGATAGATGAGTCGGAGGAGAATAAACGAGTTGCTACTCAGACTTTTGCCCTTTATTTGGCTGTGGACACGGTTCAGGTAATGAAGAAAGTTGATACGGAGAAAGCTTTACTGAAAGTAAAGGGAAAAATGTCGGACCGTGAAGTGAGAAGGATAGTGTGGTGGGAGTGGGCACAACGTGCTGCTGCAATTCTATTTATTCCGCTTCTTACCTTATTTATATGGCAGAACTGGAAAGGGGATACCGGTGAGGTAGCGGAGATGATGGAAGTTAAGACCAGTCCTGGAATGACAACTTCGTTGACATTACCCGATGGTACAATTGTTTATTTGAATTCGGAATCTTCTTTGTCTTATCCTTCTCGCTTTAATGGAGATTTCCGTAGAGTGACGTTAAGTGGTGAAGCATACTTTGAAGTGGCCAAAGATCCGGAAAAGAAATTTATCCTTTCTACTACACATCAATCACAGATAGAAGTATTGGGTACATGTTTCAATGTGGAAGCATATGAACAGAATACAGAGGTTATTACAACTTTGATTGAAGGAAAAGTAGATTTTATGTTCGAGAAAGACGCTGGGGTGAAACATGTGTTCTTATCTCCAAGAGAGAAGCTGGTGTATGATTCGGAGACTGATAAAGTCCACCTTTATAAAACTTCGGGAAAATCAGAATTGGCTTGGAAAGATGGAGAAGTTGTTCTTGATAATACACCTTTGGAAGAAGCATTATGGATGCTGGAAAAAAGATATAGTGTGAAATTTGTTATTAAGAACGAAAAACTGAAGAATAGTTCGTTTACGGGAACCTTTACAAATCAACGTTTGGAGAAGATTCTGGAATATTTTAAAGTATCCTCTAAAATACGTTGGCAACATATCAATGATGATAAGGATGGAAGTGACAGAAAAAAAGAGATAATAGAAATTTATTGATTAACCTTTAACAATTTAGTAGTATGAAAGCAAAACCCACTTAGAAAAAAGTATGGGAAGATTTTGGCAGATCTCCCCATACTAAAATGAATCAATTGAAAATGCTTGTTGGCAGACAAGCATAGTTAACTCATTTTCAACTTAAATCAATACAAAATTATGCAAAACAATTTTAGCATCCAAGTTTTAAGGGTGGTAAAGTCTTTTTGGCTAACCTCGAAAAAAATCCCACGTACTATGAGACTGGTTATTTTATTCTTATTTTGTTTTGTCGGATTAACTAATGCGACAGATAGTTATGCCCAATCTGCAAAGGTTACGATGAATGTACGTAATCAGACAGTTGAGGATGTATTAAGAGCGATAGAGAAGCAAACAGAATTTAGTTTCTTCTACAACAATGCTCATATAAATTTGAAACGGTTGGTGACAATCTCCGCTAACCGTAATGATATCTTTAAAGTTCTTGACGAAGTATTTAAAAATACGAGTGTAGAATATAAGGTAATAGATAAAAAGATCATTCTGTCCACGGAGTTGGCATCTGTCGAACAGGCGCATCAGGAAAAGGTAAAAGTAAGCGGACGAGTAGTGGATGCGGCAGGGGAACCGGGAATCGGTGCTAGTGTGATAGAAAAAGGCTCTACCAATGGCACGATCACTGATATGGACGGTAATTTTATCTTGAATGTTGGTTCAAAAGACGCCATTCTTGAAATCTCTTATATTGGTTATCAAGGACAGTCCCTGAAAGTAACTCCGGGAAAGACGCTGTCGGTAGTCTTGAAAGAAGACACACAGAGTCTGGACGAAGTGGTAGTAGTTGGTTTTGGCGTACAGAAGAAAGCGAACCTGACCGGCGCGGTATCTCAGGTAAAGATGGATGATGTACTGGGGAGTCGTCCTGTTGTAAATGCCATGAGTGCTTTGCAGGGTGCGATGCCGGGACTTCAGATTACTCCTAATAATGATGCTGCCGGTCCGGGACAGAGCAAATCATTCAATATTCGTGGTACGACTTCCATCAATGGCGGTGGTCCGTTGGTGTTGATAGATAATGTTCCGGGGGATATCGATATGTTGAATCCCGAAGATATCGAAAGTGTTTCTGTGTTGAAAGATGCTGCTTCGGCCGCTATCTATGGTGCGCGTGCCGCTTTCGGTGTAATACTTGTGACTACAAAGAAGGCGAAGAAAGGCGACGGGTTTCATGTCAATTATAATAATAATTTTGGTTTTCAGAGTTCTATCAATCGTCCGGAACAGGCTGACGGGCTGGAGTGGATGCAGGCTTACCTGGACGGCGAGTTCAATGCCGGTAAATACTACACCGGGCAAGATATCAAAACATGGATGAACTACCTGACCGAATATCGTAAGAATCCGGGTAAATTCCAGACTACCGGAGACGGGGTATATGTAGACCCGGAAACAGGATTGAATTATTACCTGAATGAGAAAGACCTGTATGCCAATATGCTTGATGATTACGGTTTTCTGCAAGCACATAATGTGTCATTGAGTGGTGGTACTGATAAGCTGGCTTATCGTCTGTCCCTTGGTTATAATAGCGAGCAAGGTATTTTGATCACCGATAAAGACCGCTACAAACGTTTGTCGGGTAGTGCCTATATTTCTGCCGAAATCACCTCGTGGCTGACTCAGTCTGTAGATATACGCTATGCTCAGAGTGACAAGAATATGCCTGTGACTTCGGATAAGACCGGATTGTATGATATGCGTTTGCCGGTTGTATATCCCGAAGGCTCCCTGACTTTGCCTGACGGCACCAGCCTGATGACGAATACGCCTTCCAACGTTTTGAGAATGGCAACGGATAACAATACAATCAGAGACAATGCCCGTATCCTGTCAAAAACGGTATTGAAACCATTGAAAGGGCTTGAAGTGGCATTTGAATATACATTTGACAAGACATGGAGTAATCAGAATGTGAATAAGGCTTCCATTGATTATACAACGGTTGAGCTGGCAAAAATACAGACTGCCACTACTTCTTCTCTGGAGACGACTCACCAAAGTACTGATTATAATGCCATCAACCTGTATGCTAATTATAGATATTCATGGAATGACACGCATAACTTGTCGTTAATGGGCGGCTTCAACCAGGAATCCAGTGACTGGAAGAAATTGTATACTTATTCTTATGATATGATTAACGAGAAGTATCCGTCACATAGTACGGCTACCGGTGAGAATAAGGTTATTACAGACGATCATCGTGTGTATACTGTGCGTGGCGCTTTCTATCGTATTAATTATGATTATAAAGGCAAATATCTGTTTGAGACCAATGGTCGTTATGACGGCTCGTCTAAATTCCCGAAGAAAAATCGTTTCGGTTTCTTCCCTTCTGTATCTGTGGGGTGGAACATTGCCCGCGAGAACTTTATGAAACCGGTTGCAGGTGACTGGCTAAGCGATCTGAAACTTCGCGGAACCTGGGGACAAATAGGTAATCAAGGCATTGATCCTTATAAATTCGTTCCGACCATGTCGCAAGTGGAAAAGAAGGATGTGGCGTGGCTGGTGAATGGAGCGAAGCCGCTGACTTTGAATGCTCCGGGACTGGTCAGTGATAGTTTTACTTGGGAAACGGTAGAAACATTGGACTTTGGTTTTGATATAACTGCCTTGAACGGACGTCTGCAAAGTACTTTCGACTGGTATCGCCGTGATACGAAAGATATGCTTGCTCCGGGAACTGAGCTGCCGTCAGTAGTAGGTGCTTCCGCACCTTTGCAGAATACCGCCGACTTGCGTACGAAAGGCTGGGAATTGTCATTGACCTGGAGAGATAGAATCGGTGCATGGGGCTATAATGTAGGCTTCAATCTTTATGACTCTAAAACAGTCGTTACCAAATACCATAATGAATCCAAGATTATCCTGAAAAGTGATGGCACGAATAATTATTATGAAGGATATGAAATCGGTTCTATCTGGGGTTATGTAACGGATGGTTACTATACAGCCGATGACTTTGAAGATACAAATACCTGGAAACTGAAAGAAGGAGTGGTGACAGTGGATGGAGTAAGTCCGCGTCCCGGCGACATCAAGTACCAGAATTTGCGTGATGATGGATCGAGTACGAATCGCATTGATACGGGAGACGGAACCTTTGACAATCCGGGAGACCGCAAGATAATCGGTAATAACTCTTTGCGTTTGCAGTATGGTATAAATCTGGGAGTCAATTACAAAGGATTTGATCTGAGTGTTTTGCTGCAAGGAGTAGGTAAGCGTGATGTATGGATCAGTGATGCACGCCGCTGGCCGTTTAATTCCGGACAGTTTGGTTCACTCTTTAAAGACCAGCTGGATTATTGGAAACCGGTAGATTCTGCCAATGGTGACTGGACGGCAGCCAATCCGAATGCGGAATACTTCCGTATTTACGGGCAAGGAAACAATTCCAGTTACAATACACGTGCGCAAACGAAGTATTTGATGAATGGCTCTTATCTGCGTGTCAAGAATGTGACTTTGAGTTATAATTTTCCGAAGAGCTGGTTGGCACCTATTACATTAACGAGTTTGAAAGCGTTCGTAAGTTGTGAGAACCTTCACACATTTACTAAGCTGATGAAGGGTTATGACCCGGAACGCCTGTCTTGGGGATATCCTTTCTATCGTACGATTTCTTTTGGTTTTAATGTTACTCTTTAATTTTGAATTGGTTATGAAAAAAATAATATATACTATGCTTGCGGCAGCAGCTATCGGATTTACTTCATGCAACGATAGTTTTATGGAACGCTATCCGGATACTTCGTTGACGGAGCAGACAGTGTTCAGTAATTATAATACTTTCAAGACCTATGCCTGGGGATTGTACGGAGTATTTACAAATACTAATATCCTGCGTATTCCCGGAACAAACGGAGCCTATGCCAGTGCCACATCCTATACAAGCGATATTTATGCAGGTTATCTGATGCGTCGTCAGGGTGACGGTAATCCGTATGCTTTTCAGAATGTATCCAGTTCGTCATCAGGCAATGGATGGGCATTCAGCTTTATCTATCGGGTCAATGTCATGTTGGCAAATATCGATCACTCAGGGATGACGGATGCGGACAAGGAGCATTGGCGTTCGGTAGGATATTTTTTCCGTGCCTATTATTATTCGGAACTGATAGCTCGTTTTGGCGATGTGCCTTGGGTAGATCGTGTACTGGGTGATTCGGATAAGGAAATAGCATATGGTCCCCGTACACCTCGCAAAGAAGTTGCCGATCATGTATTGAACGATTTGATATATGCTGAAGAGCATATAAAAGAAGAAGGTGACGGTGAAAATACGATCAATGTGCATGTTGTCCGTGCTCTTCTTTCCCGTTTCTGCCTTTTTGAAGGTACATGGCGTAAATATCATGCTTTGGGGGACGAAGATAAGTACTTTGATGCTTGTATCACTTATTCCAAGAAACTGATGGATTCTTATCCCGAACTGAACAGTGATTGGGGAGAGATGCTGACATCTGACCTGAAAGGAATGAAAGGCATCATTCTGTATAAGGAATATGTAGAAAAAGAACTGACTAATTATGTACTGACTCATGTTGAACGGACATCCACCCATAATGTGGAAATGCCGCAACACATCATCGATATGTATCTTTGTAAAGATGGTAAAACGATTCATAACAGCTCGGAATATGAATGGTCGCAGGACGGGGATAATAGTATGAATGCTACTTTCCGCAATCGTGACCTTCGTTTGCTGGAGACTGTAGCTCCCCCTTATAAGGTGATCCCAAGTGCCGATAATACCAGTTGGGAGTATACTTCTGATCCCAAGGACCGTGAGTTTATGGATATCATGGGCATTACCCGTTACACAGGTTTCGGGGGCGGAAATGGGGAAGCCGGTAAACATAAAGTGTTCCCATTGATGAACTGGTCTGCTGCTATATTGAAAGGAATGCCTCACTTCTTCACCAACAATGGCGGACAAGGTTTCCTCGTAGCCCGTAGCGGTAACTATGTGTACAGATACTATAATGTATGGGACAATTCGAAAGAGAATGAAGGGACCTCAGATGTACCTTTGTTCAAGATTGATGAAGTGATGTTGAATTATGCTGAGGCTAAATTTGAAAAAGGTGGTACAGGTGCCGAGGGCTTCAATCAGACTGTTGCTGATCTTACTATCAATAAGTTACGCGATCGGGTGGGAGTTGCCCATATGAAAGTGGCCGAGATAAATGCCGGATTTGATCCGAAGCGCGACCAGACCGTAGACCCTGTATTGTGGGAGATTCGTCGCGAGCGCATAGTAGAATTGATGGGCGAAGGATTTGGATTCTACGATGTGCGCCGTTGGAAAAAAGCACCTTGGTTTATCAATAAGATACAGTATGGTCAATGGGCTACTAAAGAGCAGATTGGCGATTCCGGACAGTTTGTTGATCTTGAAAAAGGATACGCTGATACAACAGGAAAGAAAGAAGGTTTTATCTATATGTATAATGATCCTTTGGTAGCAGGTAAAGGTTGGTTAGATAAGTATTATCTGTATCAGGTGCCTACTAATGAAATCGCATTAAACCCAGAACTGGCCCCCAATAATCCGGGATGGGAGTAATAATTAACTGAAACACAAATTGAAAGAAGATGTGCAAATAACTGTTTGACACATCTTCTTTCTTTATTAGAGCCAATGCTATATCTTTCCGACTCTTCATATATTGGAGGTTATTTAATGTGTATCAGTATAAAAGAACTACATTTTATTTTCAGTAATCGGAAATTTGAAATATATTTAGGGGCTCAAACGCTCAAACACATTTGATGACCCTTAAAAAATAATGACTATGAACATGCGTCTTCTATTACTTTTATTATTTGGTTCTGTTGTTATGTATACAAGTTGCCAGTCCACGTCTGCTCTAATCGATTCATTGGCAGCACGTGTGACGGAGAATACGTCGAAAGATCAAATCCTTTTCCGGTTGGTTACTGATGAAGCCGATCCGGCAAAGGACTACTTTGAGATAGACTCCAAGGATGACAAAGTACTGATAACCGGGAACTCTGATCTCTCACTGGCTACAGGCTTGAATTGGTACCTGAAATATGTGGCAGGGATTCATCTTTCGTGGAATAATCCCTCGCAGAAATTGCCGGAAGTACTGCCTCTGCCTCAAAAGAAAATCCGACAGGCGACGGCTATGAAGAATCGATATTACCTGAATTACTGTACCTATTCCTACTCCATGGCTTTCTGGGACTGGGAACGCTGGGAGAAAGAGATAGACTGGATGGCGATGCACGGCATCAATATGCCTTTGAGTATAACAGGGATGGAGGTTGTCTGGTATAATTTGCTGAAGCGTATCGGATATACGACGGAGGAGATCAATGAGTTTATTTCCGGTCCTGCCTTTATGGCATGGTGGCAGATGAATAATCTGGAAGGATGGGGCGGCCCGAATCCCGACAGTTGGTATCGGCAACAGGAAGCACTGCAAAAGAAGATCATTGCCCGAATGAGGGAGCTGGGCATTGAACCGGTATTCCCCGGATATGCAGGAATGGTCCCCCGTAATATCGGCGAGAAACTGGGGTATCAGATTGCCGATCCCGGTAAATGGTGCGGTTTTCCTCGTCCGGCCTTTCTTTCTACGGAAGATGAACATTTCGATTCATTTGCTGCCATGTATTATGAGGAGTTGGAGAAACTGTACGGAAAAGCAAAGTATTACAGTATGGACCCCTTTCACGAAGGAGGAAATACGGAAGGAGTAGACTTGGCAAAGGCGGGAACTTCTATTATGGGTGCTATGAAGAAAGCGAATCCGGAGGCTGTGTGGGTGATGCAGGCATGGCAGGCGAATCCGCGGGAAGCGATGGTCAACACACTCGATTCCAGTGATTTGCTGGTACTGGATTTGTATAGTGAGAAACTTCCGCAATGGGGTGATCCGGAGTCGATGTGGTATCGGGAGAAAGGTTTCGGCAAGCATGACTGGCTCTATTGTATGTTGCTTAACTTTGGCGGTAATGTCGGTCTGCACGGACGGATGGAGCAACTGGTGAATGGATATTATAACGCCTGTGCACATATCAACGGGAAAACATTGCGGGGGGTAGGAGCTACCCCGGAAGGAATAGAGAACAATCCGATGATGTTTGAATTGCTGTATGAGCTTCCCTGGCGGGAAGAACGATTCTCACCGGACATATGGTTGCAAGGATATCTGAAGGCGCGTTATGGAGATGATTTGTCGCCGGAAGTAACAGAAGCGTGGCGTGCGTTGGAGCATACTGTTTATAATGCTCCGAAGAATTATCAGGGAGAAGGTACAGTCGAATCTCTGTTATGTGCCCGTCCGGGATTTCATTTGGACAGAACATCAACCTGGGGATATGCCAAGTTATTCTATTCACCTGACTCAACAGCGAAAGCAGCTCAGCTACTACTTTCTGTCGCAGATCGGTATAAAGGAAATAATAACTTTGAATATGATCTGGTGGACATCGTACGTCAGAGTCTGGCAGATAAGGCGAATGTATTGCTTGAAGAAATCTCCCAA
>ERZ837380.5232-NODE-5232-length-10180-cov-2.958420_pt1 | contig 10180 bp, 9 predicted proteins | sample MGYA00519685_ERZ837380 | MGnify/ENA primary metagenome ERZ837380 (study PRJEB31850, sample SAMEA3708817) | human gut metagenome | biome: human gut; feature: human-associated habitat; material: faeces | place: China | collected 2014 ...
TTCGCTGATGGGATTTTTGCTTTCTAGCCCATGTGTTCTTACGGTCAGCGCAGCATGTGCGCAGACCTACTGAATAGTTACGTCTGTTCTTAGACTTCTATGAGTTGCCCCAGGCTTTGACTTTTCTTCTCTGCGGAGAAGGAAGAGTACCATAAGCCAGTGGATATAATCCATAAGCCATCAGTGCTGCACCCATCACATCCACAACGGAATGCTGCTTCAGTACCATGGTAGATAAGCAGATGGATACGCATAAAACCAGGGAAGCAATCTTTACCAGGCGGAGCCTGCCTAATTCGTCGCTCTTACAGATGGTGATATGCACCACCAGAGAGTTGAATACATGGATACTTGGGAAAATGTTGGTGTTGGTGTCGGCCTTGTGAAGGACGGATATCATCCAGCAAAATACATTTTTACCTGGATCAACAACGGTCCGCAGATCCGTTCCGTTCGGAAAGATCGTGCAGATCACCAGACTTAAGGTCATGCCGGTGAACAAATAAATGCATAAGCGATAGTAGGTCTGTTTGTTCTTAAAAAAGAAAAACAGAATCGTTCCGGCTACATAGACGAACCATAGCAGGTAAGGAACGATAAAATACTCACTAAATGGGATCAGATCATCAAGCGCCGTATGGATCACGTAGTAATCCCTGGTAACAGTCTTTTCCAGGTAAGAGAACCATGGAAGATAGATAAATGCGTAAGACAGAATCCATATATGGCTGTAACGCTTTAACTTTTCTATCATAAAATACAACCTTTCTATCATAAAGTATTGGGTTGACAAGTAATATTTTCTTTAACGTTTTTGGATTATATCACAACAAAAAAAAGTCGGCAAGAGACTTTATGGAATGTTAAGAAAATTGTATGTGGAAGATCACAGATTGATTCCTTTTTTATTCTATGGTAGAATAGGGACTTGAAATTGACAATGAGAAAGGAAACGATCGGTGAAGAAAAGAAGAGAATATGTGGCAGTGCTGGCTTTTCTGGCGGCGATCATTGGGATAAGCGGTTGTTCCAGACAGAAAGAGGAGAAACTGACCAAATACGATACCCAGTTTTTTGAATTGTTTGATACAGTGACCAGTGTGACAGGGTATGCCAGGGATGAAAAGACTTTTCAGTCCTATGTGGATGTATTTTATGATGAATTAAAGGAATATCACCAATTATATGATATTTACAATGATTATGAGGGGATCAACAATATTAAGACCATCAACGATCATGCAGGCATCGAACCGGTTGAGGTGGATGACAAGATCATCCAGATGCTGGAAGAGGCCGTGGACATATATGAATTGACCGATGGAAACATGAATGTTGCCATGGGAAGCGTGCTTTCTATCTGGCATGAGTACCGGGAAGCCGGATTGAAACATCCAGAGCAGGCCCAGCTTCCGCCTCAGGAAGAGCTGGAAGAGGCGGCGAAGCACATGGACATCCGAAAAATGGTGATCGACCCGGAGAAAAAGACGGTCTATCTGGAAGACCCGGATATGAGTCTGGATGTAGGAGCAATCGCTAAGGGGTACGCAGCAGAGATGGCCAGCCGGAAAGTGGAAGAGGCAGGCTTAAAGCATGCCCTGATCAGCGTCGGTGGAAATATCCGCTGTATCGGAACGAAGCCAGATGGACAGAAATGGGTCGTTGGTGTTCAAAACCCGGATACTACTTCTGGTGAACGGTATCTGCACCGCCTGGGGCTGGACGGGATGTCTTTAGTGACCAGTGGGACCTATCAGCGGTATTATACGGTTGATGGGGTGAATTATCACCATATCATTCATCCGGAGTTATTAAAGCCCTGGGACCGTTATTCATCCGTTTCTATTTTAAGTGCGGATTCCGGAATGGCGGACGCTTTGGCAACGGCGGTGTTTAATATGGAATTGGAAGATGGCAAGAAGCTGATCGAATCTCAGGATGGCGTGGAGGCTATGTGGATCGAGGCGGATGGAACGGAGCATTACAGCAGCGGATTCCAGAATGATATGCTGAATGATTAGAAGAATGTAACAGCATAATTATAGAAGAAACGGGGACGTAAGATGAGACAGAATACGATGAAAAGCAGCTTTTTACTGGTATTGGCAGCATTTATCTGGGGTGTGGCATTTGTGGCCCAGAGCGTTGGTATGGATTATGTGGGGCCATTTACTTTTATTGGAGCAAGATATCTGATCGGTGGGCTGGTACTGATCCCATGTATCGCTTTTTTGAAAAAGCTTGGATATGGCGATGATGGGAATAAAAGCGAAACCCAGAAAAAAGAAGAGTTTCGGATCGGTGCGAAGGGTGGTATCTTCTGCGGACTGGCACTTTTTATCTCCAGCAGTCTGCAGCAGATTGGTATTATGTATACAACTGTGGGAAAAGCAGGGTTCATCACGGCGCTTTATATTGTGATCGTACCGATCCTTGGTATATTTATGAAGAAAAAGGTATCCTGGACTATCTGGATCAGCGTGGCAGTGGCGGTGATCGGCATGTATCTGCTCTGCATTACAGATGGCTTTTCTATCGGAACCGGAGATATCTATGTATTTTTATGCGCCATTGGATTTTCCTTCCATATTTTAGTGATCGATCATTTCTCACCAAAAGCGGATGGCGTGCTGATCTCCTGTGTGCAGTTCTTTGTGGCTGGAATTCTGGGAACAATTGTGGCTTTTGCAGTGGAGACACCGGATCTTAAGTCTTTGTGTGCAGCGTGGGCGCCTGTGCTGTACGCAGGCATTTTGTCCAGTGGAGCTGGTTATACCCTTCAGATCGTAGGACAGAAGAATATGAATCCGGTGGTGGCGTCCCTGCTATTGAGTCTGGAATCGGTATTTTCCCTGATCGCCGGATGGATGCTTCTGGGTCAGAGGCTGTCGGTAAAGGAACAGTTTGGCTGCCTTCTGGTGTTCTGCGCGATTATCCTGGCACAGATTCCTGCTCCTAAAAAGCAAAAATAAAGGGAACCAGGTTTTACACTTACAAGTAGAGAAAAATGATGGATTATGCTAAAATAAGATTAACAATCAGGAAAAGCGAGGTGCGGTGATGGTTCGAAGAATCTGTCCGATCTGTGATCAAATCATGAAATCTGCGCATTATTGCAGAAATTGTAAGTCGTTTGTCCGCAATCCCTATATCCGGGAGACGGATTACTATCTGAATGAGCGTCACCCGGCTTCAGAGGAACACTGTTCTTTCCATGATCCGTGGGAAGAAGAAAAGGGGCAGAAGCCTGCAAAAGCGGCTATGCCAAATGTTTCAGCGAACCGGCAGCGCAGCATCAATCCTAACGTATATGGAGGAGCCAAAGACCGCTCTGAACAGGCCCGTCAGGTGGCAGCCATGGCCAGAGGCGAGAGTCGGAAGACCACGAACCGGACGTCTATGATGAGTTCAGAGCGTACTCAGACTGTGATCAATGGAAAGGTGGTCAATGGAAATACGACAACCAAAAGGACAACCACCAGTAACCGTCAGAAGAACGGCGGCGGAATCCCTCTTCCAGTTATTTTATTTATTGTGGTGATCCTGTTAAATACCTGCGGAAGGATGTTTTGATGAAGATTTGGGTACTGCGTTATTTTTTACATATTTCTTAAATAGTAATCTTAAACAGGCGATAAAACTAGAAGAACTTCCGATGGATGATAAATGGCTTCTGAAATTTTTTTTCAGGAGCTTTTTTCTATAAAATCATATATGCCTTTAGGGAATAGAAAAGTTTTCAAGCGAAAACCTTGACAACAAAACTTGGGGTTTTCATAATAGAAGAAATACAAAGCAGACAATAAAAAATCAGTAAATGATTGGGAAAAATTCAAAGGTTACAGGACAGGGGAAGCCATGGTATGGGGTTCTGGAGACCATGGCGAGAAAGGAAAAAGAGACCATATCGAAAGAAAGAGAGAAGTGAACATTATGTCAATCGAATTAAAGATCCTGGATCTGATCCAGATCCTGCATACACCGTTCTTGGACCGTCTGATGTGTTTCGTAACAAAGCTTGGCAATGCAGGAGCCATCTGGATCCTGGCGGCAGCGATCCTGTTATTGATTCCAAAAACCAGAAAAACAGGGGCGGTTGTGGTGGTGGCTTTACTCATAGATGCCATCTTATGCAATGGAATCCTGAAGCCTTTCATCGCCAGAATCCGCCCCTGTGATATCAATCCAGAGATCTCGCTATTGATCCCAAAACCTGATGATTTTTCCTTCCCATCCGGTCACACCGCAGCTGCCTTCACCACCGCAGCCGCTCTCTATTTCACCAGAGAGAAGAATTTGTGGAAACCAGCGCTGGTACTGGCTGTCTTAATTGCTTTTTCCAGATTGTATCTGTACGTTCATTATCCAACGGATGTACTTGGGGGAATCGCAGTGGGAGTGTTAGCTGGTTATGCAGGGTGGGAAATTATAAATCCAACTTCAGATCCCCATCCTTAATCCATCCCATTTTCCGTAAGATCTCTCCAAACACCCAGGAGAGTACTGCCGGAAGAACGAAACAAACCATCAGAATTCCAATCCACATATTAGAACCGCCGCCCATGGCAGTATAAATTCCAATCGGCCCTACCAGTCCGCAGGTTCCCATTCCGGCGCCCGCTGGAATATTCTCCAAATGGAACACCATCGTGGCTACTGGTCCCGTGATCATAGAAGCCAGTGTCGGAGGGAGCCATACCTTTGGATTCTTCACAATATTTCCCATCTGTAACATCGAAGTACCAAGTCCCTGAGCCAGCAGGCCGCCTACTCCATTTTCCCGGAAACTAAGCACCGCAAACCCGATCATCTGTGCACAGCATCCAGCCGTTGCTGCGCCACCAGCCAGTCCGTCCAGACTCAGCATAATACAGATCGCCGCACTGCTGATAGGCAGGGTCAGCGCGATACCGATCAGTGCAGACACTAGAATTCCCATAAAGAACGGCTGCATCTCCGTAGCTGTTTTTACCAGATTACCAAAGGCAGTCATGAACGCTGACACGCCAGGTCCCACAAACTGGGCGATCAGCACACCAGAGATGATCGTAACGCCAGGAGTCACTAAAATATCTACCCGTGTCTCTTTTGACACGATCTTACCAAGTTCCGTTGCCACAACTGTTGCTACCAGAGCGCCAACCGGTCCGCCAAGGGCATTTCCAGCAATACCGACAGTGGCTGCTGAGAATAATACCAGCTGTGGTGCTTTTAATGCGTAAGCAATCGACACGCCCAGTGCAGCGCCAGTTGCGCTTTTGGCATAATCAGAAATGGTTGTAAAAATTTCAATTCCGGATTTTTCGCCGAGAGTGGCGAAGATGGTGCCGATCAGAAGAGAGGCGAAAAGGCCAAAGGCCATGGCTCCCAGGGCATCGATCAGATAAGTTTTCACGGTAATATTGACATTCTTCCGTGCAAGAAATGCTTTGAAACGGCTTTGGGTCTGTTCCATGTGTCAAATCTCCTTTTTCTTTTAATGAGGCAGTAACAGCGAAAGCCGTCTGCCGGATATGAGGTGGGATCTTACACACATTTGACTTCCCAGGGTCAAAGCAGTTTTCGCCATTTTACCATATTTTTCAAAAAAGGCAATAGTTTGATAAAAAAATAACAAAAAATTTTTCTGCAATAAAGCTGAAAAGTGGTAGATTTTTTGCGGATTTTGTGAGAAAATAAAAAACCAGAATGGAATTGCAGTGATAAAAGCGATTTCCCAGAATGATTGATACATCAGGAGGAAGATATGAAAATCAGAGATATGATCGGACAGGGCAAGCCAACCCTTTCTTTTGAAGTGTTCCCGCCAAAGACAGAGGCGAATTACGAATCTGTGGAGAAAGCAGCATTAGAGATCGGTAAGCTGCACCCATCTTTTATGAGCGTTACCTACGGCGCCGGTGGCGGTACTAGCAAATACACCGTCAGCATTGCAGATAAGATCCAAAGAGAATGTGGTGTTCCGACACTGGCTCATTTAACCTGCGTGTCCTCCACCAGAGAGCATGTACATAAGGTAGTGGAAGAGTTAAAACAATATACCATTGAGAATATTATGGCGCTGCGGGGGGATATCCCAAAGGATGGGAATATCCAGAATGACTACCGCTATGCGTCCGAGCTGATCCGCGAGATCAGGGAGAGTGGTGATTTCTGCATTGGTGCAGCCTGCTATCCAGAGGGTCATGTGGAGTCTGTCAATAAGACTGAGGACATTCAGCATCTGAAAGAGAAGGTAGAAGCCGGCTGTGATTTCATCACTACCCAGATGTTTTTCGATAACAATACCTTATACAATTTCTTATACCGCATCCGCGAGAAAGATATCAAGGTTCCGGTAGTGGCTGGTATCATGCCGATCACTAACGCCGCACAGGTGGCAAGAAGTATCCAGATGTCCGGTTGTTATATTCCGGCCCGTTTTAAAGCGCTGGTTGACCGTTTCGGTGATAACCCGGCTGCTATGAAACAGGCAGGTATCGCATACGCTACTGATCAGATCATCGACCTGATCGCCAATGGTGTCAATGCGATCCATGTGTATTCCATGAACAAACCGGATGTGGCAGCACAGATCCAGGCAAACTTATCTGAAATTTTGTAACTATTAACATATGAATCTAAGAGAAACCTTCCGCTATCTGGGCTATCATGGACAGGAACCGGATGAAGCAGCGAAGAATCTGGCTGTGATCTGTTGGAAGGAACTGGAACAGGCTGCCACCCCCAGATCCTTTTACCGGGAGTATCCTCTGGAATTTACCGGGGATACTGGTATTGTGACTCCTGTTTTTGAAACCCAGAGTGCGAATTTACGAAAAAATTTAAAAGATTGTGAGAAACTTCTGGTTTTTGCGGCAACCTTAGGAGCCGGAGTGGATCATCTGATCCAGCGCTACACGAAGATCCAGATGAGCAAAGCCGTGATCCTTCAGGCAGCGGCAGCAGCTATGCTGGAGGATTACTGTGATGAGGTCAACGAGCAGATCCGGCGGGACTATGAGAGCCGGGGATTATATTTGAGACCTCGTTTCAGCCCTGGATATGGGGATTTTCCATTGTCCTGTCAGCCGCAGTTATTAGGCTGTCTGGAGGCAGGAAAGCGGATCGGAATCACATTGACAGACAGTTACCTGATGGCTCCGTCCAAGTCGGTGACAGCGGTGATCGGCGTCAGTCCGGTTTCCAGAACCTGTACAGTTAAGGGATGTGAAGCCTGTGGAAAAACAGATTGTACTTACAGAAGGGGATAAGCATGGGCATTTTAGAAGAGATCAGAAAAAGAAAGGTGTTCTGTGATGGCGGTATGGGAAGTCTTTTGCAGGCCAGAGGCTTAAAACCGGGTGAACTGCCGGAGACATGGAATGTGCTGCATCCGGAGATTTTAAAAGAGGTACATTTGGAATACCTGAAGGCAGGCTGTGACATAGTGACTACGAACACCTTCGGTGCGAACGGACTGAAATTTGGCAGTGAAGGAGAATTTTCTTTAAAAAACCTGGTCACAGCTGCAGTGGAGAATGCAAAAGCAGCCATCAAAGAGGCTGGTCATGGCTATGTGGCCCTGGATCTGGGTCCGACAGGCAAATTATTAAAACCGTTAGGTGATCTGGCATTTACCGATGCCTGTGATCTTTATAAAGAGGTCGTAAGCTACGGCGTAGAAGCCGGAGCAGATCTGGTATTGATCGAGACCATGAGCGATGGCTATGAGGCGAAAGCGGCAGTTCTGGCAGCGAAAGAAAGCTGTGATCTTCCGGTCTTTGCCACTATGATCTTTGACAGCAAGGGAAAACTGCTGACAGGTGGAAATGTAGAGTCAACCGTAGCGTTATTAGAGGGACTGGGCGTTGATGCTTTGGGCATCAACTGTGGCCTTGGTCCGGTCCAGATGATGGATATTTTAAAGGATATTTTAAAAGTAGTATCGGTTCCTGTTATTGTAAATCCAAATGCCGGACTGCCAAGAAGCGAGGGTGGAAAGACCGTTTATGATATAGATGCCGACGAATTTGCCAGATATATGGCACAGATCGCTGATATGGGTGCCAATGTGGTAGGTGGATGCTGTGGAACCACACCGGAGCATATCAAAAAGACAGTGGCATTGTGCAAGGACAAGGTACAGGTGCTTCCAGAAGAGAAAAACCGTACGGTCATTTCTTCCTATTCCCAGGCAGTTGTGATCGATAAGAGTCCGGTCATTATCGGTGAGCGGATCAATCCGACAGGTAAAAGCAAGTTTAAACAGGCCTTAAGAGACCATAATTTAGAGTATATTTTAAGAGAAGGTGTGGCACAGCAGGATCACGGTGCCCATGTATTGGATGTCAATGTTGGCCTTCCGGAGATCGACGAGCCTTCCATGATGGAAGAGGTGGTGCAGGAGCTTCAGAGCATCATCGACCTGCCGCTCCAGATCGATACCTCTGATATTGAGGCTATGGAGCGGGCGCTGCGGATTTATAACGGAAAACCGCTGATCAATTCTGTCAATGGCAAGCAGGAGACCATGAAAGCAGTATTTCCACTGGTGAAGAAATACGGCGGTGTGGTAGTTGCCCTGGCGCTGGATGAGGGTGGAATTCCGGAGACGGCAGAAGGGCGAATCGCCATTGCGAAGAAATTATATGCCACAGCGGCAGAATATGGCATCAAACCAAAGGATATCATCATTGACGCCCTGTGCCTGACGGTCAGCTCTGACAGCCAGGGAGCGCTGACTACGCTAGAGACGTTAAGAAGAGTGCGGGATGAACTTCACGGCAAGACCATTTTAGGTGTGTCCAATATTTCTTTTGGACTGCCGCAGCGTGAGATCATCAATGCGGCATTTTTCACCATGGCCATGCAGAATGGCTTAAGTGCAGCCATCATTAACCCGAATTCTGATGCCATGATGCGTTCTTATTATAGCTTCCGTGCACTGTCTGATTTAGATCCGCAGTGCGGCGACTATATCGCGGCTTACGGAGGCGCTGTCCAGGGAACCGGTATTGCTTCTCCGCTGACCGGTGCGGCTGCGGCCAAAAATGCAGGAACATCTGGTGGAGGAAAAACGGAACAGGGACTGGCAGAGAGTATTGTCCGTGGTTTAAAAGAACGGGCCATTGAGGCAGTAAAAGAACTGTTAGAGACCAGGGATTCTTTGGCCATTATCAATGAAGAGATGATCCCGGCGCTGGATCAGGTGGGGAAAGGCTTTGAGAAGGGAACAGTATTCCTGCCTCAGCTTCTCATGAGCGCAGAGGCGGCGAAAGCAGCATTTGAAGTGATCAAAGACCAGATGCAGAAGAGCGGCCAGACACAGGAGAAGAAAGGCACCATCATTTTAGCCACAGTGAAAGGTGATATCCACGATATTGGCAAAAATATCGTGAAGGTGCTTTTGGAGAACTACAGCTTTGAAATCATAGATCTGGGAAAAGATGTTCCGTCGGAGAAGATCGTGGAGACAGCTATCGAAAAACATGTTCCATTAGTTGGTTTAAGTGCATTGATGACCACTACTGTGCCGAGCATGGAGGAGACCATTGCCCAATTGCGTAAATCCGCTCCATGGGTGAAGGTTATGGTAGGCGGCGCAGTTCTGACTGAGGATTATGCCAGAACGATTGGCGCCGACCGGTATTGTAAAGATGCCATGGCATCGGTGAACTATGCAGAAGAAGTGATAGGAGGCTGAAGGATGGAGAAAATCATGATTGACGCGATGGGAAAGCAGTGTCCAATTCCGGTTGTGATGATGAAGAAAGCATTGGATGAGCAGCCACAGGTTTCCTGTGCGGAGATTTTGGTAGATAATGAAATCGCAGTAAAGAATCTGGCCAAGTTAGCTAACAGCCAGAACTGCAGCTTCCAGTGGAAAAAACTCGAAGAAAAGAAATACCAGGTGGTATTGACCCGGAACAGCCAGAGTCTGGAGGCTATGGAGGAGCAGATCAGTGAAAATGATCCTGGCGCAACCCAGACCGTCTCAAACTGCTGTTTCCCAGAAGACAAGACAGTGGTTGCGATCAGCTCTGCTGCCATGGGCAATGGCAATGATGAACTGGGACACACACTGATGAAGGGATTTCTCTATGCCCTGAGCCAGTTAGAAAAACTTCCAGAGAAGATCCTTTTCTATAATGGAGGGGTTACCTGGACTACAGAAGGAAGCGATTCTCTGGAAGATCTG
>ERZ837380.5233-NODE-5233-length-10179-cov-4.505630_pt1 | contig 10179 bp, 1 predicted proteins | sample MGYA00519685_ERZ837380 | MGnify/ENA primary metagenome ERZ837380 (study PRJEB31850, sample SAMEA3708817) | human gut metagenome | biome: human gut; feature: human-associated habitat; material: faeces | place: China | collected 2014 ...
GGGGATCGTTTTGCTTATGGGGTTTGGGACGTTCGTCCCGCGAGGTCTCAGAGCACGTTGCTCAGCACATAGCACTCCTTATACGCCTGTCTCTCGTTATACACGAAGTCGTAGGTGTACGGGCAGAGGTTGGTGACGCTGAGGATGTTGAGATCCTCGTTGAAGGTGAGCTGCGTGAAGTAGCCCGCCTTGGCCGCCGCTTCGATGTCCGAGTTGATGGCGATCACCTTGCGCTCGCCGTAATAGAACTCGTAGTGGCTAGAGTAGCCGCCGCTGCTGCTGAGGACCATGCGCACGTTGGAGCACGCCTTGACGACGTTCTTCTCCAGATCGAGAGCGCGCTCGTCGATCTTATCGGGCTTTCTCATATCCTCGAGCAGGTAGTTGTTCACGAGCAGGATACCGGAGGCGTCCTTATCGGAGTTGAACTTCTCGCGCGCCCACTTGTAGCCCTCTTCGGTCATGGCGTCCGCGCCGAGACCGACGAGGATGACGCTCTTCTCGCCGATGTTGAAGCGGCGCACGAAGCCCTTGCCGTTTTCAAAGAGGTCTTCCTCCTTGAAGTCCTCGCGGACCGGCTGCTGCAGGAACAGGCTGCCGGAGGCGGCTTCCTTCTCGGCGGCGATCATGAGAACGTCCACTTCCTCATCGTCGTAGAGCGGCTGCATCGCGTTGTTGAACACATCCCACTGGCTCTGCGCTCCGGCGTCCGCCACAACGTTGCCGCTGTGGAGCACGAGGGAGATGTCCGAGCGGTCGATGTAATTTGCCATGGAGGTGAAGTAGCGGTTCGGCGAATCGCCGGTGAGCATCTGGTCGGTGTCAAACATCCACGCGACGGTGTAGCGCACGGTATAGATGCGCATGCTGCCGTCGATGACGACGAACTTCACGCTGGTGAAGTTATCGTTCGCCGCGGAGAATTCCTCATCCTTCAGATTCATCACATAATCGCCGGGGCGGACCTCGCTGATGGTTGCGTCACCGGTGAAGCGGATGTCGTCCTCGGTGAAGAACGGCACGGTCGCTTCCAAGGTATACCCTTCAACGGTGTGGATCTTGCCGTCATAGCGGAAGAGGCCCGTGTTGCCGGTGACAGTAACGACGACCTCGCCCTCGAACGGCGTGATCTCCAGCGTGCCGGGCTGGTAGGTGAGCACATAGTTGCGCGTCACGTCCTTGCCGTCGGCATCCACGATGATGGCGTCGTGCAGGTCGATCTTATCCTCGTAGCGGCCCACGTTGCGCGCGGTGAAGTCGCTCTTCACGCTGCGGACGCTGTGGCCCTCGGCAAGGTTGGTCGCGATGTGGCCGACATAGCCGTGGTAATCGCCGTCGAACATTACGGTGCTGTCATCCGCGCGGAGCGTTACCGGGCTTCCCGGATCCTCGCCGCGGCGCGTGATGACGAGCTCGCCGTCCACGATCACGAATTCCACGTTCGTGAAGTTGCCGCTGGTGTTCCTGAAGTCTCCGGACTTGATGCCGACGGGGTAGGTGCCGGCGTCGGTGCCCTTCGCTGTCCACGCATCGGTCGGTGTCTCGGCGACGTTCGCAACGTCGTAGAGAGCGTGATCGGAAACTATGGACGCATAGCCCGTGACGGAGTGCTCCTTGCCGTCATACTCGACGGTGTCGGCGTTCTCGGTGATGGTGACGGTGACCTTGTCGGTGATCGGGTCGATCTTGAGCCAGCCGTCGGTCACAACGATCCTGATGTTGCTGTAGTTATTCGATTCCGCGGTGAAGTCGTCCGCCGTCAGACCCATGTAGTAGGTGCCGGCGTTCGTGCCGCTGGCCTTCGCCTCGGTTCCGGCCTTCGGCGTCACGGTGATGGGCAGGCCGTTCACGTCCACCGTGTAGCCCTCGACGGAGTGCTCGGTGCCGTCGTAAACGACGGTCTTCGTATTGCCGGTGACGGTGACGACGACCTCGGTGTCGTCCGTCGTGATGGTGAGAGCACCGTCCACGATCACGAACTCGACGTTCGTGAAGTTTTTACTGGTGTTCTTAAAGTCTCCGGAAACGATGCCCACCGGGTACTCGCCCGCTTCCGTGCCCTTCGCCGTCCACGCCGCGGTCTTGGTCGCCTTGACGCCGGTGGTCACGTCGTACAGAGCGTTGTCCGCCGTCATGGACTCATAGCCCGTGATGGAATGCTGCTTTCCGTCATAGGTGACGGTAGCGGACTTTTCCACGACCGTGACAATGACCTTGTCGATGACCGGAGTGATCTCCAGTTCGCCGTCCACGATCTCGAACACGACGTTCGTGAAGTTGACGCTCGTGTTCTTGAAGTCTCCGGACTTGATGCCGACCTGGTACTTGCCGGCGTTCGTTCCCTTCGCCGTCCAGGCGTCGGTCGGCGTTTCGGCGACGTCCGCGGTGTTATAGAGCGCGTTGTCCGCCGCCATGGTCTCGTAGCCGGTGACGGAGTGCTCCTGCCCGTCGTAGACGACGGAATCGGACTTCTCGGTCACGGTGACGGTGACCTTGTCGCTGACGGGATTGATCTTCAGCCAGCCGTCCGTCACTTTGATAACGACGGTCTCATAGTTCGGGGAAGTCGCGGTGAAGTCCGCGGCGGTGAGACCCATCGGGTAGGTGTCGGCGTCCGTGCCGGCGGCGACGGCCTTGCCGACGAGCGTTACATCCGCATTGGCGGGGTTGCTCGTGACGGTGTAGCCCTCAACGGACTGCTCCTCGCCGTTGTAGGTGACGGTCTTCGTGTTGCCCGCGATCTTCACGACGATGCTCTCCGCCGGGGCGATCTTCAGCGCACCGTCCACGATCACGAACTCGACGTTCGTAAAGTTGCTGCTGGTGTTCTCAAAGTCGCCCGCTTTGATGCCCACCGGGTACTCGCCGACATCCGTTCCCTTCGCCGTCCACGCCTCGGTCGGGGTCTCGGCAACGTTCTTCTTCACGTCGTAGAGCGCGTTATCCGCGGTCATGGACTTGTAGCCCGTGACGGAGTGCTCCTTCGTGTCGTAAATGACCGTATCGGCGTTCTCGGTGATGGTGACGGTGACCTTGTCGCTGACGGGGTCGATCTTCAGCGTGCCGTCCACGATCACGAACTCGACGTTCGTGAAGTTGACGCTCGTGTTCTTAAAGTCGCCGGAGACGATGCCGACCGGGTACTCGCCCGCGTCGGTTCCCTTCGCCGTCCACGCCTTGGTCGGCTTCTCGGCGACGTTCTTCTCCACGTCGTAGAGCGTGTTGTCCGCGGTCATGGACTTGTAGCCGGTGACGGAGTGCTCCGTGCCGTCATAGGTGACGGCGGCGGAGTTCTCGGTGACGGTCACGGTGACCTTATCGGCGATCGGATCGATCTTGAGCCAGCCGTCCTTCACGACGACCTTGATATTGCTGTAGTTCCTGGAGGTGACGCTGAAGCTATCCTTCGTCAGACCCATATAATAGGTGTCAACGTCGGTGCCCTTCGCTTCTGCCTTGACGCCATCCTTCAGCGCAACGTCGATCGTCTTCGTACCGACGTCTGTCGTGTAGTCGGTGACGGACTGTTCCTTGCCGTTATACACCTTGGTGTCGTTGTTGCCGGTGATGGTGACGGTGACCTCATCCGTGATCGGCGTGATCTCCAGCAGACCGTCTTCCACGATGACAAACTGTACCGACGTGAAGTTCTGCGTGTTGTTGTTCACGAAGCTCTCGGGCTCGAGATTCATGTAATACTCGCCGACGTTCGTGCCCTCGGCATGGGCGCTCTTGCCCTCCGCGAGGCTGAAGTCCGCCTTAGTATACGCGCGGTTGCTGATGCTAACGACCGTGTAGCCGTTCACTTCGTGCTTGCTGCCGTCGTAGACCACGCTGTCGCGGATGCCCTTGATCTCCACGACCACGGTTCCCGGAGCGACGATCTCGAGATCGCCGTTTCTGTAGGTGATCTCATAGTTATCGGTCACGTCGTTGCCGCTTCCATCCACGATGTGCGTGTTGTTTTTGTCCGGCACCAGAATGCCGGTGTACTTGCCCACTGCGGTCCGGCTGCCGGTGATGACCGTTTCCACACTGTGACCATCGACCAGATAGGTGATGGTGTAGCTCGTGCCGGCCTCGACCTTGCCGTCGGCGGTCAGGCACACGCCGTGCGGCTGGCCGTCATAAACGACGGCGTTGTTCGCGGCTTTCAAAATGACCTTCTCTTCGCCCGCGCCGCGCTTGGTGATGGTGAGCGTGCCGGGGACGAGTGTGATGGTCTTGAACTGATCGTTCACGACATTGCCCGCTGCGTCCGTGATGGCCACAACGGTGATCTTGTTATTGTCCTTCGCGCTGTCCGCAACGTTCTTTACCGTGCCGACGACCGTCGCCGTCAGCGTGAGGCCTCCGGTCGGCAGCTCCTGGCTCTCGCCCGCGGCCACGGTATATGTTTCGCCGTCGTAGACAACGGTATAGCCGCCGTCGGAATGCGGCTGGCCGTCATACTCCCAGGTGTGGCTGTTCGCCGTGACGGTGATGACCTTTTCGCTCTGCGTGACGGTCAGCGTGCCGTCCGCATAGGTGATGGTGTAGTTCTTGGCCAGCGTGTTACTCTTCAGCTTGTGGCCGGTGATGGTGTTGGCGCTGCTGCCGACAGCCGTCTGGCTGCCCTCGACCGTGACGCCCGCAAGGCCCTCTTCGCCCACGAAGCTGCCCTTGCTGATGGTGTAGCCGCTGTCGGTGAGCGGCGTGCCGTCGTACGCCTTGGCGGCGCTGTTCGCCGTCAGCTCGATCGCCACCGGCGTGACGGTGAGCGTGCCGATGACGGGCTTGCCGAAGGTGTAGTTGGCGGTCACGTCCGCGCCGTCCGAACGCTCCACACGGTAGGACTTATATTCGTTCCGCTTGGTGCCCACGTCGGTCAGACCGGCGTCGGCCGGGAACTCCACGACCAGCCGGTCGCCTGCCGCCAGCGTTCCGGTATGCGTGGTCTGGTTGTCCAGCAGCTTTTTGCCGTTATACTCTCTGCTTCTGGACGCCGTGGTGATGACGATAGCGTTCGAGCTCTGCGTGATGGAGAGCTTGCCGGGGATCTTGGTGATCTCGTAGTTCTCCTCGCGGAAGGCCGCGCCCGTCGTATAGGTGATGGTATTTTCGACCGTGCCGTCGGACACATAAGTCACGCTGCCGGTGGCCGTGATGCCGGTCACCTCGCCGGAGACGAAGCCGTCACCCGTGACGGAAACGTCCGGGCGGGTCAGCGGCGTGCCGTCGTATTCCTTGCTCGCGGTCTCGGACGTGAGCTTCACGGTGCGCGGCAGGATGGTCAGCTTGCCGTCCACACTGTCGGTAAAGGTGTAGTTGCCCGTAACGTCTGCGCCGCCGCGCATGACCTTATAGCTCTTGACGATGTTCTTGCCCTCGTCGCCCACGTTCGTGGCGCTGCCCTCAACAACAGCCGTCAGCACGTCGCCGGGCACCAGCACACCTTCGGTGCAGCTGAAGCCGTTGTTCGTGAGCGGCGTTCCGTCGTACTTTTTGCTGCCGCTCGCCGCGGTGACGGTGATGGTCTTTTCGGAGATGGGGGAGATGGTGAGAGTGCCGTCCGCAACGGTGAACACGACGTTCGTAAAGTTCTTGCTCGTATTCGCGAAGTCGCCGGAGACGATGCCCACCGGGTACTCGCCGACGTCCGTGCCCTTCGCCGTCCACGCCGCGGTCTGCGTTTCGGCGACGTTCTTCTTCACGTCGTAGAGCGTGTTGTCCGCCGTCATGGTCTCGTAGCCGGTGACGGAATGCTCCTGTCCGTTATACACGGCGGAGCCGGATTTCTCGGTGACGGTGACGGTGACCTTATCGGCGATCGGATCGATCTTCAGATAGCCGTCCGTCACTTCGATGGTGACGTTCTTGTAGTTTGGGGAAGTCGCGGTGAAGTCGGAGGGCTTGAGGCCCATCGGGTAGGTGCCGGCGTCCGTGCCGGACGCGACGGCCTCGCCGACGAGCGTCACGGTCGCGTTCGCCGGGTTGCTCGTGACGGTGTAGCCCTCGACGGTCTGTTCCTTGCCGTTGTAGGTGACGGTCTTCGTGTTGCCCGCGATCTTCACAACGGCGACGCTCGCCGGGGTGATGACCAGATCGCCGTCCACGATCACGAACTCGACGTTCGTGAAGTTGCCGCTGATGTTCCGGAAGTCACCGGGTTCGATGCCGACATGGTAGGTGCCGACATACGTTCCACTCGCCGTCCACGCCGCGGTCTCGGTCGCATGGACGCTGGTGGTCACGTCGTAGAGCGTGTTGTCCGCCGTCATGGACTTGTAGCCCGTGACGGAGTGCTCCTTCCCGTCATAGGTGACGGTGTCGGATTTCTCGGTTACGGTGACGGTAACTTTATCGGTGATCGGCGTGATCTCCAGATAGCCGTCCACTACAACGACCTTGATGTTGCTGTAGTTCTCGGACGTGACCGTGAAGTTATCTTCCGTCAGACCCATGTCGTACTTGCCGGCGTTCGTGCCCTTTGCTTCCGCCTTGGAGCCTTCCTTCAGCGCGACGGTAATGGTCTTCTCGCCGACGTCCGTCGTGTAGCCCGTGACGGACTGCTCGCTGCCGTTATAGACCTTGCTGTCGTGATTGCCCGTGATGGTGACGACGACTTCGGTCGCGTCCGCCGTGATCGTCAGCGTGCCGGGCTGATAGGTCGGCAGTTCATAGTAGCCGCCGGGCAGCTCGCCGCCCTTGAACCGGACGGTGGTCGTATCGATGACGTTCGACACGCTGCCGACATTGGTGATGGTGCTCTCCTTCGTCATGGAGAGGGTGATATCCGTCTTCTGATCGCCGTTGACAAGGCCCTCGACCTTGAAATCCGGCTGCGTGAGCGGCTGGGCGTTGTAGGCTCTGCTCGCGCTCTCTGCGGTGATCGTCAGAGGAACGGTGTAGTAAACGGTGATGACGTTCCCCGTCGCTTTCATTTCCAGCGACTGGCTGGGGGAGTAGCTGTTCACATGCGCCGACGTATATTCCGCACCCAGCGCGGTCGAGGCGCTCGCCGTCAGCGTATCGCCGATCGTCATGGTGCCGGTCTGGTCGGGAGCGACCTTCACTTCCGTGCCCTTGAGGTAATGGTGGATGGTGTACTCCGCGGTGTTGCGCTTGAAGTACAGCTTCAGCGTCAGCGAGCCGTCCGCAGCCACGGGGCCGGATTCGACGTTGTTCGCATTGGCCGCATCGTACACATACGTGGGCGTGCCGTATGCCTTATCCGCGTCGGTGACGGAAACGGTGGTGTCCGTCGTGCCGGTGCGCGGCTCAGTCTTTTTGAGCGTGTAGGCGCCGTCGGTCTGCTCGCAGTAGAACTCGACCTTATAGGCAGTATTCTCGTTCGCCTTCCACACGGCGTAGAGGATATTGTCCCCGGTGCTGTCCACGCGGGCGGTGCTGCCGGTCTTATATTCCGCACTGGCGGCGTTCGGATCGGTGCTCCAACCGTCGAGGGAATAGCCGGCGCGGGAGAAGCCGCTGCCGTCCCAGAGCGTCACAAGACCGTTATTGACGTACCCGTTTTCGACATAGGTCCCGCCCTGGCCGCCGTTGGCGTTATATGTCAGGGAGACGACCGCGTCCTTATTGCCCCAGACGGCATGGAGCGTGACGCTCGCGTTCATGCGCAGCTTGTCGTTGGGCTGGTACTTGACCGCCCCGTCCGCCGTCTCTGCCCAGCCGAGGAACACCTTGCCCTCGGGAACGGGGAAGGTGTTGGGCCGCACGTCGGCGTACGTGCCGGGCGCATACTGCTTCGTATCATCAACGGAGGTGCTGCCGTCGGTATACGTTACGGTGTAGCTGTTCTTATTGGTATAGTAGGGGTAGAGCTCGATGTTGTTATAAATTTTGGTGCTGAAGTGGAAGGGCGTGTAAGTATCGCCGTTCTTCGTCGTCCAGCCAGCAAATGTCCAGCCATCGCCCGCCGGCTTCTGCGGATCGGGGAGCATGCTCTCGTCAATGGTGCCGCCGTAGGGGATGGTGAGATTCTTTCCTCCGGTGCCTTCCATGGTGATGTAGGCAACGCCGCTTACCGTGGGCGCTGCCCAGTAGGCGTATACCGTAATGTTCTGCGCGGGCATGGTCTTGCCATCAAATACATATTCCGGCAGACCGAAGGGATCAGCACACCAGCCTGCGAAAATATATTTCTCCATGCCGACCGGCGGGGTCGTAAGTTTATAATTTCCAGCGTCGGCAATGCTCTGCTGGTATTTATACGATGCCGTGTTGACCGTCTGACCGTGGCTTATATACACTACATTGTAGCTGTTGCGGTCGTAGTAGAAGCTGGCGCCATTATAGCGCTCGCCGTCCTTTCCACTTTTGCTTTCATTTACGGTAAACCCGGTGATATTGTAGCGATCCTCTTTTGAAATAGTGGCAGTTGTACTCGCACCGGTATCCGTGTGATCCAGCACATAGTTGCCGTTAAGATCTTCCAGATAGTACTTAGCGGAACCATCGTACTGGCTCGTCTCATAGAAGCTGGTGCCGCCCAGCGGCATAACATCTATATTGGTCTGGTAAACACTGCCGCTCGGACTGACCTTCCACTGTCCGCCAGGCCACTGGTCGCGGATATTCGCACCGTACTTAGCGCTGATTCTATTGTTGGTTATTTCGCTCCAACCGGAATTCCAGCTACTTGTTCTCCGGTAGAATTTCACTTCGTACACATTGCGCGTGTAATATATGTTGACAATGGTAGCGCCGTTGCCCTTGATGGTTTCCTGCGTAATCGCCTGAACGGTAAAACCATTATAGGTCTTAGCTCTGGCGCTCGTCTGCGCGCCGGTCGTACCATACAGCGTCTCGTTTTCCACATAAGAGTAGCCGTCGTCATCGGCATCCTCCTGCCAGTGGATGACGGTGTACCGCGTACTGGTATTGACGTTCCAGTGCGCCTTGAGCGTGATGTTCTCCGTCAGTGGGCTGCCGAATTCGAACTTCGTTCCGTTGTATTCCCAGTGGCTGAACGTGTAGCCGGGCTTCGTCACCACATTGGGAGCTGCCGTGGTTGCGTCTGCGCTGTAGAACTGGGGCGCGACATATGTACCGCCGTCGGAATCGAAGTGGAGCCAGTGGCCCGGTTCGACCTTGGCGTACACGGTGATATTCTCTTTGTCCAGCGTGACGGAGTCGACAGGGGTCTGGTAGCTGCCTTCCAGATACCAGCCGGTGATCGCGTGCGTTGTGTTCTCAAGACCGTAGGTCACATCGTCAGTCTTGATAACGTCGCCTTTCACGCCCTCTTTGGTATGGACAATGCGGCCGTTCGTGTCGGCAAAGAACACGTACAGCACTTCCGTGAATCCGGCGTCCACGTTGATCTGCGCCGATTCGCTGATCTCGCCCACGGTACCGAAGGCGAGCTCGGACGCGCCGACGAACCAGCCGGTGAATTTATAGCCGTCCTTCACGGGGGAATCGGGCTGATAGAGCGTGTCGCCCTTCTTGACGATCTGGCGCGAGACTTCCGCGCCGTCTACCCGAAAGACATAGGTGAGATATTTGTCCGTATCCGGCCGGACAACTCTCATGGGGACAACGTTTGTCTTGCCGTCCTCTTCGTCCTCCGCGGGCTCTTCGTCCTTGCCGGGCTCTTCGTCCTTGCCGGGTTCTTCGTCCTTGCCGGGCTCTTCGTCCTTGCCGGGCTCTTCGTCCTTGCCTGGCTCTTCGTCCTTGCCGGACTCTTCGCCCTTCACAGGCTCTTCCGCCGCAGCGGGCTTATCGCCTGTGTCCGGAATGGAGTCTTCGTCTCCGGCGGGGTTGGTGCTGCCAGCCGGCGCGGGATCGTTTCCATTTTCGGAAAGAAGCGTTTCCTCTGCCGGGATGGTCCCCTCGTCTCCAACGGCGATCGCGTTCACCGGGAGCAGGGAGAACATCATGCACACTGCCATCAGCAGGGCGATCAGATTCCTCTTTTTCATACGGTCCTCCTGTTTTCACTTACCTCTCCCTCGTTGTCGGACAATTTCGGGAGAAAATGTACGGCTTTTTCTGTGCCGGAACATGGTTTTTCTGCGCATGGGTATAGTTATCCTACTATGTTGTTTTCATTTTACACAATGCCGGGGAATTTTTCCATAGGTTTACGTAACATTTCATTATTTGTAACAAACTCTTAACAATTTTTAACATTTTGTACAGGTAGTGATTACTTATCGCAGAAACCGCTATACC
>ERZ837380.5244-NODE-5244-length-10150-cov-6.353739_pt1 | contig 10150 bp, 9 predicted proteins | sample MGYA00519685_ERZ837380 | MGnify/ENA primary metagenome ERZ837380 (study PRJEB31850, sample SAMEA3708817) | human gut metagenome | biome: human gut; feature: human-associated habitat; material: faeces | place: China | collected 2014 ...
CAGCTATGGGAAAAGTAATGCTGGAAGTAAACAATCTGAAAACGAAATATGTAACGCGTTTTCATGAAGATGTATACGCCGTAGACGGAGTCTCCCTGAAAATTGAAGAGGGAAAATCCCTTGGTGTAGCCGGAGAGTCCGGCTGTGGTAAATCAACACTGGCGCTGTCCCTGATGGGCTATTATTTCGCGCCACTGCATTACATCAGCGGTGACATCATTGTAGATGGAAGAAAGATTTCCGGAATGAAACCGGATGATGTAAGAAAAAATATCCTTGGTAATGAGATTGCCTACATTCCACAGGCGGCAATGAATGCTCTAAATCCGACACAGAAAATCATTCGATTTGTGGAAGATGTTATTCATGCGCATGATCCGAAAATGCCGAAAAAAGACATTTATGATCTGGCAAAAGAGCGTTTTGAAATCCTGGGATTGCCGGAAGAGGTTCTGCAGAAACACGCCGTAGAACTTTCCGGTGGTATGAAACAGAGAACGGTAATTGCAATTTCCACCATCCTTTCTCCGAAGGTACTGATCGCCGATGAGCCGTCATCCGCGCTGGATGTAACTTCCCAGAAAATGGTTATCAAAATGATGCGTGACCTGATGGAAAAAGGATTTATCAAATCCATGATCTTCATCACACACGAGCTGCCGCTTCTTTACAACGTAACCGATGATATTATGGTTATGTATGCCGGACAGATCGTAGAAAAGGGTACCGCAAAAGAAATGGTATTCGATCCGCTGCATCCGTATTCCAAAGGTCTGATGGGATCGATCATCGTTCCGGAGGAAGGTGTAAGAGAACAGAAGCTGACTGCAATTCCGGGAACTCCGCCAAACCTGAAGCATCCGCCGGAGGGCTGCCGCTTTGCAGACCGCTGTCCTTATGCACAACCAACCTGCCGCGGTATGAAACCAGAGGTCATCGAGCTGCCAAACGGAAGAGAGTACCGCTGCCTGATGTCTGAGAGAAAGATTCGGGAGGTGTATGCAAATGCGTGATGGAAAAGAATTAAAACCATGCCTCTCCGGAAGAGGTGTAACGAAAGTGTTTGGTTTTGGTGATGCCAAAACGGTCGCTGTAGATCATGTGGATTTCGATTTTCATGAGGGTGAATTTGTTTCCATCGTAGGAGAATCCGGATCCGGAAAAACAACGCTTTCCAAAATGCTGCTCGGACTGATCAGTGTAACCGAAGGCGAAATTGATTTCCAGGGTAAACCAAGAGACATTTCGAACGGAAAGAAGAAAAAAGAGTACTGGAAGGGAATTCAGGCGATTTTCCAGGATCCGTTCGCTTCCTACAATATGTTCAAACGTGTAGATTCTGTTCTGCTGGATTGCATTAACATGCGCGGTGACAAAAATCTGCCGAAAGAAGAAAAAGAACGTCTGATGACAGAGGCCTGCAGCTTTGTTAACTTAAAATACGCAGAACTGACAAACAAATATCCATTTGAGCTGTCAGGAGGCCAGATGCAGCGACTGATGATTGCACGTATTTTCCTTCTGAAACCAAAGATTCTGCTTGCCGATGAGCCGACGTCCATGATTGATGCCTGCTCACGTGCAACGATCCTTGATATGCTGCTGAAGTTGCGTGATGAGATCAATATGACGATTATCTTCATCACCCACGATATTGGTCTTGCTTACTATGTATCCGATAATGTTTATATTATGGAGCATGGAAAATTTGTGGAATCGGGACCGGCAGAAGAAGTAATTCTTCACCCGACAGCAGCGTATACCAAACGTCTGATCAGCGATGTTCCAAAGATTTATGAACCGTGGGATCTGACAACGGTATAACAATGGTACGAAAGCTGTTTCCCTGGAATCATGCTTTGCGTCATATATGAGTCTTGCGAAAAGAGAGACGGTGCACGGAAAAAAAGTGTACCGTCTTCTCTTTTTGTCAATAATTTTTCTGAAAAAATTGCTTTTTAAAGAAAAAACTGGTAAAATTAGTAAGGTTACAGAACCGAAAAGAAAACTGGGGGATGAAAAATGCGAAACTGGTTTCGCGGACTGAAACTGAACCAAAAATTTACCGTAACAACGTTGATCTTTATTTTTATTCCGCTTTTTGGCATGATGTGCTTTGGGTTTAGGAGTATCAAAAAGAATGCCATAGATCATGGGGTAAATGAAGCAGTAACGGCAACAGATCTTACCTGTGCGGAGGTGAATGCAAAAGCGAATGCCTGCTCAATGGTTGTAGATACGCTGCAGGAGTATGAACCACTGGAAAAATATCTTCTTCATCTCAGGAGGGGAGAGGAGATCTCTGAGAGCTATTATCAGCAATTTCGGAACAACAGCATCAGCATAATCGATAAAATGCAGGAGGCAATGCCGGATCTGTACCAGATCCATATTTTTGCCATGGCAGATGGTTTTCTGGAGCAGCAGCCGATCCTGTATCAGAAGGAAAAGATGAAAAACTGTTCCTGGTACCGAAGCTATCAGGGCGGTGGACAGTGGTTTTTTGACATACAGGAAAAAAATATTATCTCCGGTACAAAAAAAGAAGGTTCCCATTTGATGACTTATGTACGGGAACTGCGGGATCAAAGCGGAGGAAGGCTTGGCGTGATCGAGGTATCCATGCGTATGGCAGACATATTTCCCGAAATTTATCGATCCGGTGACAGCAGCTGGGCCTGCTTTGTTGATGAAAATTGGAATTTATATGATTGCGGGAAGACAGCGGCAGCCTGCAAATGGCAGTCCTATCGGGGGTTGATTCTGTTCCGGGCAGGAATCCGTGACAGAAAAGAGAGTCAGCAGAGTGCGGTGATTGACCGGAAAAACGTTGCAATTGTGCTTCGGAAAGTCGATAAACTCAATGGAATGTTTGTAACACTGACCAATTTGGATGATGCAACCGGAAACATGATCAAACAGCAGCAGAGAATGCTGCTTGAATTTGCCGGCTTCGGGCTGCTTCTTATTGTGGTGGTCAATCTGATTGTGCGTGGCCTGCTGAAGGAGTTTTATGACGTCCTGTGCGAGATGCGTCAGATTGACAATGGAACAACAAAGATAAAGGTTTGTTACAGCGCAGAAGAGATGCGGGAAATGAGCTATGGTATCAACGGAATGCTGGAGAGAATTCAGAAACAGAACGAGGAAAGCATCAAAAGGGAGGCAGCGCTGAAAGATACGGCAATCCGGGCAATGCAGAACCAGATTAACGCTCATTTTATTTATAATGTTCTGGAATCCATCAAGATGATGGCTGAGATTGATGAAGAATATACGATTTCCGATGCAGTGACAGCACTTGGTGAAATGCTGCACTACAATATGCGCTGGAATAAATTCCTGGTAACCGTTCAGGATGAGATGAATTATATTCAGAACTATGTGGAACTGATGAATCTGCGGTATGATTTCACAATAACACTGTCCGTTCAGATGCCGGAAAATTTGTATCGGCAGGATATCCCCAAGATGTCTCTTCAGCCGATTGTGGAAAATGCAATCACACATGGAATTGAGGAGCTGGATGCAGACGCCGTCATTGAAATCAAAGGAATAGAGCATGAAAAGAGCTTTGAGATTGAAATCACAGATTCCGGAACAGGCATGTCAGAAAAGCAGCTTGCAATTCTGAGACGTAAACTAAGGATGCGCCTGAATTCAGATACACAGCCGAAACATGGAATCGGGCTTCGGAATGTACAGGACAGAATCCACATTCAATTTGGAACAGAGTATGGGCTGTCGGTCTATACAAAAGAGCATTGCTATACGAAGGTGAGTATTCATCTTCCCATCACGAGGGGGAAATATTCTCTGATGGATCAAGAGGGTGACGAGAAAGAGGAAGAAAAAGAAAATGAATACACTGCTGGTTGTAGAAGATGAAAAATTAATTCGACAGGGAATCGTGGCGATGATCCGGCGAAGCAGCGTGCCGGTGGAGGAGATTCTGGAGTGTCGAAACGGAGAAGAGGCATTGGAGATTTTGAGAAAACAGAGGGTGGACGTCATGTTCACTGATATCCGTATGCCCAAAATGGATGGTCTGACACTGGTCAACAAAATGGAGGAGTTATCACAGAAACCTGTTGTTATTGTTTTAAGCGGCTATGATGAATTTTCCTATGCGGTTGAAATGATGAAACATGGAGTTCGGGACTATATTTTAAAACCGATCAAGCGGGAGACGATAGAACAGCTTCTGGAAAATCTGGAACGAGAGCTTTCAGAGACCCGGGAAACGGAAGAAGAGGAAGAACGGTGCTTTTTAAATCAGCTCCGTTATCTGATGATGAATGCAGAAATGGCCGAAGAAAAAGAATGGATGGATATGGAAAGCAGGATCCGGCGATACATCGGAAACGACAGCTTCCGGATCCTGCTGACCAGCAAGGCAAATGGGGAACGGTTTTCGAAATGCAGCGGAATTCTGCTGGAAGGCGTAGAAGGAGGAGTTCTGTATCTTCTGCCGGAACCGGAGGCAGAGCGGATCATGAAAGAAAAAGATGAGAGATTTTGTCTCGGAGTGGGAAAAGAACATCGTTCTGTGATGGAAATTCCAGAGGCATACCAGGAAGCACTGCTGGCCCGGGAAATGGCATTTATACAGAAAAATCCTGTGGAAGAATATCAGAAAAAATGTTTTGAGGAAAAGCCGGAGCTGGCACAGTTTCAGGAAAAATTTATTCTGCAGGTGCCAACGGACCGGGCAGATACTGTGCTGCGAAAAATGCGGAACTGGTATTTTGAGGCGGCGCATCAGAGGGTCTCCCCCTATCAGCTTCTGACAGTGACGGAAGCAATCTGCAAAGAACTGGATCTTTTTTACCGCGTGCCGGAAAAACAGGAAAAATGTCCGCGTCCTCTGCAGTACCGTGATGCAGATCTGTTTCTGGATGCGTTTGAAGAATGGATACACGTTTACAGGGAAAGCCTGAAAAGTCAGACGGCCGGAAAAGAAAAAATGGAAGAGGCAATTTCATATATTCGGGAAAATTATGCAAAAGATCTGAATATGGCGATGGTATCTAACCATATTTGCATGAATTATTCGCTGTTTTCAGCAGCGTTTAAAGAACATACCGGTGTGAATTTTGTGAACTATCTGAAGGAGATCCGCATTGCGGAGGCAAAGCGTCTGCTGATTCAAACAGAAGATAAAATTACGGAAATCGCCAAACAGGTTGGATTTGAAAATGATAAGCATTTCATGAAATCATTTAAAACGGCATGCGGCGTATCACCGTCTGAGTTCCGAAAAGATTACAAAATGGTTTCCAACGGAAAGGGAGGACAGGATGAGTAAAGAAAAAGAAATCGGAAAAGAGAAGGGAAGAATCCGCCAGCTGGCGCGGTATTACATTCCATATAAGGGATTGTTTTTTACCGACATGTTTTTTGCAATGCTTGGAGCAGCCATTACACTGGTGATTCCACTGATTGTACGGTATATTACGAGTACGGTTGTGGAAAAGCCGCTGGAGCAGGCAACGGGTGAGATTATCCGCCTCGGTATTCTGATGATTGCTATGGTTCTGGTTGAAATGTACTGTAACTTTTATATTGCCTATTACGGCCATGTGATGGGGGCGCGGATTGAGCATGATATGCGGAACGAGATCTTCGGCCATTATCAGAAGCTTTCGTTTGCTTTTTTCGATAACCAGAAGGTCGGCCATCTGTTGTCGCGCATCACAAGCGATCTGTTCGATATCAGCGAGCTTTTACATCATGGGCCGGAGGATATTGTCATTTCGTTTATCAAACTGATCGGCGCGATGATTATTCTGTTTGTGGTAAATCCGATGCTGGCATGTGTGCCGCTTGTGGTTATTGTGGTGATGCTGCTGTTTGCGTTAGTGATGAACAGCCGCATGAAGAGTGCATTCAAGGAAAACCGCCGTAGAATTGCGGATATCAACAGCCAGATTGAGGACAGCCTTTCGGGGATCCGTGTTGTCAAATCGTTTGGAAATGAAACAGAAGAGATGCGTAAGTTCAATGCGGGAAATGACCGTTTTGTCGATTCGAAGAAGGTCAGCTACCGCTATATGGGAATTTACAATTCGGGAATGGGAGCCTTTTCGACGCTGATTACCGTTATTTCGCTGATTGTCGGCGCATTGCTGATGACAGGTGGTAAGCTTGGGGCGGCGGATCTGGTTACATTTCTTCTGTATATTAACAACTGTACAGATCCGGTGAAAAAGCTGGTGAACTTTACGGAACAGTTCCAGAATGGTTATTCCGGTTATGAACGTTTCCTGGAAATTATGAGCATCGCACCGGACATCCAGGACAAGCAGGATGCGTTGCCACTGAAGAATGTGCAGGGTGAAGTAACCTTTGAAAACGTTTCGTTTCATTATGAGGAGTCGAAGGAAAATGTGTTAAGCAATGTGAATCTGCATGTCCCGGCAGGAGACTATGTAGCGCTGGTGGGAAGCTCTGGCGCCGGAAAGACGACGCTCTGTTCTCTGATTCCGCGTTTTTACGATGTGACAGAAGGAAGGATTCTACTGGATGGAAAGGATATCCGCGATGTGAAATTGAAGGATCTGCGCGATGAAATCGGTATTGTGCAGCAGGATGTGTACCTGTTTGCGCGAACGATCATCGACAACATCCGCTATGGCAGACCGGATGCGACCGACGAGGAGGTCATCCGCGCAGCGAAAGCGGCCAATGCACATGAATTTATCATGGAGCTGGCAGACGGCTACGACACCGATATCGGCCAGCGCGGCGTAAAACTTTCCGGTGGCCAGAAACAACGGCTTTCCATCGCCCGCGTATTCCTCAAAAACCCGCCGATCCTGATTTTCGACGAGGCAACCTCAGCGCTCGACAACGAAAGCGAAAAAGTCGTCCAGAAATCTTTGGAACTTCTGGCGAAAGACAGGACAACCTTCGTGATTGCGCACCGGCTGTCCACAATCCGGAATGCAAAGCGGATTCTGGTGCTGACGGAGAATGGAATTGCGGAGGAAGGCACACATAAGGAACTGCTCGCGAAAGGCGGGATTTATGCGCATTTGTATGAGATGCAGTTTTGATGAAAATTTCATTAGTATGACAGAAAGGCAGCGGAAGAGAAACCGCTGCCTTTTTTGACACTTTCTTATTTTCTTCATACTCTATAAAGAACAGAAAATGAAAGAGGAACATGGTATGGATTCATCCCGTATGAATCGCGGCTGCTGCGGTGCGAACAATATGCAGAACCGCCGCGCCGCTTCAAACAATATGGAACTGAAGATGGAACCAAGGAATTTCCCGCGGAAAATGCAGCATGTAGATCATATGATACCTGCAATGGCGTACGTTCCGATGCAGCGGTTTGAACAGATCTATGATCTTTCCGCTGCATTAAAAAATGGAACCTTATTCCCGGAACTCTGTAAACCATTCTGTGGAAAGGGAGGAGGACAGTGCCTATGATGCCGCAGATGCCATCCCGCGAAAAGCTGCTCGCCTGGATTGATCAGGTCAGCTTTGCTGTTGTTGAAATGAACCTTTACCTCGACACCCACCCGGAGGATGAAGATGCACTTGCCTTTTTCCGGGAAAAAGTGGAGCTTCGAAAAGAAGCACTGAAACAGTACGCCGAACAGTACGACCCGCTCACGATCGATACCGCCAACGACCGCATGAGCCGTTCTTTCGAATGGGTTATGCAGCCATGGCCGTGGGAAGTCAACCGGAAAGGAGGGTGCTGACGGATGTGGAATTATGAAAAACGCCTCGAGTATCCTGTAAACATCACGACACCAAACCCTAAAATCGCCCAAATTATCATGAGTCAGTACGGTGGACCGGATGGAGAGATGGGCGCATCCATGCGGTATCTCTCTCAGCGTTTCACAGCACCGAACCGAATTGTAGCGGGGGTGTTGAATGATGTTGGGACAGAAGAACTCGCACACCTTGAGATGGTTTCAACGATCGTTCATCAGCTCACCTGCAATCTTTCTCTGGAAGAAATTCAGAACTCTGGTTTTGCCAATTACTATGTAGACCACACAACTGGCATCTGGCCGCAGGCGGCTGGCGGAGTTCCGTTTAATTCTTGTGAGTTCCAGTCGAAAGGTGATCCTTTGACAGATTTGTTCGAAGACCTCGCTGCGGATGGTACGACTGCGTATGTGCAACATAGAAGTGTTAAGTAGAAGTTCTATATAATCTGGTGTGCCAGACACCAGATTTTACAGAACTTAGAAATTCCAATGTATTTCAATCGGGACATTTCTTGTCCCTGGAATCCGTTTTCCTACTAATATATAATCAATTAGTGTTTCAACGGTTTCTCTGTCTAAATGTTCAAGATTTGTGTATTGCTCAATAAGCTGGCGGCGATTATCGCCTGTTTGGATTTTTCTCTCAATTACATCAAGCTGTTTTTGCGTTTCAATCACCAGCTTTTCAAGCCGTTCTCTGTCATTCGTGAAATCTTTTGACAAATTCAGGAAATCATTTTCGGAAAGAATCCCTTTTACTTTATCAAGATAAAGTTCTCTGATTACCTTTGCGTCTTCTTCAATCTTTTTTTGATAGGTAGTAAGTTGTGTTTCTAAAGAAGTTTTTTTCTCCTTTATGTTGGAGTGAAATTCCACGTTCTGTTCCAATTCATCTTTATCAAGATATTCTTGTGATAACTTGTTCAGTTCAGAAATAACTGCCTGCTCCAACTTCTTCACAGAAATAAATGAACCTATGCAAGCGTCCTTTGCAACATGGCGATTTGAACATTGTAAATAATGTCTTCCATCTGTCTGCTTATTAGAACGCATGGTATAGCCACAGTTCATGCAGCGAGCTTTTCTGGCAAACAGCCCTATGGTTCCTACTGTAAATGGTTTTGCTTTTTCAGCTACCATAGATTGTACTCTATCCCAAAGTTCACGGTCAATAATCGGTTCGTGTGTTCCCTCTACTCTGTACCATTCCTCTTTAGGTCTGGGCTTATTTTGTTTTGTCTTATACGAAACACTGCCGTATTTTCCTTGAACCATATTTCCGATATAAATTTCATTTGTCAGCATATCGGAAATAGCAAAATATTTCCATAAGGTACTATTTTTTCTGGTAGGCTGCTTATAGCGTAAACCATGAAGCCGTTTATACTCCGTAGGGTTTGGAATCCCACGGTCATTCAGCATACGGGCAATCGCTGTTTTGCCATATCCCTGTGAAAATAAAGTGAAAACTTCTCTTACAACAGCAGCAGCTTCTTCATCAATAATCAGGTGTCCCTTTTGCTCAGGGTCTTTTTTATAACCATAAAGAGCAAATGCACCAATATGAAATCCATTCTTCCGGCGGTCAGTCAATACGCTGCGGATGTTTTCCGACATATCCTCCAAATACCACTCATTAACCAGACCATTGATTTGTCTTGATTTTTTGTTTCCTTTATTAGCGGTATCTGCATTATCTACAATACTGATAAAACGAATCCCCCAGATAGGAAACAATCCGTGTATATATTTTTCTACCAACTCTAACTCTCTGGTAAATCTGGATTGTGTTTTACAGAGGATAATATCAAATTTTCGGTGTTCAGCGTCATTTAACAGTTTGTTAAATTCTGGTCTTCGTCTATCTGAACCAGTATAATCATCATCACTGTATATATTGTAGACTTCCCAGCCTTGTTCCAATACATATTGAATCAGCATGGATTTTTGATTTTGAATACTGTTACTATCATCAGTTTCATGTTGTTTGTTTCTATCTTCTTCTGATAAGCGGCAATAAATAGCAACTTTTGACTTTGTGTTCATCATATTTTATCTCCCTTAAAGAGAAGATAAAACAAACATTCCACCTACACTTATTATACCGTGTTGGGAAATGTTTGTCTATCATTTTACAGGTAATACCTGCCCTTTGGATTTTTCTAATTGATTGATAAGTGCTATCCATTTTTGATTGAACTCTTTTTTTAATGCCGACTTATCTTCACACTTAAATACATTTTTGCAGGAAATTTCTGCTTCTTTTGGCATAATTCCACCTCACAGTCTTTACTATGTTTACAGACTATGCAAAAATGCTTGTTCATTATGAAAGAATCATCCTTAGCAAACCGAACAGCTTTCGCTAAAGCTCATGGGAATCTCACCCCTGCATGGTTCTCATCCAGCCG
>ERZ837380.5250-NODE-5250-length-10140-cov-3.770550_pt1 | contig 10140 bp, 7 predicted proteins | sample MGYA00519685_ERZ837380 | MGnify/ENA primary metagenome ERZ837380 (study PRJEB31850, sample SAMEA3708817) | human gut metagenome | biome: human gut; feature: human-associated habitat; material: faeces | place: China | collected 2014 ...
AAAAATCTGAAGAGAAAATCCGCAGAAATAACGCAATGCTATCATAAAACCCTCCTGTCATAAAGATAGATAATGGTCAGGTTACCTATTAAAAATAAGTATACCATTGGCAGAAGGCAAAATCAAATCATATGAAGGCCTTTTTACGCCATATTTTGACTATTCACGCAAAAATATAGACAGAGAAACTAGATTCAAATAATATATATAATATAGATATAAAAACAGTTAAAAGAAGGAAGAAAAATAGAGAAAGTTTTTACCAGATATAGTAAAAAGTTCTCAGGCTATGATGGTATAAAAGGATAATGGAGGGGGTTAAATCAATGAAATTTGATGTTAAAACACAGGGAAAGAAAATGGAGGTTGCTTTGGAAGGAAGAATGGACTCTGCAACAGCACCGGAATTTGAGAAGGAGATTTTCCAAAAGCTTGATGGAGTTACCGAGCTTGTTCTGGACTTTACCGATCTTGCATATCTTTCCAGTGCCGGATTAAGAGTGCTTTTATCCTGTCAGAAGAAAATGAATGCAGCAAAGGGAAGTATGGTTGTAAAGCATGTCAATGAAATTATTATGGAAGTATTTGAAGCGACCGGATTTGACAGTATTTTGACAGTCGAACAATAAAAGACGGATGAAAATGGGGAAAAGAATATGGAAATTGAAGAGAGAAAATTAACACCTGCCGGACAGGGAAATCTGCAACAGATCAAATTGGGAATACCGGTAGTGGAAGCATTGAATCGGATGGCAGAGGATCCCATGGGGGAAAATGAAAAGCTGCTTTTAAGGATTCTGGAACAGAATAAGGATACGGAATATGGAAGGAAATATGGCTTTGCGGATATTCATTCCATAGAAGAATACCAGAAGAAGGTTCCGGTCAGTGTATACGATGATTATGCAGGCTATATTTTAAGAATGAGTGAGGATGGGGAGGAGAATCTGATTACCTCCGGTAAGGTTGTACATTATAACAAGTCTTCAGGAACGGTTGGAAATCCCAAGCGTATACCGTTGACGGAAGAGGCTTTTCAGGTTTTTCAGAAGTATAATGGTCCCTACCGTATGGGGCTGGTCGCAAAAGAACTCGGAGAAGACTGGATCAACGGACGGAATATGTCCATTGCGGAATCCATTGCAGAGATCCAGCACGTGAAAAGCGGTGTTACTTATGGAGCTTTGTCAGTAAAAATGATCGGTGAATTCCGCCCTTACCTCGGAATGAGTTTTACATCTCCCGATGAAGCAATTTATCCGGAATCGGAAACCAACACCAGATATCTGCATGCACGTTTCGGACTGATGGACCAGGATCTTACGAATATGGCAGCGAACTTTCTTGGATTTTTACTGGAAGTATTGCGTTATATGGAACAGAATTGGGAGCTTCTGGTTAATGATATTGAACAGGGAACGATTGATCTGGGTATTAAAATGTCAGAGGAAGTCCGTTCCAGTCTCTTAAAGAAAATTCAGCCCATGCCGGAGAGAGCGCAGGAACTGAGGGGAATTTTCATGCAGGGGTTTGAGGAACCGATTGTACCGAAGCTGTGGCCTCATGCACAGTTCCTTACCGGTGTCGGTTCCGGTGGATTTAAGGTTTATGCTGATAAGATCAAAGAGAAATATATGGGAGAAAAAATAGCCCGTTATTTTACCGGAATTAATGCATCTGAAGGCATGATCAGTGTCCCGTACCGGTTAAATGATGAGAAGAGCGTGCCGGTTCCGGACAGTATGTTCTATGAATTTCTGCCGACAGACGCAGATGATGATTTCTCCAAAATAGTAACGATAGATCAGCTTGAGACAGGTAAAGAATATGAAGTGATTGTTACGAATCTTTCCGGTTTTTACCGGTATCGTATGCGTGATGCGGTAAAGATTGCAGGAAAATATAAGAATCTGCCGATTCTGGAATTCATCGGACGTATTGATCAGACAGTCAGTGTTATGGGGGAGAAGACAACAGAAGTGGCACTCAGGACTGCCGCAGAGGATACAGCAAAGCAGCTTGGCTTTGACATGATTGATTTTACAGTATATCCGGATGTTGAACATGTTCCTCCACGTTATACTTATTTTATGGAAATCGAAAGCCTTCCGGAGGGGATGAAAGCAAAGGAAATCCGCTTTTTTCTGGAGAGGAATCTTGCTAAGGCCAATCCGTCCATGGGAGATAAGGTGGCAAAAGGAATCTGTGCGCCAACTAAGTTAAATATCTTAGAGCCGGAGACATATAGCTTATATCGTGATCTGATGATAATGAAGGGAATTGCGCCGGCACAGCTGAAGCCTGTGCACATCATCCGGAATGAACTGCAGCGGAAATTTTTTTTCAGTCAGACAGAATACGGGGTGGAGCTTGTAAAATAAGTAAAAGGAGGAGTCTATGAAAATTTTAGCTTTAGTAGCAAGCCAGGACAGTACTGTGGAAGATGTTAAGACAAATGGAAGAAGGCAGATGCAGGCACTGATAGGTAAAGATAAGGAAGTACTTTTCTGCGAATATTCCACGATTGAAATTTGCAGGAACGGGGAGCTTGCGATCACCTGTCTGGGCGAAAAAATGGAAAAGCCGGATTATTTCTGGCCACTGCTTGGATCCACGGATGGATTTATTCTGGAGAATATGCTTCAGGATGCGGGAATTCCATCTATTTTAAATCTGCGTGAGCTTCAGGTCGCAAGAAGTAAGATTGCAACTTATCAGAGACTTGCACAGAATGGAATCCGGGTGCCTGATACGATGGTGTTTTTCAAAGATTCTGATCCCGAAACACTGTCTGGTCGTTTTGGTTATCCATTTGTTGTGAAGCCGGACAGTGGATTTGGCGGGATTGGTGTAGAACTGATCCATAACGTCCAGGAGCTTAAGGATTACTTTGCAACTCTTTCCTATGGACAGGCTTATGTGGCACAGGAATATATTGCTACTTCCAAAGGAAGAGACATCCGTGTTGTTGTTCTCCATGGCAGATATTATTTTTCGATGGAGCGCCATGCATCGAATCCTGATGAATTCCGTTCGAATGTACACGTGGGTGGAACTACACAGGAGAAGACTCTTACCGAAGAAGAAAAGGTATTCTGTGAAAAGGTGGCGTCCATATTTGATCTTCCGATTATCGGACTGGATCTTATGATTGGTGATGGAGAGTATGTGCTGGCAGAGGTAAATGCATTTCCGGGTATGCCGGGGCGTAAGATGATGGATGCATATGCTTCCGTTATTGATGATTTTATGGAGGGACAGGCATGACCGGATTTTTGCGAAGAGTATTAAGCCCATACAGGGGACTTTTGATACTGGTCATTTTACTGCAGCTTGGTCAGTCCTTTTTAACCATGTATCTGCCAACAATCAATTCCAGAGTGATCGATTATGGTGTGGCGAATGCGGATGCTGCATATATCATGCATCAGGGAATTCTCATGCTGGGAATAGCCTTTATCCAGTTTCTGCTATCAACCTTGGCTGGTATTTTCGGAGCAAAGGTGGCACTGATGACCGGACGGGATTTGAGGGAGCAGGTTTATGAGAAGCTGATGCATTTTTCACGCAGGATGATCGGAAGCATGGGAGCTCCTACGCTGATTACCAGGGCAACAAACGATGTACAGCAGGTAACCCAGTTTATTACGTTCTTATTTACCGCGATTATTGCAGCACCGATGATGTTTATCGGAGGTCTTGTGCTTGCCTTGTCCCAAAGCGTGAAGCTTTCGGTGGTATTGCTTGTGACGATACCCCTGTTGCTTGGGGTTTCTGTGGTATTTTTAAAGCTGATCCTTCCTTATTATAGAGAACAGCAGACGAAAATAGATGAGATGAATACCGTACTCAGGGATCAGATTTCCGGTGTCCGTGTGGTAAAGGCCTTTACGAAGGAACAAGGCGAGAAGGAACGCTTTGAACGGATTAACGGAGATCTTTCAAGGATTAATACCAGCATCGGTAAGATTACAGGGCTGATGCAGCCAATCTTTACCCTGACAATGAGCTTTGCCAATATTTCGCTGATCTGGCTTGGCGGCCGTATGGCGGGAAACGGTCAGGTACAGATTGGACAGGTGATCGGCTTCGTAACCTACATATCCTTTATTCTGACAGCAACCCTGATGGCTTCCATGATTTTTATTATGCTACCAAGAGCCGAGGTATCGGTTACACGTATTGAAGAGATTTTAAACAGTGAAAGTGAAATTCAGGACAGAGAGGATGCTTTTTTGCCAGAGCAGTTCCGGGGAGAAATATGTTTTGAACATGTGACGTATTCCTATGCACCGGATAATGAGCAGGTGGAGCCTGTATTGAAGGACATTTCCTTCTGCGCACAGCCGGGTAAAACGACGGCGATTATCGGATCTACCGGATGTGGTAAGACTACCTTGCTTGATATGATTCCACGTCTTGCAGATGTGACAGAGGGGACGGTCTTCGTAGATGGCATGGATGTCCGGAAGCTGTTAAGGCATGAGCTTGATCAGGCAATCGGCATGGTTCCGCAGAAGGCTTTCCTGTTTTCGGGGACACTGGAGGACAATCTGCGGGATGGAAAACCGGATGCAACACAGGAAGAACTCTGGGAGGCTCTTTCGATTGCGCAGGCAAAGGAGTTCGTGGAGAAAAACGAACGTGGTCTTAAGATGAAGATTTCCGAAGGGGGAACAAACTTTTCGGGCGGGCAGCGGCAGCGGCTTGCAATCGCAAGAGCAATTGTCCGCAGACCCTCCATCTATTTGTTTGATGATTCGTTCTCTGCACTGGATTACCGGACAGACCAGGAGCTGCGAAGAGCACTGAAGCCGGTTACACAGAATGCGGCTGTGATTATTGTTGCACAGAGAATCAGTACCATTAAGGATGCTGACCAGATCCTTGTGATGAATCAGGGACGTATTGAAGCGGTTGGAACACATGAAGAACTCATGCAAAGCAGCCGGACTTATCAGGAAATTGTGGCTTCCCAGCCCACAGATAAGGAGGTGGCATCATGAGTACAAAGCAGAAAAAGACCATACAAAAGGGGTCTTTCAAGCGGCTGTTAAAGCTCTTCTTCTTTAAAAATAAGATGCTGACCGCTCTTATGCTGTTCAGTATTATTATTTCAGCGGTTGCTACAGCGCTGGGACCGCAGTATCTGGGGTATGCAACGGATTCCATTGTACAGGATATGTCAAACCCGGTAAGCAGTAACATTCACTGGGACCGTTTTTTCTTCTGGGCAGGGATATCGAGTGTGATTTTTCTGATCCAGTTCGTATCGAAATGGCTATCCGCATGGTTTTCCACACGGATCATCTCTGATACGGCGAAAGAATTGCGCAGTCAGGTAGAGACAAAGCTATGGTCGCTGCCATTAAATTATTTTGATACAAACAGTCACGGAGATATCATGAGCCGGACCACAAATGATATTGATAATGTGGTCACGACTCTGAATTCTTCCGGTGCAGATACGATTTACAGTATTTTCCAGCTGGTCGGGATGATTGTCATGATGACTGCAATTAACTGGAGGCTGGCATTGATCACTGTGATCATTATTCCGGTCTCGGGCTGGATTGTGACCCTGATTTCCAGGTTTGTGCGTAAGGAATATCAGAAGCAGTGGTATTATACCGGAATGATTAACAGTAATGTGGAAGAGAGTGTGAACGGACACAATATTGTGAAGCTTTATGGTCAGGAAGAGAAGTTCGTGGAAGCTTTCAGGAAGCAGAATCGTCTGCTGTATGAATCTTCCTTCAAAGCTATGGCCGTATCGAACTTGATTCAGCCATTGTCCCGGTTCTTTACGAATCTGAATTATGTGATTGTGGCATTGGGAGGTGCTTTACGGGTAATATCCGGACAGATGACGGTCGGAGATGTGCAGGCATTTATTCAGTATACCAGACAGTTTCAGACACCCTTTTCCAAGCTGTCCCAGGCGTATTCTTCACTGCAGTCCGGAATAGCGTCTCTTGACCGGATCTATGAGCTGTTAGACAGTGAAGATCAGGCTGAAGAAAAACCGGAAGCCAGAGAGAGCTACCGGTTGCAGGGAAAGATCGATTTCCGGGATGTGAGCTTTTCTTATGTACCTGAGAGGAAGCTGATCGAACATATGAACCTTGTTGTAGAACCGGGCCAGATGGTCGCTATTGTTGGAGGAACTGGTGCCGGCAAGACAACACTTGTAAATCTGATCGAACGATTTTATGAAGTAAACATTGGAGAAATTATTTTTGATGACAAAGTAGAAATTCACGACCTTACAAGAGCATGCCTGCGGGAGAACATTGCAATGGTTCTGCAGGACACCTGGGTGTATAAAGGAACGATCGAAGACAATCTGAAATATGGTTTGAAACGGGAAATCACGGAAGAAGAATTCCGGAATGCATGCCGGGAGACCTTCGTGGATCAGTTTGTAAGTACACTGCCTGATGGTTATCAGACTGTAATTTCCAATGAAATGTCAAGCCTTTCTGCCGGAGAAAAGCAGTTGTTGACGATCTGCAGGGCATTTCTTGTGAAACCGAATATTCTCATTTTGGATGAGGCAACAAGTTCTGTAGATACCAGAACCGAAGCCATGATTGATCAGGCACTTGATAAGCTGCGGGAGGGACGGACAAGCTTTGTCATTGCCCACCGTCTGTCCACAATTCGCAATGCAGACGTGATCCTGGTTATGGAGAACGGACATATCGTGGAGCAGGGCAGCCACAAAGAGCTATTAGCACAAAACGGAGCCTATGCCAGATTATATCAGGCACAGTTTGAATAATAGAAAATAGGCGGAGGAAGAGATTATGCGTATTGTATTTTATAGTGTGTCAACATCAGCACATTCCAATTCATCAACAAAAACAACCTACCAGCCGTTCCGGGCAGATACCTGGGATGAAATGGACCGGCTTTATCCGGACTGCGAATTTGTTGTAGCAGGACCCCTGAATGGTTCTTACATTTTTGACGTGGCAGATGGGGAAATCTGCAAAAAACCTGAGAAGGTGAAATACGTGCTTTTGGAGAGTGGAATGAGTGCGGAGGATCCGGCAGAGCTTATTGATTGCACAGCAGAAGCCGGATATTGCTGTAGCAATTGCATCGGGAGCCGTTCCCTTTGACTGGGTACCGATCAAGACCGCTCTCATTGCTGAGGAATTACAGAAAAGAGGAATTGCAACCATTGCCAATAATACGCTGGTGTCAGTGGCAGCATTTGATAAGTGGCGTAGTAATATCATGTTCCGCAGCTTTGTCAAAGCGGCAAAGGGAATCTATATTCACCATGAGCTGTTTCTTGCGGAGAAGAAGAATCCGGGTGTCAGTATAAATGTATATAAGGAATATGTTTTTTATCGGATTAAGGAAATGAACTTTCCGGTCATTGTGAAGGATACATTAGGTGCAGGGTCAATCGGAGTGGAAGTCATGAACTCCTATGAGGAAGTAGAGAGCTTTCTTAATTCCGATCGGAACAATTCAGATATAATGGTGGAAGAACTGATCCAGGGAGAACAGTTCGGAACGGAAATTCATGGTGTAGAGGGACGTTACAGTGTCCTTCCGCCGATTGCCTTTTCTGTAACAAAAGAGGGCATTACAGATCCGTTAAGCTCTGTAAAATTTGGTCCGGTGACGGATCCTTCCTATCATTTTGAAAAGGTACAGGAAGAACTGCTTAATATGGCACAGAGTTTGAAATTTGAAGGAACAGTGCAAGTCGATCTGGTTTACCGGGCAGGAGAATGGTATATTATCGAAATTAATCCAAGATGGTCCGGAATGACAACAACAACGGCTGCCATGGAGGGAAGAAATCCACTATCTATTTTTGTGGACAGCATACTCGGAACTGACAAAAATTACAGTATGAAACGGAACCTGAAATATGCATTGAACTTTAAGATGAAAGCAAGGTCGCAGGAGGATCTGATCCGATTATATGGGAATCCGCATGTGGATTATATTATGCAGCTGGAAACCTCAGTGGCAGGTATGGAGAAGATCAACTATTGCGAGGTTGTTATCAGTACCGGTCAGGAAAAAGAAGATATTCTGAATATCCTGAATGAACTGGAAGAGGAATTCCCGGGGCTTGTTTCCGATGATGTGAAAGCAAATGCCGGAGAGCTTGTTGCAAAATATCAATGAGAATTCGGCGGTCGATAAAACCGCCGTTTTCTGCTGTTTGGAAAAATTAAAACCATTTTGCAGCGTATTGCTGTAATTGTTCCTGGACATCCCGGTAGCTGTATTTGCTGACCGGGATTATTTCATGATTATTCAGTGTGATTTCAAAGCGTCTGATTGAACGGACAGCATACAGAGAAACAATGTAGCATCTGTGACATTGCACGAAGATATCTTTCGGCAGAATTTCACGGACTGCAGAAAGGGATTTATATATCTTCGTGACAGTACCGTCCTGAAGGTGAATCTGCAGTTCTTTATTGATTATTTCAATATAGGTAATATCCCTGATATGAAAGGATACAGTTCTGGACGGAGTGTCGATTATAATGGATTTCGGGATCAGATGTCGGATTGCACGGGTTAGTGCTTCTGCAAGTTTTTGACGGCTGACCGGCTTAAGGATATAACCTACAGGTTCAGCAGAATATGCATCGAATACAAATTCCTTACTGCTGGAAATGAAGATAACGGGAATTTGGTTTTCAGTGTCACGGAGACATTCTGCAAAGCTGATCCCATTGTTTTCACCCAGCATAATATCAAGAATCAGAATGTCACAGCTTTTGGGAGTATTCTGCAATGTATTTTTTAATTCTGAAATAGAAGTATATTTTCGAATCTCGCAGGATTCTCCCATGGATGCTAAAATATCGATGATCATTTCTGATATCTGTGTTAAAAAAATCGGTTCATCATCACAGATGACAATATGGTACATAGTGAAAGCCTCCTATTATTCGTTATTTTCGTCAAGACAAAGCGTTGTTGTTACAGCAAAAAAGCCACCACGTACCTGTACGCTCAGTATACCATTGTATTTTTCGGCGATTCCATTGATGATCTTAAGACCGTAACCGTGTCTGTCACTGTTCTTTTTACTGGATTTATATTTTCCATTCGTGATTCTCAAGTTATCCTCATTGCAGGAGTTTTCACATTTAATAAACAGAAAATTTCCCTTTGAATGGAGATTCAGCCGGATGATCCGCTGGCCTTCAGAAACCTTCTGACACCCTTCTACTGCATTTTCCAATATATTTGTCAACATCCGGCACAAATCAATGTCTTCCATGTTGAGTCTTCTGCCAATGATAATACTGTACTCCACTATGGCTTTATAACGGCTGGCACGTTCTGCAAATTCTGAAAGGATGGAATTGACCAGAGCATTGGCTGTGTAGGTGACAAAAGGAAGCTGTTCGGCTTCTTCAGTAAATTTCTGTGTATACTGTCTGGCACCTGCATAGTCCTCCTGTTTAAGATAGGAGGACAGGGCATTCATATGATGCCGGATCTCATGGTGTATTTCCAGAATATGTTCGTTGTTTTCTGCCTGATTCCGGTAGCTTTCCAGCATGCGCTCGGAAATCCGCTGTTCTTCCTGTTTGCTGCGGATGTATCCCATGACACTGAAGAATACGGCATACACCATGAAAGCAAATACTGCAAACAGTACAAACATAACATGGACAACTATATTATTGGAAAGATTTATTATGCTTGAGAACTGTGCAATGCTGGCAATCAGAATAAACAAAGCAGGGAGGGAGCAGAGAATCTTCCAGATCCGTGATTCCAGATCTGCATTGATCATAGTACGGATTCGCTCCATCAGTATGAGAAATGGTTTCGCAAGAACCAGATTTATGATAAGTGTGAGAGCCAGTGCAAAGGGCGGATACATAAAATAATCGGATGGAAACCGGAAAGTACGGTGCAAAAAGGTAACGGTGCTTGTAACAAAGAATCCGTAGCTCATTACAACAAAAAATACAAATAGTTTTTCTGCTATTTTTGCCTGGATGATAAAACAATACAACACTCCGAACAGTAGCAGGGCAATATAAAAAATAACATTCCAGATTAGCTCTTTGTAATCACCGCCAATGTTGAACTGTGCGATAAGAGAAAACGGAATGACCATTACAATAAAAATGGACA
>ERZ837380.5258-NODE-5258-length-10122-cov-2.944969_pt1 | contig 10122 bp, 9 predicted proteins | sample MGYA00519685_ERZ837380 | MGnify/ENA primary metagenome ERZ837380 (study PRJEB31850, sample SAMEA3708817) | human gut metagenome | biome: human gut; feature: human-associated habitat; material: faeces | place: China | collected 2014 ...
TAGATAATCGCTCACGCGATTTTTCCATGCACAGATCGGAAACGAGGTAAAGGAACAATACAGACAGGTCGTTGGGCAGAACGGAATCCCGATATAAAGGCTGTATCCTTCCTCATAATGAATTCCGGATAAAATCTGCATTTCCCGTTTGGCAATGTCAATCGACAGCTCCGTTTTTTCTTTCGATGCCAGATAGGTATGCTCCATATAGGCAGCAACTTCCTGTTCTGTTTGTCCCTGTTCCAGAAGCTGTTTCGCAATTTTCGTCGGACGAATACCGGTCAGGGTTCCCCAGGGAAGCGTCTTTTTTGTTTCTTCGGAAAGGAGCGCGTACAAAAGCTGTTTTAAATCGTTTTTAACCGTCCCCCTGTCCTCCGGTGTATTTAGATGGACTGTTTTAGTCCCTCCATTTTCAATCCCTGCGCAAATGGACGTCTCATAATATTCCACGAAAAACGCCGGCAGCCCGGCGTCACTTCGTTCTTCTTTGGTTCCTTTTACAAAAACTTTGATCTCCTGCTCCGGATAAAAGGCCTTTACCAGAGAATGGATGTCATAGGCATATCTGTCTTCATTTAACGTTACAATAATCATCTTTTTACTGGCAGTAGGGATTGTACTGCTTCTCCCTTCCAATTGTAGTAATATCTCCGTGTCCCGGATAAACTTTTGTATCTTCCGGAAGGACAAAGAGTTTTTCTTTCACAGAGCGTACCAGACTGCTCATGCTGCCGGTCGGGAAATCTGTTCTGCCGACCGATTCCTCAAACAGCGTATCACCGGAGAATAAGAAACCGCCCTCTTTACAGTAATAACAGCATCCGCCTACAGTATGGCCCGGAGTCGCAATAACCTGAAGTGAAATTCCGGCTGTCTCCACCATCTGTCCGTCTGTCAGCCATTCATCCGCTTCGATCGTCACGACAGGCGGCATCTGTGCAGACAGGTTTAACTCCGGCGTCCGGCAGATTTTCTTCTCTTCTGTCAGCGCATACACCTTTGCGCCGGATGCTTTTTTTAATTCTGCTGCGCCGCCAATATGATCAAAATGACCGTGCGTCAGAAGAATCGCTTCCACAGTAAAGCCCTTTTCGGAGAGCAATTTGAAAATCCCTGCTCCGTTTTCCGCAGGATCGACTACGACCGCTTTTGTCCCGCCTTCCCGGTATAAAAAATAACAGTTTGTTGCGCAGACACCCATCGTCTTTCGCCCAATTTTAATTTCAGACATTCGTTTTCCTTTCCCAGAAGCCAAGCGGCAAATCGCTATTTTCCGATAGCATTGCAAACGTTGAAACGCCGCCAATTCCATATCGGCTTTCCCAATACCTGCTCGTACCTGCCGCCGGCATCGCGTCAGCCCGTTGTACGCTCAATATCGATGACGCTTTCGATGTTGCGCAGCTTCGCTACGATCTGATTTAACTCTTCCCTGCTGCTGATCTCAAATGAAGTAGACAATGTAGCAATTCCCTGCTTGTTCGTTCTCGTATTCATCGTCTGGATATCAATATTGCGCTCCGTCAGTGCTTTACTGATGTCTGCTAAAAGTCCGTTTCTGTTATGTGCAAAGATATTGATCTCCGCCATATATTTCTCACCATCTGCGCCAGTATCTGAGGGCTCCCACTCCGCTTCAATAAGTCTGGCACGTTCGATCTCCGGCAGGTTTAATACATTGATACAGTCCGTCCGGTGGATCGAAATCCCCCGTCCTCTTGTCACAAAGCCGACGATCTCATCCCCGGGCACAGGAGAGCAGCATTTGGAAAAACGTACTGCCACGTCATGAATCCCCTTGACCACGATGCCGTTTTTACTGTGGGGGTGCATCTGCTTCGCCTGATTGGCATTATTTTCTGCAATGGAGGCAAGCACTTCTTCATTGGTCATCACCTTCGGATGGTCTTTCTCATAAAGCTCCTGCATCCGATTGGCGATCTGACCTTCCTTGAGCGCGCCGTGTCCGATCGCTGCCAGCACGCTGTCCCAGTCCATAAAGCCGTATTTCTTCATGACAGCTGCCTGATATTCCGGCTTCATAATTTCGCCCAGGTTGATCGAACGTGCCTTACAGTAGGTGTTGAACTGATCCTTGCCCTTAGTGATATTTTCTTCCTTGACTTCGTTTTTGAACCACTGGTTGATCTTGTTTTTCGCCTGCGTACTCTTGACTACCGTAAGCCAGTCACGGCTCGGTCCCTTGGAATTCTGCGAAGTCAGAATTTCCACGCGGTCGCCGTTTTGGATTTCGTAATCGATCGTCACAAGCTTTCCGTTGACCCGCGCCCCGATCATCTTGTTGCCGACTGCAGTATGGACGTTGTAGGCAAAATCAATAGGTGTAGAGCCTGCAGGCAAGGTCTTGACGTCGCCGGTCGGCGTAAAACAGTATACGCTGTCGGAAAACAGATCCAGATCGCTTTTCAGCATGTTCATGAATTCTTTGTTATCCGACATCTCGCGCTGCCATTCCAGAATCTGACGCATCCATGCCAGCTTTTCTTCTTCCTGTGCCTCAACCTTTTTGCCGTCGGAGGCTTCTTTATATTTCCAGTGGGCGGCGATACCGTATTCCGCCACACGATGCATTTCATAAGTTCTGATCTGAATCTCGAAGGGCTGCCCGGAGCTTCCAATCAACGTCGTGTGCAGAGACTGATACATGTTTGCCTTGGGCATCGCAATATAATCCTTGAAACGCCCCGGAATCGGCTTGTACATCTCGTGGATCACGCCCAGCGCCGCATAACAGTCCTTAACCGTATCTACGATAATCCGGACAGCAAACAGATCATAAATCTGGTCGATGGTCTTATGCTGGTTCTTCATCTTTTTGTAAATGCTGAAGAAATGCTTGATACGACCGTCAATCTTAGCTTCGATTCCCGCCTTTTTGATGTGCTCGGAAACCTCGTCCACGATTCCCTGAATATACTTTTCGCGCTCGCTTTTGCGCATCGCGATCTTGTCCACCAGATCATAATAAACGTCCGGTTCGAGATATTTTAACGAAAGGTCGTCCAGTTCTACCTTGATCTTGGAAATACCGAGACGCTGTGCAATGGGCGCATAGATGTCCATCGTCTCCCGCGCAATCCGGATCTGCTTTTCGTGGGGCATATGCTTGAGGGTGCGCATATTGTGGAGGCGGTCCGCCAGCTTGATCATGATTACGCGGATATCCTTCGCCATCGCCATGAACATCTTGCGCAGGTTCTCCGCCTGCATCTCCAGCTGTGCTTCTGTCTTATTGCCGGAATTGTCCGCAAGATGCAGATGCTGCAGCTTGGTCACGCCGTCCACCAAAAAGGCAACGTCCGTTCCGAACTGTTCTCCGACCTGTTCGACCGTCATCACGGTATCTTCCACCACATCGTGCAGAAGTCCCGCCACGATCGTCTCCTTATCCAGCTCCAGATCCGCCAGGATAATCGCCACGCACAGCGGATGGATGATGTAAGGCTCGCCGGATTTACGCACCTGTCCCTGATGGGCGTTATCTGCCAGCCGATACGCTTTTTCAATCATGGAAATATCATCCGAAGGATGATACTTGCGCACCCGCTCGATCAGGTCCTGATATAGTTCTTCCGGGCTTATAAATTCCTGAATGCTCTCAATTCGTCCGTCATCCAGCACCAGCTTGGTTTTCGGCTCTTTTGATCTGTCTTCCGTTCTATCCATCTTCCGCACACCTTACCATCGTCCAGTTTTATCAGTTTCTGCCAAAAAAGAGTTACGTCGTAACTCTTTTTCGAAAATCAATTATTTGCCTTCATATACAATTGCGGAATCCAGACGATATCCTGCAATTGCTTCTCTTCCCTTCAGCCCTGCCAGCTCGATCAAAACCAACACGCCTGCAACCTCGCCGCCCAGTCTCTCTACCAGGGAGATCATCGCCTGAGTCGTGCCGCCGGTTGCGATCAGGTCATCTACGATCAGCACTTTCTGTCCGGGTTTAATAGAGGTTTTGTGCATTTCGATCACTGCCGTGCCGTATTCCAGAGAATATTCCTGAGACACGGTTTCACAGGGCAGCTTGCCCTTTTTGCGGATCAGTGCAAAGGGCTTATGCAGGTTATATGCGATGGGTGCACCGAAAATAAAGCCTCTGGATTCTGCGCCTACGACTACGTCAAACTCCAGATCCTTTACCAGATCCTGCATGGTATCGATTGCAAGGTGCATGCCGTCAGCATCCTCCAGCACGCTCGTAACATCTCTGAAAATAATTCCCTCCTGCGGAACATCCGGTATACTTCTTACATATTCTTCCAGTTTTTTCATTTTCCTATGCCTCTTTTTCTTCTCTTTTCTATAAAATGGAACCCTGTCAAACGGGACTTGTCGATGCTATCATTATATTATTTTCCTTCATTAAAGTCAATACAGCCGAAAGCCCGGATTTTCCCTGCCATGACAGTATCTGGAAAATCCGGGCTTATTTACTCCTTATTCTGATGAAAAAATGTTATTGAACCAGCCAGTACTTTGTTTCAGCCTCTGCTGCGCCTTATAAGTGGTTCACTACACCTGTAAAGAGGATCTGATCGCCTGCATCTTCTCCGTTTCCGGTTAAAACGAAGGCGAACGGGCTGTCAAAGGTAAGCTCTATCGGATCGGTTTCGGGCATCAGCGCCATTTTTTCCAGTCCCATCACAGTAACTGCGGCAGCTGTCAGTCCGTTTTCGTCCACCTCAACCATTGCACTCTGCAGGGCACTCGAAATATAGAGCGCTTCGTTATCCAGAATCTCTGTCAGTGCAGCGTCTGTTGCCTGCATCAGCGGAACCCCCATGGCTTCCAGCGCCTCTTTGATCGAGAAGGTCTTGCTTTCCAGCTTAAATTTGGGCAAAGAAAGCTGTACGCAGCGATAATCCGCCCCGCTGATTTTCTGCAGCTTTTCTGTCGTCAGGCTCTGCAGTGCCTCTTCCGCACTATAACCGTCTTTGGGCAGGCACAGAACCATCTGCCCTCCGCTTGTCGTCCAGAGCACGACAGCCTGCATCGTCTCGTCCTCATAATAAATGCCGTCGCTCAGCTTCTGATTCATAAACTCTGCATCCTCGTCCTGCTTTGCGCCGTGGAACGTACCGTCCGTCGTATTTTCTTCCAAAAACTGGCTGCTCCAGCTGTCCGAAAAATACAATGCATTCGCAATCGCCGCTACCGTATCCGCATCGAAGGAATCCACAATCTCTACAATCTTTCCATCTGTCTTCTCGGATGCCCAGCTGTTGATGGCATTTGCTGCAGAGGGATCCGAAAAGTCAACGGAAAAGAGTTTTCCATCGTAATTGTCCGAAAACAGCTGTGCAAACGTCTGATTTACCGCTGCATCCTTTTGAACGAACAATGCGTTTGCAATTTTCAGTGGGCTTTCAAACGTTTCTCCATATTCTTCGAAGCTTTTTCTGCGTTCCTCCTGGGAAAGCCCGGCATTGACTGCCTTTACCATCTGATTTAACGTTTCCGCGTCGATTCCGGCTTCGCCGATCACTTTTAACAGCTGTTCCTGTGTCTCCCCACTGCAGCCATTTACCAGCGCCGCCAGGGGCAGCCATGCGGAATACGGGGATGCGATCAGGTTCTCTCCCTCTTTTTTCTGCTTCAGCAAAGCCTCCGTAAAGCGCAGCGCAAAGCCGTTCGCCTCATCTCGTGCAACATCCTGATCCTGTGTCTTATCCGCAGCCGTCTGATCCTGTTTTTGGGAATCGATTGTCTCCATAACCTGCGATTCTTCCGTTTCCGTCCGGGTCTGTGCAGGCTGTTCTCCGATACTCTTTTGTCCGCAGCCGCCAAATAACATTCCCTGTGCCAGCAGGCTCAGGCTCATAAAAAGTGCAAGCATCTGTTTTTTTCTCATATCCGAAAATTCCTTCCTATATGGTGTTGTAAAATCGACAGTTTTTCAACCCTTCCGGCAGGAAATCGTCCTGCCGCAGGATTCTTTTGTGCCCTGCTATCTACATACACGCAGACAGCTGCCGTCCGGTTTCACATAGTTTGAAAATTTTTAAAAAAATTTCAGGTTGCCATATAGTCTGTCCTTCACGATACCAAAACATTCCCGCAGCACATTATTGGGCAGAAAATAAACACCGGAATCCGCAGAAATCCCGACCGGATCTAAAAAGCCCTGCTGTTTTGCCAGCCGCAGGCTTCTGTAAACATGAAAATTGCTTGTCACAATGCCAACCTTCTGAACCTCCTGGGGAATCAGCTTTCTGGAAAAACGCAGATTTTCTACGGTATTGGTGGACTGGTCTTCTAAAATCAGCCGTTTTGGGTCAATTCCTTTTTTTACCAGAGCATCATACATTCCCTGTGCCTCGCTGACCGGCTCGTTACTGCCCTGTCCGCCGGACAATACGCAAAGGGTCTCCGGATTTTCTGTCAGATAGGTATATGCCTGACACAGCCGTTTTTCCAGAACGACACTGGGCCCGCTTTGCTTCATCTGTGCACCCAACACAATAATATAGGAAAGCTGCTGCTCCCCTTTTACAGAAAATGCGCTGCCGATCAGGATCAGCAGCCCGCACAGGCAGGCAATACCCACGCCTGCAAGCATACCGATTCCCGCCCGCAGTCCGATTGGCAAACGCATCCAGAGCCCTTTTTGTACAAAAAAACCGAACATACCAAACAGTGCCGCCCCTGCCAGCCAGATCAGGTAAAATTTTGTTCCGGCAGCCTTGGTTGCAACCACACCAACACAATATACCAGACACAGTGCCGCCAGCACATAACAGAGCATCACCATTTTCATTCTCCTCGTCCGCTTCTTCTCCATTTTAATCTCCATTCCGCATACGGTTTTATCCAAAGGGTTTACTCGTTTCGAAACAGATCGTAATTGATCTTTTTGTAAAAGAGACACTCGATTTCCTTTCGATCTTCCATGTGCAGCCCCAGAATCCACATGATCTTTGCAAGCACTGCTTCCAGCGTCATGTCGTAGGTTTCCAGAAACGGCAGCTGCTCCCGCGCTGCGCGCCCCACCACATAGGTGTCCATGCTGCTGCCCTCATACGTCACCTGCGTCGCCATGATCAGGATCTTTTCATGGGCCTTGTAATGCTGCATTTCCTCTAAAAGCGCCTGACGCAGACGATCCGGCAATCCACCGACGCCGAAGCCTTCAATAATAATACAGTCATACACGCTCAAAATATGCGGAATGATCTCCGTGGACATCCCCGGTGTCAGTTTTAACAAAAACACCTTCCGATCCATCCGGTTAAAGAAACGCACCGGACCGCAGATATCCTTCTGGATATAATAGACCACCGTGTTGTCGTGAATCTGCCCAAGCACCGGAAAATTGATGCTGGAAAATGCATTATAGCTGAAGGTTGCCGTCTTTTTCGCCCGCGTTCCCGCAATAATTTTGCCGTCAAACACCAGCATAACGTCCCGGCTTCGGTCGTCAAGTGCGCACCGGATGCTGTCGTGCAGATTTTTCCGCGCGTCGGTGATCTCCTGCAGAATCGATTTCTGCGCGCCGGTCAGGACAATCGGCTTGACAGAATTCTGAATCAGATAGGAAAGCGCCGCAGCCGTATACGCCATGGTATCCGTCCCGTGGCAGATCAGAAACGCGTCGTATAACGTATAGTTTTTCTGAATCAGTCCCGCCAGCTTCAACCACCACGAGGCTTCCATATTCGTCGAATCAATGCTGCAGACCTCGTATGGAACTAACTCGCAGACATCTTCAAATTCTTTCATATAATCCAAAAAATCGTCGGAGGACAGCACCGGTGCCAGACCGTTCCCGCCATCCTGTGAGGCGATCGTCCCGCCGGTTGTCAGCAATAAAATTCGCTTTTTCATACGTTCCCCATTTCTCAGCGTCTGTCCGTGCTTCCAAATCCGCCATTGCGGACTCCGTCCGCCTCGTCATCCTCCGTGATGCCATACGGCATGAAAATTCCCTGCAAAAATCCCTCGCCCGGATGGATTTCCAGCACCTTGCCCTCGTTGGAATCGTTCGTCAGCTTCGCCATGATATGTCCTTCATTGTCGGAATTATAGTAATCGCTGTCGATAATTCCGACGGTATTATTCAGCTGCAAACGGTACTTAAAGCCCTGTCCGCTTCTGGGAAACAGGCACAGCACCCAGTCCTCGTCCATCCGCGCACGGATTCCGGTCGGGATTTTAATCGTCTCGCCCGGCTTTAACACAAACGCCACCGGTGCAGAAAAGTCATAGCCTGCGCTTCCCGCTGTCGCCCGTTTTGGTTTTGTAATATCATCATAAATTGCACGAATTTCCGCCGTTTCATGACCTGGGAACGCGTCCGCGAAATCCTTTTCATACTGTGCAAAACTCACCTTTTCAAATGCTGCAATTCTTTTCATATTCTTCTCCTGTTGTCTCGCTTCCCGCAGTCGCAACACGAACCGGCAACAGGCAAAGTGCCCGATGCCGGTTCGTGTTTTCACTACGCCTGATTCTGCCGCAGTGTAATTCTGCGCAGAATATTTGTTACAGTTCACCCGCGCCATTCGCAAAACCGCGTCTTCGACGCTCTCCGCTGCTTCGCAGCTCTTTTTGCTCATAAAATGGCGCTCCCTTCGTACCCTTCTGAGTTCAGATTTTCGTGCAAGCACGGAATCTGAACCCAGAAGGATACGAGTGAACTGTGACATAAAAAAAGAAACGAGCAGACCGCATTAGCAAATGCCGTACGGTTGTAAACTTCGTTTCCGTTTCTATACTATATGATATTTAAGATGTCGGGGCAAAAGGTCCAGACCTTGATGCCTGACTGGTGGATCCTCCAACACACCTGAATAAGGTGCGGGTTTCAAAAATGATGCAGCTTTCAGTCCTCCTCAATCACCTGGATTTCCAGGTAATCGAAGTCGATTTCCTCCACAAAAGAATCCTGGCGGAAGCGTGTTTTGGCATGGCGGCGGAAATCGTTGATATTGCTGTCGAGCCAGATTGGTTTGCCGAGGTCGAACTGCATGCAGACCTCCTGCAGCGCGTCAAAAACCTTATGGGTTCTGGTTTCTTCGCGGTCGTCGCAGATGACGGTATCGTTTAACATGTGGTTATTCTGAAATGTGCGCGCCCATAAACGGAACATGAAAAATCTCCTTTGTGTGAAAGATGTTTACGTCAGTATAGCATAAATCCCGGAGGAAGTGCATAAATATATTTGTGTAGTGAAAAACCGGAGGAAGATTGGGCGGAATATCTAAAATTTTAATGAAATCCGCCTGTTTCCGCATTGGGTATGCTATAATAAAATTATTAAGAAAAGAGAGGCCGAAGGTATGGAACTTTTATTGGATGCAGAAAGCCAGATCGAAACGTGGCAGGAAGTGATATTGGTTTATAATGCTGCCCTGAAACAGATTAATACGAAGCTGGAAATTTTAAACGACGAATTTCAGCACGTTCATCAATATAATCCGATCGAACATATTAAATCCAGAATTAAGACTTCGGAGAGTATCGTAAAGAAGCTGCGCAGGCATGGATATGAATCCACGATCGAAAATATGGTGAAGTATGTCAATGATATTGCGGGAATCCGTGTAATTTGTTCTTTTACATCGGATATTTACAGAATCGCGGAGATGATTCGACTGCAGAATGATATTCATGTCATCGCAGTCAAGGATTACATTCGCCTGCCGAAGGCGAGCGGCTATAAAAGCTATCATATGCTCGTGACCGTTCCGGTATTTTTGTCTGACCGCACTGTTGATGTAAAGGTGGAGATTCAGATCCGTACGGTAGCGATGGATTTCTGGGCGAGCCTGGAGCACAAGATCAATTACAAATTCGAGGGCAATGCGCCGGAGCATGTCAAACGAGAGCTGATCGAATGTGCAGGTATGGTATCTGCACTGGATAACCGGATGCAGGAGCTGAACGAAGAGATTAAGGCATTGAGCAAGGAAGACGCGGATGGAGCCTGACGGTCAGACCGATCCTGTCAGGGTTCGCTCTATTCATGACAATAGAATGCTCGCAGAGCGTGCATTCTATTGTTTTCGAAAAATTTTTAGGTGTATTGAGGCAGTTCGGACGCGGATGCGATCGGGCTGCTTTTTTATTGGATCGAAACTGCGTTTCGATCCAATAAAAAAG
>ERZ837380.5261-NODE-5261-length-10115-cov-60.874155_pt1 | contig 10115 bp, 8 predicted proteins | sample MGYA00519685_ERZ837380 | MGnify/ENA primary metagenome ERZ837380 (study PRJEB31850, sample SAMEA3708817) | human gut metagenome | biome: human gut; feature: human-associated habitat; material: faeces | place: China | collected 2014 ...
ATCGCCCCAGTTGATACCCGTAATTGCAGTAAGCATAATAAATGACCTCTTTATCATTTTTTCAAAAGACAGCCTTTTCCGTGCACCTTGCCCGGGATACGCCACCTTGGGAATCTGTACCGCCCGCGGAAATGTCCGCAACAATACAATTATAGTATAGCACGAAACGCGGAACAAAAAAAGAGGGAAGAAATACTTTTCTCCCAATTATCCACAGGGCGCTCCTCTTCGTGATGCTGCTTTAGTTCTTCTTCCCCAGCTTGTGCACAGTGCCATCCGGCTCTTTGATCGAGGTGTTGTTCAGCTGGGCGCGCAGGCTGGCCTTTACGTCCGCAACATACTCCTGCCGCAGGGCCTGCTGCTCTGCCTTTTCGGCATCGGTCAGGCCGGTGGTCTTGCTCTTTTTTGCCAGCTCGTTGATACGGGCAATCTTCTCGTTTGTCATCGCAGTTCTCCTATTAGATAAAATGTGATATAATATGACCGGGATGCCCCTTCCGGCAGCTGCGGCTCTTTTGGCGAGGCAGCAGGAGGGAGCTATTTGAATCAAAGCAAGTATAACAAAGGATGAAACCGATGTCAAAACAGTTGAATTTTGCACAGCAGATGGACGAAGTGTTGAAAACGCTGGGGCCGCAGCGGCCAAAGCTGCTGCTCCACGCCTGCTGCGGGCCCTGTTCCAGCGCCGTGCTGGAAAAGCTGTGCCGGTATTTTGAGATCACGGTGCTTTACTATAACCCCAACACCTGGCCTGCCGAAGAATACTACCGCCGGGGCGAGGAGCTGAAAAAGTTTGTGGCGCAGGCGCACCCGCTGGGGGTCACGGTCATCGAGGACCGCTACGACCCGCAGGAGTTCTACACGGCTGTGCAGGGGCTGGAAAACGAGCCGGAGCGGGGCGGGCGGTGCACCGTCTGCTACCGTTTGCGGATGCGCCGGGCGGCACAGTACGCAAAGGAGCACGGCTTTGATTGGTTCACCACCACGCTCTCCATCAGCCCCCACAAGGATGCTGCCCGCATCAATCAAATCGGGCAGGAGCTTGAAGCCGAATTCGGCATCAGGCACCTGCCCTCGGATTTCAAAAAGCAGAACGGCTACCTGCGCTCTCTCCAGCTCTCGGAGGAGTACGGGCTTTACCGTCAGGATTACTGTGGGTGTGAGTTCAGCGCAAAGGCGAGGGGGTGAACCGCTCAGTCGCCTGTTGCCTGCCTCTCCTGCCAGGGGAAGTGGCATTGCGAAGCAATGACGGAGCGGTTTACTCCTCCCGCATTCTGGACACCAGAATTGCAAAGATGATCAGCCCCACACAGGGTACGATGTTGGTTGCCATACCAACAGCAAGACCGGCGCTTTCAGCTACCTTGCCGATGACCCAGGGCATCAGGATCGCGCCGCTGGATGCCACCGGCAGCATGATGCCCATGCTGGTCACGGTGGTCATTTTACCGGCGCTGGCCACGGCGGTGGGGTTCATGCCGGCCATGGAGAAGGCAAAGGCGAACAGCAGCAGGATGGCAGGCAGCTGGCTGTGGGTCTGCATCATGGCAAAGTAGAAGGCAGTGCAGAAAACCGCCATAAACACCATGGCCTTACGGGGCTGTTTGAGTGGGAACACAAAGGCGATGAGCAGGCGGCCAATCAGGGTGGCACCCCACATCACGGTGACGGTATAGGCCGCCAGCGTGCCTGCAATGATGCCGCTGTCTTTGAAGTAGGTGACCATCCAGCCCACAACGCTCTGCTCGGCGGCGTTCTGGCAGAACAGCAGGCCGGTGAGCAGCCAGAAGCGGGAGGAGCGCAAAAAGTTCCAATCGGTGACAGCTTCTTTGGCCTTGGCGCGGCCTGCCATGGGGGTGAACAGGTATACCAGCCAGAGCACCAGACCCAGCGCCGCCAGTGCCAGCACGGCCAGCGTGGTGCTGACCCTGGCAGCGGCAGAGATCAGAAAGGGGCAGAGCAGGGCACCGCAGGCGTAGCAGGCGTGCATGGTGTTCATGCCCCGGGTGCGGTCTGCAGAGTTTCCGCTGACAAGGATGGTGCAGGTGTTCAGGACACTGCCCTTGGCAATGCCCACAATGAAGAAGGCCAGCACCAGCAGAATGGGCAGGCCGGTCAGGCCCATTAGGCCGTAGCCCACCGCATAGCCGATGGTCAACAGCAGGACGCTGGGCTTCATGCCCATTTTTCCCACCAGCGCACCGGCCAGCAGGCCCGCCAGCAGGTTGCCGATGCTCAGCAGGCTGAGCAGGGTGCCGGTCATGCCGTAGGCAAAGCCGTATTCCTCCTGCAGCAGGCTGACCACCACACCGCTGGAAATGGTGCAGATGCCGCTGAAAAAGAAGGTAACGAAGCCCGCGTTCCGCAGGCGGGTGTTCCGTTGTTCCATAGGATTCTCCTTGCAGTATTCGGGGGCGCAGCGCCCATAGTTGCTTTTATTAAAGCATATTCTGGTCAGAAAGCAAGGGCTGTTGAGCCAGCAAAAGCAAAATCAGCGCCCAGTGGAAGCGCCCTGCCGTTCGTTCGGTGGGGCGCTTCTGTATTTTATTTTGCGTCTTCTATTGACAAAGATCGAATCGTGCGTTATGATATTGTACGGCATCAAACAGTTCTAAAGAAAACAATCCTGTTACAAACAATTCAAAAGGGAAACCATTATGCACGATGAAAGCAACAAACAGCCCTGCTGCAACCCCCCATGGGAGCCGCCGCAGGTCATCCCGGCACAGGTGCGCCGGGTGAACAACCTGATCTTCCGCAAGATCAACCAGTTCCACCGGGAGAACAACGTGGACAACGTGACCCCCATGCACGACTGGATCATGAGCTACCTCTACTGGCACAAAAATGAGGCCGTATACCAGCGCGATATCGAACGGGAGTTCTCCATCACACGCTCGACCGTGACGAACATCCTGCAGCTGATGGAGCGCAAGGGCTACATCGAACGCCAGAGCGTGCCGCAGGATGCCCGACTCAAGCGGCTGATCCTGACGGAAGAGGGAGGCCGCGTCCATGAAAAGACGATACTCTCCCTGCACCAGACCGATGAGTTTGTGGCCGGATTGCTGACGGAAGAGGAAAACGCAGAGCTTCTGCGGTTGTTGAACAAGCTGCGCAAGGGGCTGGAATGACCCCTGCAAATAAACTTCAGGAGGATTACAACAGATGATCAAAAAACTTGTGTCACATCTGGGCGAGTACAAGCGCGCCGCGATCCTGACACCGATCCTATCTGCTCTGGAAGCCATCATGGATGTGCTGCTGCCCACCATCATGGCCTTTATCATTGACCAGGGCATTGAAAAGGGCGATATGAACGCCGTTGTCAAGTACGGCCTGCTCACCTTCCTGGTGGCGGCCATTGCCCTGCTGCTGGGCGTGCTGGCCGGCAGGTTTGCCGCCACGGCATCCACCGGCTTTGCAGGCAACCTGCGCGATGCGATGTATGAGAACATCCAGCATTTCTCGTTCTCCAACATCGACAAGTACTCCACGGCCGGTCTGGTCACCCGTATGACCACCGACGTGACCAACCTGCAGAACGCGTTCCAGATGATCGAGCGCATGTGTGTGCGTGCCCCCGTCCATCTGGTTTTCGCGCTCATCATGGCCTCCATGATCAGCCGCTCGCTGACCATGGTGTTCCTGGTGGCGATCGTGTTCCTGGTGGCAGTGCTGGCAGGTATTATGGTTCCCACCTTCGGCATCTTTGATAAGGTGTTCAAGAACTACGATAACCTGAACGCCTCCGTGCAGGAGAATGTCTCGGCCATCCGCGTGGTCAAGAGCTTTGTCCGGGAGCACTTTGAGAACGAGAAGTACACCAAGGCCTGCGAGAGCCTGTACAAGCAGTTCGTCCACGCCGAGAGCCGCCTGAGCTTCAACAATCCCGCCATGCTGGTCTCTGTGTACGGCTGCAACATCGCCCTGAGCTGGTTCGGCGCACATTACGTCCTGAACGGTGTGATCACCACCGGCCAGCTGAACGCCCTGTTCGGTTACATTATGAACATCCTGATGGCCCTGATGATGCTGAGCATGGCCTTTGTGATGATCGCCATGTCCGCCGCTTCTGCCCGCCGTATCGTGGAAGTGCTGGACGAGACCACCGACCTGCCCGCCCCCAAGGCACCGGTGCAGCAGGTCAGGGATGGCGGCATCGAGTTCGAGCACGTTACCTTTAAGTATAAGCACGGCTCCGGCCAGCCTGTCCTGAACGATGTTACTTTCAGCATCCGGCCGGGCGAGACGCTGGGCATCATCGGCGGCACCGGCAGTGCAAAATCCAGCCTGGTGCAGCTGATCCCCCGCCTGTATGATGCCGAGACCGGCTCTGTCAAGGTGGGCGGCGTGGACGTTAAGGATTACAGCCTGGATGTCCTCCGCCGGGAGGTCTCCATGGTGCTGCAGAAGAACGTTCTGTTCAGCGGCACCATCCTCGACAACCTGCGCTGGGGCGATGAGAACGCCAGCGAGGAAGAGTGCATCCGGGTGGCCAAGCTGGCCTGCGCCGATGAGTTCATCGAGCGCTTCCCCGACAAGTACAATACCTGGATCGAGCAGGGCGGCTCCAACGTGTCCGGCGGCCAGAAGCAGCGCCTGACCATTGCCCGCGCGCTGCTGCGCAAGCCCAAGGTGCTGATCCTGGACGACAGCACCAGCGCCGTGGATACCGCCACCGATGCCAAGATCCGCAAGGCCTTCCGGGAGGAGATCCCCGGCACCACCAAGATCATCATTGCACAGCGCATCTCCTCCGTGCAGGATGCGGACCGCATCCTGGTGCTGGACAACGGCCAGATCAACGGCCTGGGCACCCACGAGGAGCTGCTCAAGACAAACAAGATCTATCAGGAAGTTTACAACAGCCAGACCCAGGGCGGCGGCGATTTTGACAAGCAGGGAGGTGAGCAGTAATGGCACAGGTGAAAGAAGTAAAGGGCCCCGGCCCCCGTGGGGTGGGCGGCCCCAAACCGAAGGTCGAGAACCCGGGCAAGCTGCTCAAGCGGATCATGGATGAGGTGTTCAAGCACTATCTGCCCCACTGCATCCTTGTGCTGGTCTGCATCATCGTCAGCGCGCTGGCAAATGTGCAGGCAAGCCTCTTCCTCAAGACCCTGATCGATGATTACATCGTCCCCATGACCAAGCAGGCCACACCGGACTTCGGCCCGCTGACAGGCGCACTGGTGCGCATCGGCTGCATCTACGCCATCGGCGTGCTGGCCGCATGGCTCAACGCCCGTATCATGGTCAACGTGACCCAGGGCACCCTGCGCAACCTGCGCGTCCAGCTTTTCACCCACATGGAAAGCCTGCCCATCCGGTATTTTGACTCCCACCCCCACGGCGACATCATGTCGGTGTACACCAACGATGTGGACACCCTGCGCCAGATGATCAGCCAGAGCATCCCCCAGCTGGTGTCCAGCGCCATCACCATCGTGTCCGTGTTCACCAGCATGTGCCTGATGAGCTGGCAGCTCACCGTTGTCACCATGCTGATGGTGGCCCTGATGCTGTTCTGCTCCAAGAAGATCACTGCCATGAGCGGCAAGTACTTTGTGGCCCAGCAGAAGGATCTGGGCAAGGTGAACGGCTACATCGAAGAGATGATGGAGGGCCAGAAGGTCGTCAAGGTGTTCACCCACGAGCAGAAGGCTCTGGACGGCTTCCGGCAGCTGAACGATAAGCTGAAGGAAAGCGCCAAGCAGGCCAACAGCTACGCCAACATCATCATGCCCGTTACCGCACAGCTGGGCAATATCAGCTATGCAGTCTGTGCTCTGGCAGGCGCGGCCATGGCCGTTGGCAATGTCGGCGGCATGACCCTGGGTACCGTGATGGCCTTCCTGAGCCTGAACAAGAGCTTCAATATGCCCATCAGCCAGGTGTCCATGCAGGCCAACAGCGTGATCATGGCACTGGCCGGTGCAGAGCGTATCTTCAAGATGATGGACGAGACCAGCGAGACCGACGAGGGTTATGTCACCCTGGTCAACGTCAAGTATGGCAAGGATGACGAGCTGATGGAGACCACCGAGCGCACCGGCATCTGGGCCTGGAAGCATCCCCACCACGACGGCACCACCACCTACCACAAGCTGGCGGGTGACATCACCTTTACCGATGTCGATTTTGGCTATGTGCCGGAAAAGACTGTTCTGCACGGGATCAACCTCTATGGCCGCCCGGGCCAGAAGATCGCCTTTGTCGGCTCCACCGGTGCCGGCAAGACCACCATCACCAACCTGATCAACCGCTTCTACGATATCGCAGACGGCAAGATCCGGTATGATGGCATCAACATCCGCAAGATCAAAAAGGACGACCTGCGCCGCTCTCTGGGCATCGTGCTGCAGGATACCCATCTGTTCACCGGCACGGTCATGGAGAACATCCGCTATGGCCGCCTAGATGCCACCGATGAGGAGTGCATTGCCGCCGCAAAGCTGGCCAATGCCGATGGCTTTGTCAAGCGTCTGCCCGATGGCTACAACACCATGCTGACCAACGACGGCGCAAACCTGTCGCAGGGGCAGCGCCAGCTGCTGGCCATTGCCCGCGCCGCGGTTGCTGATCCCCCGGTGCTGATCCTGGACGAGGCGACCTCCTCCATTGATACCCGCACTGAGGCACTGGTCCAGCGGGGCATGGACGGCCTGATGTATGGCCGCACCAGCTTTGTCATTGCCCACCGCCTGTCTACCGTCCGCAATGCAGACTGCATCGTGGTTCTGGAGCAGGGCCGCATCATCGAGCGCGGCAGCCACGACGAGCTGATCGCCAAGAAGGGCAAGTATTACCAGCTCTACACCGGTAATCTGGCTGAAAATTAAAGAAACGACGCAAAAAACGGAGCCGCTGTACAAAATGATGTGCAGCGGCTCCGTTTATTTTCAATTTGTTCAAATTCCTCACAAAGAAACTCCATTTTTATCCTGTACAATAAGGGTGCAGTCAGGGAGGAACAGAAAAACATCCTCCCAAGATGCCATGCAGGCAATGAAAACCGCGCATCTCCGGCAGAAACCGGGCGGCGCGGCCCCTTTAAAAAAACACTGTCCCCTGCTGATGCGAGGCAATAGCCAAGGCGGCGGACAGACTACCAACCATCTCCTGACAGCCGCAAATGTTTGGGAGTTCTCATACACAGCCAGCGCCGCTTTCTCCTCCTTTCCACGGCGCTGGCTGTTTTTGTTTGGTTCCCGCCGCCATCTCAGCGGCAGGGGGCTATCCGATCAGCGCGTTCAGCTCAGATTCCTTTAATCTGGGCAGAGAGGAGACAGGGAGCATCATTTTCTCCATCCGATACAAGACCAGAGCGGGGCTCTGGTCTTTTTTTGCGGCAGAAGCCATAACGCTGCGTGTAAAGGCGAGAATCCTGTCCTTTTTGTAGAAAAAGATCAGCTGCACATGGCCGGTGAACAGGGCAAACAGGGCTGTGCGCAGCTCCCGGGAGCCGAAGAGGAGGAGCAGGTCGCTCTCCTCTAAAAAGAGAACGTCTGCCCGGTCAAGAAACTGCAGGGCGGTCTGGCACAGAGCCTCCCGCTGCGGCCAGTAGGGCGCGGCCTGCGCCAGCCGGGGAAGATAGCAGCAGAGCGCCCCGGCATCCCGGGCGGCGGCAAGGGCCTTGAGGTGGGCCAGCCGCAGGGGGCTGTCCACCAGCCCGGCGGAGGAAAAACAGAAGGCAGAGGCTCCCCGGAACGGGGCGGCCTCCAGCTGTTCCGGCCCAAGGGCCAGCCCGGCGGTGTGGGCACGGTAGGGCAGAGCGGTGTCTGCTCCGGTGAACACCACCGGTGTGGGGAAGGCATCCGTGAAGCAGAGCAGGGAGCAATCCACACCATCCCGGGCAAGCTGGGCCGCCAGCTTACGGCCAAAGGGGTCGGCTCCCAGCTGGGCCAGCAGAGCCGCCTGCCCGCCCAATGCGGCGTACCGGCGGCAGAAGCCTGCACCCCAGCCGCCGGTCTGCGCCCGGAATGTCTCCGTCAGCTCCGGAGCCATGGCGGCGTTCAGCTCCAGCCAGACTTCGCCCAGACACAAAACGGACATGTGCACCCCTCCCTCCGCAAATAAAAATCGGGTTACAGTATACACGATTTGCCCACCGGATGCAACCGATCCGGGGCAAATCCTGACGGAGCGAAATGGTGCGGGCAGGAAAGATCCGATTTTACAAAGACCACCTGTTTTTTACCAATGCCTGTTCTTCTTTGCCCAGGGTTTACCTAAGATTTGCCTTACCATGGTTTCTCCTCTTTCTCTGAACGGGTACAATAGAACCGTTCCCAAGAAACATTGCAACAGGGCCCGGGAGGGCTCAGGATAAGAGAGGAATTATCGTATGAAAGAACATAAAATGTCCCGCCGCAACTTCCTGAAAGTGGGTGCTGTGGCATCTGCCGCCGGTCTGATGACTGCTGCCCCTGTGGCTGCAAACGCTGCCGCTCCGGCTGCTTCCACCGCAGCTGACGAGGAGAACTGCTTTGGCCTGTTCCAGAAGAAGCCCAAGTACATCTTCCTGTTCATCGGCGATGGCATGGGCACTGCCCAGATCCAGTCTGCCCGGTTCTATCAGGGCACTGTCACCAACAACGGTGCCATCACCGAGGCAGAGCTGAGCTTTACCCAGTTCCCGGAAGTGGGCAGTGTGACCACCTACGACAGCACCTCCTTCTGCCCGGACTCCGCTTCCACCGCTACCTCCATCGCTTCCGGCAAAAAGACCGAGAGCGGTGTCATCAATATGTGCCCCTGGACCCGTGATGTGCCCTATGAGACCATTGCGGAGAAGCTCCATAAGCAGAAGGGCTACAAGGTTGGCATTGTTTCCACGGTGAATATTGACCACGCCACCCCTGCTGCCTTCTATGCACACCAGAAGACCCGCAAGAACTACTATCAGATCGGCGTGGAGCTGGCAAACTCCGGCTTTGAGTATTTCGCAGGCGGCGAGTTCCAGAAGGTGAACGGCGATGGCACCGGCCCCAACAACCACGAGGTGGCTGCACAGGCCGGTTACAACGTTGTCACCACCCAGGCCGGTGCTGCTGCCCTGAAGGCCGGGGCAGGCAAGACCCTGATCATTGCCGAGAATCTGGCCGACGGAAAGGCCATGAACTACGCCATGGATGCCGCTCCGGGAGAGTGGCAGCTGACCGACTATGTCCGCAAGGGCATTGAGCTGCTGGATAACAGCAACGGCTTCTTTATGATGGTGGAGTCCGGCAAGATCGACTGGGCCTGCCACGCCAACGATGCCGCTGCCTCTATCCATGATGTGATCGAGATGCACAACGCGGTGCAGGCCGCTGTGGAGTTCTACGCCCAGCATCCCAATGATACCTTGATCCTGGTGACCGCTGACCACGAGACCGGCGGCCTGGGCATTGGCTACAAGACCACCAACTACGATACCTTCCTGACCAACCTGGCCCACCAGAAGATGTCCTACGCAAAGTTCGATTCCACCTATGTGAACAACTACGTGAAGAATCAGACTCCCTTTGAGACCGCTATGCAGGACGTGAAGGCAAACTTCGGCCTGACCCTGCCCACCGACCCCGATGCCGCCAACGCAGGCAAGCTGCTGCTGACCGACTACGAGGTGGAGAACCTGCGCACCGCTTACGAGCGCACCCTCAAGGTCGGCTCTTCCAGCCAGAGCAAGATGAGCCAGCAGGATTACGAGCTGTATGGCACCTACATCCCCTTCAGCATGGCTATCTGCCACACCATCAATCACAAGTCCGGTGTGGATCACACCACCTACGCCCACACCGGTGCCATGGTGAACCTCTACGCCCGTGGTCAGGGTGCAGACAAGTTCCGCGGCGTGTATGACAACACCGAGATCTTCCACAAGCTGGCTGAGCTGACCGATGTGCAGTAATTGACCAAACCCTTTGTACCCCAAAGCCCTCCGGGACGAGACGCACCGGAGGGCTTTTTGTGTAGGCCCGGAATTGTGCACCCCGCCAAAAATCTGCCCCGCGAATTGGGAAAGATGATGGGAGTTGTGGTTGCAATGGGCCGGAAAAAGGCATATAATAAGACCATCAACAGAGTAAGGCCATGTGCGTTAAGTGCCGCATCAACGGGGAGTTGTGCTG